>Ga0308012_10001579_pt1 | contig 12035 bp, 9 predicted proteins | sample Neamet179_FD_203133 | JGI IMG/M metagenome (GOLD analysis project Ga0308012, IMG submission 203133) | Marine microbial communities from water near the shore, Antarctic Ocean - #179 | ecosystem: Environmental > Aquatic > Marine > Unclassified | place: Southern Ocean | collected 2014-07-25 | reverse complement strand
AAGTAAATTATTAATAATAATAAAATACAATAAATTGAATAAAAACATTAACAAACAGGTGAAATATGATTAAAATAGCCCATGACTGATGTTATGTCTCTATAGTTTAACTGGATAAAACTGCGGCCTCCTAAGCCGCTGCTCTGGGTTCGAGTCCCGGTGGAGACGCATACCACGTTATGAAAAACATACCTATTGAAGTTGTTTATCGAAAAGATAACGAACAGTTCCCTCCTGACAAAGATTTAAATTAATCACCTTTTCAAAAGTATGAAACATTATTCTTAAAAGAGAATCGAAATAAGTTGCTCTCAATTCAATTTGAGTACTCGTTTTAAAATTAGCTAAATTTATAAAAATGTTGCATAGCACTCTATTCTATAAAGGAATAGTCGGCTAGAGTATCGCAAACTTGGTATTTAGCTTTAGTTACAATTGATTTTTTAGTACCTAAAATGAAAAAGCCCAGTACTGATATTAATTCAATACTGAGCTTAAGTTTTTCATAGCAATTAATTATCAGCGATTAAATTATTCTTCTAATTGCGTTATCTCTGCATCCATGTCATCTGCGATTGAATTACCACTTAACATAGCGGTAACTGCCATGATAATTACTCCGAATATCACAGTTGTTAATTTAAACCCTCGAGAGGATGAATTATTCATTATTGTACCTATGTCATACCTGTTTGTTTTATTGTTAATATGTACTATTTATGAACAGGCATAGTGACAGTAAACCATTAACTTTTTTTTTACAAGTTTTTTTATAACACTTTGTACAAGAATAATAAAATAGAATCAATCCATTAAATCAAATGTTAATCCTTGTTGATTTTCTTGTTGCTCGCTTGATGATATGGTTACTCGAATAGAAGCATTTAAGACGCCATCGCCTGAACTTAAAGCTCCTAAATTAGCATCTCCTCGTAGTAATTGACTGTATTTAACAGCCATAGAGAATGCTGTGCTATTCGAGTTAAAGTTACTATTGCTATCTTGTTTTAATGTTTGACTATCCAAGTGAGTTATAACAGAGGTTTGAGATGACAATGTGAAAAATAGACTAGCCTCTTTTAGGCTATTATTATGTTTATGAAGCTTAACAGATAAGCGTAACTTATCAGTTTTGAGTAACTGATGTGCACTTTCAATCAAAGCATTGAGTAATTTTTGAATATATAATTCATCACTATTGAGATAGTGCGGTACACTCTCGTCAATGAGAAAAAAAGTAGATTTTCCTTCATAAACACTATTAGCTTTAATTAAAGATTCAGTTCGTTGTAAAAAACCATAAAAATCAAAACAGTCTGTTTTAGCCGTTATTCTTCCTGTCTCAATATTAGATAAATCCATCATGGTATCGAGTAATAACTCAACATTACTACCCGCATGACTTATCCCTGTCACTTCTTTATTATTAATACCTTTTTTCTTTAATTGCTCGACGAATGATTTCATAGCTAATAATGATACGCGTAACTCTGTATTTAATGTTTGTAAAAAATGACTTTTAGCTAAGCTTTTTCGTTCGGAACTTTCTTTCGCTAAAATAAGTGCCCTAGTTTTATTATTAACTTGAGTCCCTAATTCGCTTGAATAAGCTGCCATCATTAAAATTAACATCTGAAATAATAATGATCCAAAAGTTCCCCCAACAAGCACACACCACGCTTGCCAACTTTTAAACTGACTAAACCAAGGCTCTGTTTCCACAATATCTACTTGCCAAAGTCGAGAAAAAACAGGAAGGACCATCCTATCAACATGTCTGTTTTTTGTAGTTAATACCTGACCAAATAAAGTAAATGGTTCATTATTTGAAATATCCTGAATATGAAAGTTAACTTTTTGTTTTTGTTCATTTGCTAAACGTTGAAAAAATGAATCAAACTGAACAACGGCAACAACAAAACCTAATAAATTGTCATAGTTATTAACAATGGCGGTGGATGAGCTGCGCTGGAACTCTCTACCACTTGTAGTATCAAAAATAGCACGAGTAAATAATATTGAGGGGCTCGCTAATTCACCTTGCACTAAAGTCAAAGGAGCGCTTGCTGTCAACTTCTGACTCTGAACAACACTATTCATAGTTATAATATGATCTGGATTTGTATAAACATCTAACCCCAATGCTTCTTGATTACCCTGTTTAGGGTAAATAAAGCGTAAAGGTGCATATTTACTACGTTTTTTTGCTGAAGCAAGGCTACCATCTTTTAAACGATCTTTAATGTAAAAGTCTAATTGTAATAATTCAGAGGTGTCTTTTTCAAAAGCTTCACGTTGTTCAAGTGGAATGACCGGAGCCCACTCTAGGGCTCTAACACTGGAACCTTCCTTATAAATACTTTCACTAAAGATATTAAATTCAAATAATGAAACGTACCTATTGGCTTTGAATAAAGCAGAGAGGCTATTAACATTGTGAACTACCGAGTTCACTTCTGTTTGAATTAAACGCTCTACTTCTACTTTAGTTTGTTGAAAAAGAGCCTGCCTGTCATTTTGTTGTTGGTATTGAGACGTTTTAAGCAATAAAAAAATTGCTAAACCACCCAGTACGGATGTAGAACCAACAAATAAACGCTTGGTTAATGCAAAGTTATCAGTATTTTTAGCTATTAATAACAAGGGAATGAAAAATACAGCGACTAACATACTAACAGCCCACGTATTAACAAAAGTGTAGAGAAGGCTCCCCTGTATAACTTGATTATCTAGTATTGAAATGACTAACGCTGAGCTGGCAGAAACTAGACTTGCAATAGGACCAATACGTAGTAAAAAAATGAATAAGTGTTTTCTTGAGGTAAGCCACTTTTTATAATGAATAAACCTCAGAACGAGGTGCTTAGTCCAAAATCCTTGTAATATTATGGATAATACGGCAATAGACATCACCGCTAAGTCAGCCTCTAACTGAAAGTAATAACTGATACTAAAGACCAGTATTGGTGTTCCCAGTAATACAGCGATAAGCGGTGTTATTCCCCAAATAAGCAGTAAACCACTAATAAGTGCCGCAGAAGGACCGACAAAATTAACGATAGATTGTGGGTTAATAATACCTATAGCAACCAACGAAATGGCAACGTATAAAATGGCAGAAATAAAAGTGCGTGTTAAATGTTGTTGCATCATAAGTATTTATTTATTTATTTATTTATTTAAGGTCAGCAGAGCGTGTGGGTTCACCTATTTTGAAGGTAAGTTTTAAATCGATACTAGCACTATATTATCCGATTAATTGACGACCATACAAAGTATTATAAAAATAATATTAGAATTTACATAATATCAATTGCGCTACGTGCCTTGGTAAGACAAAATACGGGCGATTTTTATTCTTTCAAGCCTATTAAATTTGGAGCTATTATGTCATCGCGTCAAGAGCTAGCAAATGCTATCCGTGTGTTAAGTATGGATGCTGTACAAAAAGCAAAATCAGGACACCCTGGTGCACCCATGGGTATGGCAGATATTGCCGAAGTATTGTGGCGTGATTTTTTAAAGCATAACCCAACAGATCCAAACTGGGCTGACCGCGATCGCTTTGTTTTATCAAACGGCCACGGCTCAATGCTTGTTTATTCTTTATTACATTTATCGGGTTACGATCTATCTATTGAAGATTTGAAAAACTTCCGTCAATTACATTCAAAAACCCCTGGTCACCCTGAATACGGTTACACACCAGGCGTTGAAACAACAACTGGCCCATTAGGTGCAGGTATTGCTAACGCCGTAGGTATGGCAATTGCTGAAAAAACATTAGCAGCACAATTTAACCGTGAAAATTACGACATTGTTGACCATTTCACCTATTGCTTCTTAGGCGATGGCTGTTTAATGGAAGGCCTTTCTCATGAATCTTGTTCACTGGCTGGTACATTAAAGTTAGGTAAACTAATTGCTTTTTGGGATGACAACGGTATTTCTATCGATGGTAAAGTTGAAGGTTGGTTTACTGATAATACGCCTGCACGTTTTGAGTCATATGGCTGGCATGTAATTTCGGTTGATGGCCACGACCCTCAAGCAATTACTCATGCTATTGAAGAAGCTAAATCTGTTACTAACAAACCAACGATGATTTGTTGTAAAACAATTATTGGTTTTGGCTCTCCTAACAAATCAGGTACACATGATTGTCACGGTGCCCCACTAGGCGATGACGAAATTGCTGCAACACGTGAGTTTTTAAACTGGCCACATGCGCCTTTTGATATTCCAAGTGACATTTACGCACAATGGGATAGAAAAGAAAAAGGTCAACAAAGCCAAGTAAGCTGGAATGAAAAATTTGCCGCTTATCAAGCAGCACACCCAGCACTTGCTAGCGAATACGAACGTCGCGTTATTAAAGGTGAATTACCGGCTGAATTTGAAGCAAAAGCAAACGCATTTATTCAACAGTCTCAAAAAGATAGCGAAAATATTGCCTCTCGTAAAGCATCGCAAAACTCTATTGAAGCTTTCGCCAGCATATTACCTGAAATGTTAGGTGGTTCAGCCGATTTAGCTGGTTCAAATTTAACCCTATGGTCTGGTTCAAAAGGCATTCAAACAGATGCTGCTGGTAACTACATATTTTACGGCGTACGTGAATTTGGTATGAGTAGTATAATGAACGGTATTTCTGTACACGGTGGTTTTGTAAACTACGGTGCAACGTTCATGATGTTTATGGAATACGCACGCAATGCGGTACGTATGTCAGCGTTAATGGGTATTCAAAACATTTTTGTATATACGCATGACTCTATTGGTCAAGGTGAAGATGGTCCAACGCATCAACCAATTGAGCAATTAACTAACTTAAGAACAACGCCTAATTTAACAACTTGGCGCCCATGTGATGCTACTGAAACCGCTGTATCTTGGAAAGCGGCAATACAAAGTCAAAAAGCCCCCTCAGCCTTAATATTTTCACGCCAAGGTTTACCGGCAATGAGCCGTACGCCAGCTCAAGTAAGTGATATTGAAAAAGGTGCTTATATCTTAGTAGATTGCGCTGACACACCAGACGTTATTTTAATGGCAACTGGCTCTGAAGTTGGTTTAGCGGTTGATTCAGCAAAAGCATTAACTGATTTAGGTACAAACGTACGTGTGGTTTCAATGCCATCAACAAACGTGTTTGATAAGCAAAGCAATGACTACAAAGAGTCTGTTTTACCTGCTAGCGTACTCAAACGTGTTGCTATTGAAGCAGCTCATGTAGACTTCTGGTCTAAGTATGTTGGCTTTAATGGTGCGGTTGTTGGTTTGTCAACATTTGGTGAGTCAGCTCCTGGTAATGTATTACTTGAGCACTTTGGCTTCACTGTAGACAATGTTGTTAACACTGTAAATAAGTTATAATTTTTGAATAAACCTTGTCACAACTACTGTTATGGTATTTGTGACAAGCGTTTTTAACTACTATCAGTTAGAATAGTCAACTCATATCAACTAATACCCAATTACAGCAGCGGTTCGATTGTCGCTTAAATCATCAATTAACTGCAGTAAACTATGACAATAAAAATTGCTATTAATGGTTTTGGCCGTATTGGTCGTAGCGTGGTTAGAGCGCTATATGAAAGTGGTAAAACTGAATTATTCTCCCTCGTGTCTATTAATGAATTAGCATCACCTGAAGGTATCGCACATTTATTAAAATATGACAGTACACATGGACGATTCCCCTTTAGTGTTAGTCAAACAGATAGTAAACTGATTATTGATGGTGATGAAATTGCTTTAACACATATCGATACCATAACTTCACTTCCTTGGAAACAACAAGAAGTAGATATTGTACTAGACTGTACCGGTAAGTACGGTAGCCAAAAACATGGTTTAGATCATATAAAACAAGGGGCAAATAAAGTATTATTTTCCCATCCTGGCAGTCAGGATATAGATGCCACCATTATTTACGGCATTAATCATCAAATACTCACTGCAAAAGATCGTATAGTCTCAAATGGCTCTTGTACGACAAATTGTGTTGTGCCCGTTATAAAGGTTATTGATGAAGCTTTTGGTGTGGAAAGTGGTACTATTACAACCATTCACTCCTCAATGCATGATCAACAAGTAATTGATGCTTACCACAAGGACTTAAGACGTGCTCGAGCAGCAAGCCAATCAATTATTCCGGTAGATACTAAACTTGCAACCGGTATTGAACGAATACTGCCTCAATTTAAAGGTCGATTCGAAGCTATTGCTGTACGTGTACCAACACTCAATGTTACTGCGATGGATTTAAGCCTTACCGTTAATAGTGATGCCAGTATTGATGACATTAACCAAGCAATAAAGATTGCTACAGGTACGAAAGATTTATCTGGAATTTTAAGTTATACCGAAGAACCTTTAGTCTCGGTGGACTTTAACCATGATCCACACTCGTGTATTGTTGATGGTAATCAAACACGAGTGAGCCATAAGCGCTTAATTAAAATGCTTATTTGGTGTGACAATGAATGGGGTTTTGCTAATCGCATGTTAGATACTGCGATGGCAATGCACCAAGCTAAAAATTAGAAAACTGAAAATCACTGCATAGAAAATAATACAAAGATAAGAATACTTTTAATTAATTTTGAACATAATTCACAAAAGTGAAAAAGGAGACTAAATGTCGATTATCAAAATGGCTGATCTTAAATTAGCTAACCAACGCGTATTAATTCGTGAAGATTTAAATGTACCTCTTGAAGCTGGTAAAATCACATCAGATGCACGTTTACGTGCTGCATTACCAACCCTAAAAATTGCGCTAGAAGCTGGCGCAAAAGTAATGGTAATGTCTCACTTAGGCCGTCCTACTGAAGGTCAACCTGAAGAAGAGTTTTCTCTTAAGCCTGTAGTAGATTACCTTAACGAAACATTAAATTTTCCTGTACGTTTAGAAACAGATTACTTAAACGGTGTTGACGTCGCTGCTGGTGAATTAGTGGTATTTGAAAATGTTCGTTTTAATGCTGGCGAAAGCTCAGATGATGAAGCGTTATCTAAAAAATTAGCCGCTCTTTGTGACATATTTGTTATGGATGCTTTCGGTACTGCTCATCGTGCACAAGCAAGTACACATGGTGTTGCTAAGTACGCTCCTGTTGCTTGTGGTGGTCCATTACTTATAAGTGAATTAGACGCTTTAGCTAAAGTAATGGCTAACCCTGCTCGCCCATTAGTGGCTGTTGTTGGTGGTTCTAAAGTTTCTACCAAGTTAACAGTACTTGAAAAACTAGCTGATTTTTGTGACACAATCATTGTTGGTGGTGGTATTTCAAATACATTCCTTTCAGCTCGTGGTTTTGACGTTGCAAAGTCGTTATACGAAAAAGATTTGATGCCTGCTGCACTAGCAATAGCTGAAAAAGTTGATGTGCCTTGGGCTATTGACGTTCGCGTTGGTAAAAACTTTAGCGATCAAGAGCCGGCTGTTATTAAGCCAAAATCTGAAGTAGCTCCTGATGAAGAAATCATGGACTACGGCCCAGAAACGGCTGAAAAATTTGCAGCTATTCTAAAAGATGCAAAAACAATTCTTTGGAACGGCCCTTGTGGTGTTTTTGAATTCGAAAACTTCTCAAAAGGTACTGAAGTTATAGCGAATGCAATTGCTGACAGTGATGCTTTCTCTGTTGGTGGCGGTGGTGATACTTTAGCAGCTATCGACAAGTTTGGTTTAGCTGATAAAATATCTTACATCTCAACTGGCGGCGGCGCTTTCTTAGAGTTTGTTGAAGGTAAAGTTTTACCTGCTGTAGCAATTTTAGAGCAACGTGCTAAGTAATATCAATAATATTTGTAGTTCCTCTAATCGTCACGATTAGAGATCCCAAAGTTAGAATATTGATAGAGGGTAGTTATAATAACTACTCATTAAAAGGGCTTCGGCCCTTTTTTTATGCTCGAATACAATAAATTATTAAGGTATAATTATCTTAATAATTTATTGTACTCTTGCTTAAGTAATATTCATTATAATGTTTTCTCGCTTTATCCAACTCTCTTTATTTCTAACCCTTTGCACTTTACCTTTGGGGTCGTATGCTCAAGAGAGAAAAAACGACACTAACGCTGCTGATCCATCAGACATACTATTTAGTCTCGAAAAAGCGGATGAGTCTGAGCAACCTTCTTCTGGCACCCTATTCACCGCATCAGCACAACTTGGTTTTTTGTACTTAACAGGTAACACCCGCAGTGCCGATATTAAAACGGGGTTTGATCTAAGGTTCGAAAGAGGTTTATGGCGCACCGCCTTTATTTTTGATTTATTATCAAAAAAAACCGAAACGGATAGCGTAATTATCAATGACGTGGATGGTACAGAAATAATTAATAATGAATTCGAAACAACCGACCATAAATGGAGTGTTTTATCACAAACCAATTACACTCTAAATCCTATAAATAAAAACTATATTTACGGTAGTTTATTTTATGAAGAAAATCGTTTTTCAAGTTTCGATTCCCAGGCTTCAATGTCTACTGGTTGGGGGCGTAGGTGGTTTGAAACAAAGACCGAAAGCTTTGATGCAGATTTAGGGCCTGGTTTTAAAAGGGATGTTACCCTTGTTACTCCTGAAGAATCTATATTAGGAATAATACCTAAAACCGAAGACTCATTGATATTACAGGCCCAAGCTCTCTATATAATAAAACTAAACGAGTATATTGAATTCAAACAAGTCTTCGTTGTAAAACACGCTATAGAAAATGGTCAAAACAGTATTTATAAAGCCGAGAGTTCAATCACAAGTCGGTTGATAGACTCACTGCAACTTAAGCTTAACTTTATAATTGATTACAATTCAAAAGTTGATGACGATAAAGAAAATTTAAACACTGAAACATCAGCAGTACTGGTTTATAGCTTTTAGGTTTTAGGTTTTAGGTTTTAGGTTTATAACGTCTATTTTATAGTTTTTAAACGCTTTATCATAATATTACTATTAGCTCATCAACTGTAAACTTGGTTTAATTCAACTTACCCCGTTGCATTCCCTTGTCATTCCCCTAAAATAACCGCAAGTTAATTATCCTCAATAAAGAAGGTATTCAAATGGCTCAGCCGTTACCAGATAAATTCATCATGTCGATGAATCGCGTTTCTAAAATTGTTCCACCGAAACGCACTATTTTAAAAGACATTTCATTATCATTCTTCCCTGGCGCTAAAATTGGTGTTTTGGGTTTAAACGGCTCAGGTAAATCTACCCTACTCCGCATAATGGCAGGTGTTGATACAGAATTTGAAGGTGAAGCAAAAGCATTAGCCGGTACTAACATTGGTTACTTACCGCAAGAACCAATATTAGATGAAGAAAAAACAGTGCGTGAAATCGTTGAAGAAGGCGTGTCACTCGTTAAAAATGCTTTAGCACGTCTTGACCAAGTGTATAACGAATACGCTGATGAAGGTGCTGACTTTGACGCGCTTGCTAAAGAGCAAGGTGAGTTAGAAGATATTATCAACTCCAATGATGGTCATAATATTGATAACGTACTTGAACGTGCTGCTGACGCTTTACGTTTACCCGATTGGGATCAAAAAATAGGCGTGTTGAGTGGTGGTGAACGTCGCCGCGTAGCGCTTTGTCGTTTATTACTACAAAAACCAGACATGTTATTACTGGATGAACCAACCAACCATTTAGATGCAGAATCAGTTGCGTGGTTAGAGCGTTTCTTACATGACTATCCGGGGACTGTGGTTGCAATCACTCATGATAGATATTTCTTAGATAACGTTGCAGGTTGGATATTAGAGCTTGATAGAGGACACGGTATTCCTTATGAAGGCAACTACACCAATTGGTTAGAGCAAAAAGATGCCCGTCTAGCCCAAGAAAGTAAAGGTGAAAGCGCGCTACAAAAAACCATCAAGCAAGAACTTGAATGGGTTCGCTCAAACCCTAAAGCACGTCAATCAAAAAGCAAAGCACGTCTTGCTCGTTTTGAAGAGCTTAATAGCCAAGATCATCAAAAACGTAATGAAACTAATGAGCTTTACATTCCACCTGGGCCACGTTTAGGCGATAAAGTACTGGATGTTAAAAACTTAACCAAATCGTTTGGCGATAGAGTACTTATTGATGATTTAAGCTTTAGTGTTCCTAAAGGCGCTATTGTTGGTATTATCGGGCCAAACGGCGCGGGTAAGTCAACGTTATTCAAAATAATGTCTGGTGCTGAACAAGCTGATTCTGGCGATGTTGAGATAGGTGAAACCGTTAAGCTTGCTAGTGTTGATCAGTTCCGTGATGATATGGATAACAGCAAAACAGTTTACCAAGAAATATCGCAAGGCCATGAAATTTTACAAATTGGTAATTTTGAAATTCCAAGCCGTGCTTATGTAAGTCGCTTTAACTTTAAAGGTAATGATCAACAAAAGATCATTGGCGACTTATCTGGTGGTGAGCGTAATCGTGTTCATTTAGCGAAACTTGTTCAAACGGGTGGCAACGTATTACTGCTCGATGAACCGACTAACGATCTAGATGTTGAAACATTACGTGCACTTGAAGAAGCCTTATTAGAGTTCCCTGGTTGTGCAATGGTTATTTCCCATGACCGTTGGTTCCTTGACCGCATTGCTACACATATATTAGATTACCGTGATGAAGGTAAAATCAATTTTTATGAAGGTAACTTTACTGATTATGAAGCATGGCTGAAGAAAACCTTAGGTCCTGCTGCAACAGAGCCACATAGAATTAGATATAAAAAAATAGGTTAATCAATCAAAAAAAGTACCTTGGCTATTTAGTTAATACCCGAGGTGAAATTTATTGATTAATTAACGAATGAAAAGCCAGTTAAAATTATGATTTTAACTGGCTTTTTTGTGCCCAGTAACTTTTTACTTTTGAATAAAATAGGGCTATGCTAGAAACACTCGATATTCAGTTTTATTAGTCAATAATGTAATGGGAATACACATGGAAAATAGACGACAATTCACTCGAATTTTATTTTCAATAAAAGCCGAAGTTGAAATTGAAGAGAATACCTACCCTGTATCTATTCATGATATTTCACTTAATGGCGCTTTAGTGACGGCTATAAACAGCGAAAAATCATTAAAAGGAAAGCTAGGAACATTACATTTTTTATTGTCCGATGGTGAATCAGAAGTGATTATGAACATTGCAGTGGTTCATGAAGAAGATAATGAAACGGGTTTACAATGCAATGCTATTGATATTGACAGCGTCACCCATTTACGCCGATTAATAGAACTTAACTTAGGCGACAGCGAACAGCTTGATAGAGAATTAAGCCAATTATCTCGAATAGATTAAAGTTAACCTATATTAGTTAACCTATATTAGTTAACTTATATTAGTCAGTTAATTAATTTTAGTTAAGTTAAGGTATGCTTTAATTCGTATAAAATTTATATTTACCCTTTAGGAGTCTTAATGAATCACCTAGTTATCTCTTGTATTGGCCCTGACAAAACAGGCCTAGTAGACACTTTATCCAAAATAATATCCAAACATCAAGGCAACTGGCAAGTTAGTAGCTTGCATCATTTATCAGGTTTTTTCGCCGGTGTTATTGAAGTAGCAGTCGCCAGTGAGTACTGTGACAATTTAGTTAATGATTTAAAAAACATTAATGGCTTAACTTGCCAAGTTGAAGTCGCTGAGCCTAACTTACCTGAAGTAAACAGTAATTTAGTACTAGAAATTACCGCTAATGACAGAGCAGGTATAGTTCAAGATGTATCATCTGTGATCCATAATCAAAATGGTAACTTAATAAAATTAATATGTTCACAAGATAGTGCTGCGCATAGTGGCCAAGATATTTTTAAAGCGAAAGCAAAAATCGCTATTGATGAAAATGCAGTAGATAATTTAATTGGTGCTTTAGAGCAAATAGCGGATGATTTGATGGTAGATATTTCTCGCTAAAAGTATATTACTCCAACAAAAAACGAGTCCAGCGACTCGTTTTTTATGGCCTATATCTTGTTAGTATTAGTCTGAATATAAGGTTTCTAAAAA
>Ga0308012_10001578_pt1 | contig 12043 bp, 3 predicted proteins | sample Neamet179_FD_203133 | JGI IMG/M metagenome (GOLD analysis project Ga0308012, IMG submission 203133) | Marine microbial communities from water near the shore, Antarctic Ocean - #179 | ecosystem: Environmental > Aquatic > Marine > Unclassified | place: Southern Ocean | collected 2014-07-25 | reverse complement strand
CTCTCTATTTACTGAAGTATTCTTTAGTTTATTATAAATGACAGGTGCGTTAATACCTTCAACGTTTATTTTCTCTAATTGCTTACCATATTTCTTAGGTCTGTTGTGTATTACAGATGCAACCTTTACAATTTGTGTATTATCTGTTTCGTTATAAATTCTCATAGTCACTCTAATTAAGAAGTTACTTGAGATTGCAGAATTCAAAATAACTGGTCTAAATAATATAGACTTGTCAAAGTTTGAAGAATGTACAAATGTTGTTTTGTATGTGTTTATGTAATTTAATCCAATTTGTTCACTAACTTCAATTTCATAAAATACAGAGATATCATCAGATGAGGTTTGAATACGGCCATTAACATAACTCTCAAAGTTAGATTGAGAACCGTTCTTAGTACCGTTGATTTCAAAGTAATCTAATTTAGATGGTTCAATGACATTCACAGAGATATCACTAAATTCGTCCTCTTTCGATACAACCATATCAGTTGTATCTACGATGTTAATATATTTTTGTGAGTATTTTGTATTAGAAATAGTTCCATCATCAATATCTTCTTTAGAAACACTTCCAATTAATTTAAAACTAATGTTATAGTTTGAAGTAGAATCTAATTCATCACCGCTGTTTACATTACCGAAGAAGTTATATTGGAATACTTCATTGAGTGATGTATCAAACATACCAATCAGTGCAGGTACCTTTATTTCAATATACTTGGAGAACATCGAATCTCCCATGGTAAATGGGTTTGGATTCTGATTTTCAAAATTAGATGCATTCAAATAAACAATAGACGAAAATACATTTTCAACACCGTTTACTCTGTTACTCTTAACTTGAAATAAGAAACCTTCGTATCCCCTGGCATTAAAATTATAGCCAGATCTTAGATGTAACCGTATAGTATCATATACTACAGATTCAACAGCTGTATGATTTTCTGTACTGAAATCAGATGATCTATCTCCTAGCCATTCTTTACTATCCAAATACCTTAATGAATTATCTAATAACGCAAATTTGTTATCAACTAAACTAGGTACTGCATAGTGTCTATCAACACTTCCAGGTGCAGTTTTTATAGTATTACCAGTTTCCTGTAAAGGTACTGAATACAATGAATTTGCTTTATTAGCGATAGTTATAATACCACCCGCTAATATATTAGATGATGCATCAGTATAACTATAAGAATATGTACCATTAGTTGAAGGATTATATTCATATACATTAGATACTGGATTGAGTTCAGCTCCAGGAATTAAAAAACCTGAAGGATTATCTAGATCAGATAAATCAAATTTATAAGTTTTACCATTTCTAAGTTGAAGTTCTCTAGATGCAAAGTTGTTTATATATAGGAAACCATCAGAAACTGTAACCGTAAAATTAACAACGTCAGCTCCAAGTTCATGTATTAGAAATCTCTGCGAAGAAGTATCACCCTCAATACTATTAAGAAATTTTAGTTCACTTCCATTGTTGTCATTCTCAATCACATAATCTTGAATATTATCAACAGATTGATCGTGATATATGAATTCCATTAAGACGTCTTCGTCTAATCTAGCATATTTTGATGATTGTGCCATTTATTCTTTTAATTTTTATTAATTACAAATATCTTCATTAGTTGTTAAAGTATAAAGGTTACCGCTATTTCCAACAGCCCAGTACTGAGAATCACTTGCGGGATATATATTGAAAGTACTTGGTGTGAATGCCTGTGCATTCACATCATGATAGAGTCTAAACCCATAATTACTGGGATTATCTTCCTGGCTCTGGCCCAGTAATGATACTATAACTGAATATGCATAATCATTGACCAGGGTATCATCAGTGGTTGATCGCAACCATCCATCTACTAATTTCACGCCATAGTCACTCATAAAGGTGAGTGCACTATTATGTACATACGTATCAGCATATGTCTGGCTTGGTGGTTGCGAACCATATGAACCATATGCTAAACAAGGTACTCTTATCATTTTAAAGTGTACCATACCACTGTCAGACCATACTAAATCTTTAACACCAAGATATATTATATATGGTAAACTTACTATCTTTAACATAGTATGATTTTGTGAATCAGCATTTTCATCACCTATATACAAATTATTAGTAGAAGAACTAGCTGCATATGACATATTTACATTAAATACACTCCCATCCATTTCACTCGTACTAGATATACGCTTGCTACTCATAACAACGTTAGATTGATCTTGTGCAGCAACTGTAGCATTCAATTGTCCAACATTACTTGATGCTACGGAATTTCCAGGAATGGGCTGTGCGGATAGTATACTATACTGATATGAATTTAAATCAGGTACGTCATGATTGATACTACCGTTAGGATTAGACCATGTCTTACCATTGCATATATACCATCCTTCATATGCAGTATTCATCTCTCCCCTCCCGGTGTACATCGAGGATGATATCGTATCACTTATGGTATATCCGTGAGCCACAACAAAATTGTCATCATCCATCAAAACACTCGGTAGTATTGGTACTATAGTTCCGATAGGTACCGAATGTAAAAGTTCACTTAATTCCTTCCATACAACGGTACCTTCTGAATCGCTCGAACATGCAATTTTATCAATAGCAGGTGAATCAAAGTTTAGAGCTAAACTTCCAGTTAAACTAACAACCGATGAATCGAATAACATATCGGTATTCAATGTTATACCTAATGGTGTAATGCTTAACATATTATTATCAGCTAAATCAGTCAAAAATAAATTTGCAGATTTTAAATATAATATGTTTTGTGCATTGTTGTCGATATTAAAGCCAAGAGACATCGTACCCGAGTCACTATACGATATATCGAAATAATTAGGAGATGATACTGACGTAAACCGAATATCAGTGTCATACATTGAATTCTTATAAATCTTCAGCTGTGCATCGTCGTTGATATTATCAAATGCAGCTGATGTTGTATCTGGATGTCCGAGAACTATTGTGCTCGGTTGATAATTATAGATATGTGTAGGTGCTAGCTTGAATGTTTTGTTATCACCTCCTATATTTATATATTCATTAGCAGTCCATTCACTGTTACCTATACCTGAAACACCGTCATCTCCTTGCGGTCCGATATTACCCTGAGGACCCTGTATTCCAACATCTCCTTGCGGTCCACTATGACCTGGTATACCCTGATCACCTACCGGGCCTATATCGGATGACCTATTAGCCACTTGATCGAAATTGTAGTTTATTTTATCTAATATGTCAGCATCCGAATCTGTTGATAAAATCTCCTTTAAATTAATTAAAGCCATGTACTTCTTTTATTTGTTTATATATTTTAGTTTTATTACATAAATTACTCAAAATCTAGTCTGCAATATATTGATACAGATCAGATGCACCTAGCTTAACTATGTATACTGTATCATCTTTCATTATTAATTTTGATGTGTGGTTAGCTCCAGGACCTGTATTATAATCATACATCGAACCATATACTACTAATTCTTCCTGTGTAATATTTAATAGGGATGCGTAGTAGCTGCTAGAATTCTGGAAAGGAGTGGAGACTGATGCAAGCCTACCACAACCTACAATAACTCGTAAAGTACTTGCACTTCCTACAGCATTACCATCAAACGTATGTGTCGAACTATTTAATGGCGGGGTATTAATTGCATTTAACTGTGGTGTACTAGACCAATTAGAGGCTGTACCCGTTTTCACTGAACCCCATGGTATTCCATTACATATATACCAGCCTTTATATTTACCAATACCCCGGCCTATTGTAGATTCCATCATATTGTTACTGTATACTTCACTGTCATAATATTCAATTTCAAAATTAAGGATATTGTTAAACGTTTTATTATCTATTTGAATGATGGAACCTATCGGAAGTGTTAAACCTTCCAATTCGCTATCTGTTATTTCTTCAAATTTAACAGTACCTGTACTGTTTGCAGATTTAATAACTGTAGTATTAGATGGATCACCGAACGACAATTTTAGAGATGATAGCGCGTTAATTTCAACAGAATGAGCGTTCGACATATTATACGTAGTGCTACTCGATTCAGATATATTTAAACTACCGTTAGTTGTGCTACCAGTAAACGAAATCGTATCTGCTATTAATTTTATATTATTTGGAGAAACTAAAGAAAACGTGCTATGGTTTGCATATCCGATACTAGACATATATGCTTCAGAATTATCGTTTATGAATTTTATTGATTCCCGAGTACCTCCTTCGACATTCAGGGGATTGTTTATTTTTAACGTAGCCGGTCTGATATTAGGCTGTATCTCATCAAACGAATGGAATTCAGCAGTACCACCAGTATGTGTTGCAATATAGCTAAAATTTGAATCGTAATCATTATTAAACACATAATAACTATTAGTAGCTGCAGTCCATCCATATGTTGGGATATTGTTTGATGCAATATTACCTATTATTATATGTGAAGGAATACTCGAACTATTATTATTGTTTGGATTTATAGTTAGATTTACAGGTGGCATTGTCAGTAATGCATCATTACGCGACCAAAATGTTTCGGCAGGTAACCCTTGAGCACCTTGTAAGCCTATGATACCATGAGATCCGGTAGCACCTGAGTTTCCGATTCCTCCGTCAAGTCCAGGAGGACCTTGATAACCTGTATGGCTACTCATTGCATTATTAGCTAATAATTTAAAATTATAATTAATCTTAGCTATTTTTTCAACCGACCAACTAGATGTACCATCTACATTCGAATCACTAGTATATAATTCTTTTATTCTCATGTTATGCTTTGATTTTTATAATTGTTTTGAATTTATAGTTATAGCCTATTCTTTTATTAAAGATAAACCTGAAACCTAATTTACCATCGTTTATAGATTGAATACTATAATTAGAAACTTTGGTATATCCAGTAATATCACTGTCGTATATCACACTTTCAAAACCAGTATCTATAGACTTAGATTCTATCATATAAATGTCTAATTTATCCATAGAGAATCTAGGTATTATATTAGATTCTACATACAATTTTATATCATCTGATATTGTTGTGTTATCGTCATACGAATATAATGGATCGACATAATTTGCAAATGTATCAGTTAGTCCATTATTTTTAAGTTTATATAATATAGCATCTGACACATAGAAATCTGCAAAGATACGATCTTCATCTTCAAACCAGTGAATAGACGTTTCATTATTTTCATTTATTCCAACAGTATCTAATAGATCTAGTGTATTTTCTTTTGTTGTACTGAATACACTCAAATCATAAGAATCCTTTACTTTCATTATAGTACTTGACATGAATGATTTCTTTTCTATAGGACTCAATGTTCCATGGACACTTACCTGCGTACCATCAGGTAATGATCTTGTGAAATAATCAACATCATACTTTGATTTAAATACATTGAAATCTTTTTTGTCAATTGCAATTTCACCTATCACGGGATATAATGGCAATTTATCAGATGTTGCTGACAATTTCAAAATGTTCTCTGAATTCTCATCGTTTACTTTGTGAAAGAAATAATTAGGTATGAATCCTATGTCGTATACTCCCTTGTATTCGAACGAAATACCCCTACCTTTAAACTTATCAAATATAAATTTGTATCTATCGACTTTAGCATCATCCAATATATTCCAAGAATTGTATACGTCAGTGAAATTTATAGCATCTCTGAACAATGGGTTATATTCTCCATTCATTCTTCTCATAGCCATAAAATAACCGCCATCGTCTCGTCTCTTTAGTATACTACCAATAGATCCATGATGCAGTGAATACGATTTTGGTTTCTCGGTGTCAGTTACTGTATCGAGAATAACTGGTTTAATAAATTCAGTTCCAGATTCTATTGACATTACAAAATCACCTGTCGTTATATTTCCATTAACATCTACTCTAGTATATTTCACATCTTCGAACATGTTAAATCTATTAGCAAAACTACCAGCCGTTACTGTATTAAAAATTTCATTGAATCCATAGTCACCTGAATTATGGTACGTATATGTTAATGTATCAGCTGACGCCGTTGCGATATCATTGAATTGTACAGTTCCGACCGTATTTCCATTCCAATCTAATGGATATCCACTTACGGTTATAGTGTCGTCATCTATGACATTCAAGACTTCGACTGCATACGAACTACCGGTTACACTGTCATGTACTACCATGTATGAATATCTACCAAGCTTGTTCTTAGTAATCTTTTTTGTAAAATTAGTCAATCCACTAGATATTGAAACGTCAGTTGCTTTTAATATTACACTATCTCCAGCAGTATAGTTCACATACGCACTTATAACATCAAAATGTAACTCCGAACCTAAATATGAATCAACTATCGTATCATTATGTAGGATATCATCTAGGGTATACATATCACTTAATGTAATATCATCCATATCGTTAGATACTACATTTATTGTAATATATGTACATATGAATTTGAACTTTTCATTCCTGATAACATCAATTGTAGTATTATTGGATTCTATATCAGTATTACTAACATACTTTAATACAGTTGATGTTTTATATCCATTAGTCTTTGTGTTTTTAATAAATTCAGTTGGACTTTCGTTTAATATTTCTTTACGATCTTTATATACATATCTCAATCCTTTAAAAACACTAGAACTAAAGTTATCAACACTACCACCTTCCATTTTTGTAAATGAATTTGTTCGTTTATCATCGACCCACACGCCATCAGTATAATATCCATCATATAGGAAATACCTAGAAAAGTAATCAGTTGTTGTATCTTTCAACATATCTATAGATATTGTACCTCCATTACTTGAAAGACAATCTCCGCACTCATCGACATAACTCGTGAATCCTGTTAATTTATTTGTTTTTGCATTAGTATTTATCGTAGCAATATTAAAGTATTCTAGATTATGGTATATCGGATTCCTATCGCTTTTCGTAATATCAGGTGACATGTTATCTACTCCAAAACTAGGATTTACGTTTAACATATATGGTTTATTACGCGAATCAGTACCATTCTTTAATGCAAACTTTAAAACGTCAGGAGAAATTCTACTATCTACTGCGTGTTCTTTGAGTTTATTTTCTGATAGTCTGTCATATTCAGATCCGATATTTAGTGGAATTTCTACTATGCTTCTATTGAATTCCGTAAGAGAAACATTATTTATAGAGAACGTATATGTCTCGGCAGGATTGTTACCTCTAGAGAATTCAATCCTGTCGCTATCGTTTGTTGAGGTGAATTCGTATTCGAAAGTTTGCCATTCATATGTTAGATTAACAGTATCTATAGTCCCACCTGTATGATTATGATGACGAACAGATACCAATGTATTTGATGGTACGTTAACGGAACTGAATTTTGCATCGAATTTAATTATATAACTGAGACTATTGTCAAACATCGAAGGACCGAAGTAATACATTGAGTTTCCATTCCACGGGCCTGGATATAGTGTAACATCAATCCACCCGTTTGGATTCCACATGGCACCAGAATCCGCACTACCACCTGCCCATGAATTATACGAAGTACTCATCGAATCTGCTGGTATTTTTGCAGTTTTGATTATAGTCACTTCTGAACTTTCAGGATATAGTGATCTGTTCGTTACATTCCAAAAACTAGAAGGTACCTTTGTAATACCATTTGAATCTATTTCATTTTTCAACTCTCCGACATCGGACATACTCTTGTCAAAGAAATCAAAATTAAAATCTTTAATATCATATGCATCGAACTTACCAAACGCTGTTCTAAAAATATCATACAATCTTATACTATTATCGATATGGTCTATCTCCTTTTCGAATATTAATCGATAGTTACCTGACGAATGGTCTTGTATAATAGCTATTAGCTTTACAAAGTTACCATTTACATTCTTGATATAGTTACCAGCTTGTACGTTTCCTATTTCAGATTCACTAACTAATATACCGTGGGAAGCTTCAGCTCCACCAGTTAGTGTATATAAATTCCAATCGTTTAATATATCAGTATTCGTATCAGCATTTATATAACTGGATAAGTCATCGACAGATGCTGACACATCGATGAAAGACGATACGTTGAGTTTCCAAATAGCACACATAATGTTCTTTCTGTCGTACCCATACCCATAATCTTCTATTGATATTTCGTTGTTACTTCTATGTACTTTTATATTAGATGGTAAGTATTGCTTAACTATTTGTAGTATGGCTGTTGCTATATCGTTATTAGTACCTAATGAAGAATATTTGTTTCCATCTATTTCACCAATCGGTATCGATGAGTCTGCAACCATTGTAAATTCATTGAAATTATATGTTGCTTTACCGAGGTTATCGTATACATTATTTCTAGTAAACATGACATCCTGTTTCATACCAACTACGATTCTATCACCATCGAACGGCGTAGAATTTATCGACATCTTAACATATCCGTGAAAACCTTCCTGAGAAGAAATTATGTTAACATTACCTTCGATTGCTTTAAAACCTTTAAAGTTATTGAAATCAGCAGGACCTATTGGAATACTATGATGATGTATATTTGATTTATTCTTTACATGATAGTATTTACTATCTATATCCTTGACATAATTAAGGGTAGGGATTGAAATATCAAAAACGTTTGGAAGCATTTCAAAGTGATCAACTCCAGTTCCGTACAATTCATATATAGAACTCACATCACTGTAATCTACTGAAATACCTTGTTCATTTGTATTTACTGCAGAGAAACTACCCTCCTCAATTTCATCCACATATAATCCAAAATATTTATATATTTTGAATTCTTCAGCATCTTCGTCGTTAAACATAAATTCCATGTTTAACAAATCAGAAGATACTATACCGTTTCTCTCAAAACCACTAGTAATCATTGAATTGCTAGATATTTCAGTGTTATCTTTGCGCATATAATCACTGTGAATACCGTCTGCTTTCTTAGCAAATCCACCGTTGATTATATCAATACCATTATATGTAATATCAGAATCACTGTCAAAGTTAACACTCAAATGAGACGATACTTTGTTCTCATCAGAATTATGATTGTTTATGTAATTACCAATTTTTGTTTTTTTAGATAAATCAAATACTGTAACAATAGATGCATCATGTAACATGTTAAGTATTATATCATTCTGCGTATCACCATGTGCAATGGCGCTGTCTACTCTATACACTACAAATTTAGAAGGTACTTTTTTGTTTAACCATAAAGGTGCAAAGATTCTATATTGTTCAGAGTACACACTCGACACATTAGATTCGACACCCGATATATACGTATCTTCGTACTGGAACGAATATTTTGAATAAGCTGACATATCCGAGAATTCTCTCTTAGTTTCAAATATTTCACTAAGAGAAACACCTTTAAAGAAATTGAAAATGTCATCAGAATATTTACCTAGACTATTTACTGGAAACTTTTTAAATCTGGAATCCGATAATGTTCTGTTTGCATCAAATGCACTTAAAGATATATCACCCACCGAATCCACAACAAGTTTTACATTTGTTGTGATCTTGGGATTTGTACGTAAAAGTCCAAATGATTTATCAGAGCCATCAAATTCTGAGGCGCTAAGATTTAGTATATGGTTCGACATTAAATTTAACTCTTTTTATCGTTAAATTATATATCCATAAAAGATTGTATATTATAATCCGTAGTTAGCTAACATACCAGCTGTGATAGTATTCACAGAATTACCAGATGATTTATATTTAGCGAACACTTCAACATCAAACATAAAATTATTACCACTAGCATCTATAATATCCAAACCAATCTTCTTTGCATATGTTATGTTATCTATAGTACTACTATACAATCCACCAACCTTACCAGTACCGCTGTTACCTTCTCCGAAATAATCAGTCATTCTATATTGAAACGTTAAATCTATCGATACTACACCGTCTTCACCAAACTCTACTGTTTTACTAGCGAATGAATTATTACCGTTAACGACTAGCGATTCCGTATCGATGGGCGACATATATAAGAATGAACCACATGATCTACCACCTAATAAATATTGATCTTCTGTAGAAAATGAAGTCTTATGTGTATTTCTTCCGCCAGACAGTTCATTATCATACTCGCCAGCTGGTGTTGTATTTAGCATTCTAAACGCATTCTGTTTTTTATAACCTAGGTTAGTAGAATTTAAAGTAGCACATTTTGGCATACTTATACGTCCACCTGAAGTCATTTCAACATGATCATTTGTGTCTAGTAATGCTGGGTGATCCGTATGTAGAAGTAAACTCGTATCATAATCTTCGCCTACGCTACTTATAGCTACCATAGAAGTAGCACTTGCTGGATTTCCGTTCCATATGAAATTATTAGGTGCTAGTGAAGGACTCATTGGAGTACCGGCAGAAACACCAGAAAAATTCATAACGCCGCCAGACCATGTTGGATCAGACGTTGTGTTATAACTTAAACCATATTCGAATGCATCATATCCCTTTAGGTTCTCGTCTGGATCCGCTATAATATTGATATCAGAAGTCATGTATAATGTTTCAGCATGCGATACATCTTTATATCTTCCGTAAATAAATTGACCTTTCATTTGTACTGACTGCAGCAGTGGTGAATTTATACCATCATGCGATGCAATTGAAAGAACAGATGCATTCTGATATGAAACAGGTGCCATATCGTATTGGCCGGCGGTGATATAGTACATATTACCGCTTATTTCAACATCAGTTGTGATACCGCTACCGAATAGAGCATATTGATTTGAAGAATAGACAGCGTCACTAGTATTACCAATAATTCTAGAAACTAACTCGAGATTAGTCGATTTAGTGTTAGATAATTGTACTTTAAAGTTCTTTGTAACGATATGACCTTTACCATTACTTGCAGGTATTTCGTCTGTGTAATAGCCAGCAAATACCTTAGTAGATGTGTTATTGTGTATGTTAGTTACATTTCCATTTTCGTCTACTATTTTCACTACTAATTTACCAATAGCATTTGAAGCAGCTTCTTTAAGAGCAGTGATCTCTATTTGCATTTCAATTAACTTGTCATATAAAGAAATTGGAGTTTGTTCAGGACTTAAAAAGCCTGAAGCAATTGATACTGTCGTATGTGAATAGTCCTTATCGTTTGCACTAAAACTATCATCAACGTGAGAATAAACTCCTCTAGATTCTAATTCATTTTTAATATCAATCTTTACTGAATCTATGTCATTGTCTTTTACAGTTCCTGTCGTAGAACTTGTTACCGATTCTTCAGGAAACTCAATAGTAATAACATCTGACCATTCAGATTCTACCGGGTTTACTGGAAAACCAGCTTCTGAAAGAGATTTAATCATAATCTCAACAGATTCACCTGCAGTAATTGGAATATCTAACGAATTAAAGTTAATAGCTTGAGCATCTTCTTCTCTATCAGCTTTCCATTTGAATTTCTTAGAAACTATACTGTACATTCTCTTCTTAGCCTGACTTTTAACTTCATTCCAATTAGTAAAAGCACCGGTCTTCTTAGTATTGTTAGTTTCATCGTCAAACGAAATCTGTTCAATAGTAGATGTTTTACCATCAGTTGATAAATATCTGTAACGTATAATAAATTGTACAACATCTTGTGAAATCTCTTCACCGTATTGTTTAGGTTCTGGAATAGACCAAAAACCTCTTACTCTAAATTTAGGTTTAACTTCAGACACATTAACTGATCTTGCAGTTGATTGAATTTCTGTTACAATAGAAGCAAACAAGTTAGATTCAGCATCTCTTTTAGAAATAAGTGTATTAAGTTCACTTTGCTGATTATCTTTATCTACCTTAGATTTAAATTTCTTAGAAGATAGCATTGTTTTTTTACTTGATATCGCACTATCTATTTTCTTGATAGCTTGTTCTGCACTTACTTTATTTGATTTCAACTTAGAAATCTTTTTAGTAGTTGCATTGCTAGTTAAATGTTTGTTTATTTGAACAACCTTAAAGTTTTCATTCT
>Ga0308012_10001576_pt1 | contig 12059 bp, 9 predicted proteins | sample Neamet179_FD_203133 | JGI IMG/M metagenome (GOLD analysis project Ga0308012, IMG submission 203133) | Marine microbial communities from water near the shore, Antarctic Ocean - #179 | ecosystem: Environmental > Aquatic > Marine > Unclassified | place: Southern Ocean | collected 2014-07-25 | reverse complement strand
TATATGTTGGCGATCATATGTGTAAAGTGATTGCGGAAGACAGTAAAATTAAACAAGAAGTACTCATTACCCCCGAAGGGAGATTAGGTGCTCGTCACGGGCAAATGGTTGTTGTTGAAATTATAGAGCGTCCTACGCGACGTACACAAACCATTGGTAAAGTAGTGGAAGTCTTAGGCGATCATCTTGCTCCTGGAATGGAAATTGAAATCGCTTTACGTGCCCATGATTTACCACATCAATTTTCTCATGACGTACAAGCCGAAGTTTCAGTTATAGCGGACGAGGTTGAAGAGTCAGCCAAATTACCACGCAAAGATTTACGTAGTTTACCGTTAGTGACTATTGACGGTGAAGACGCAAGAGACTTTGATGATGCCGTTTATTGTGAACCTAAAAAATCAGGCGGTTGGCGCTTATGGGTTGCTATCGCCGATGTCAGTTACTATGTTAAACACGGCACGGCGTTAGACGATGAAGCTATATCACGCGGTAATTCGGTCTATTTTCCTAGCCAAGTTATCCCCATGTTACCTGAAAAACTCTCTCACGGATTATGTTCATTAAAGCCTAATGTAGATAGATTATGCATGGTGTGTGAAATGACGGTTAGCGCATTGGGTAAATTATCGAGTAGTCAATTTTATCCGGCGGTTATGCGCTCTCATGCTCGTTTTACTTACACAAAAGTTGCTGCCATTCTTGATGGTGATGAAGCACTTTCCGCTGAATATGAAGCGATAGTACCTGATTTAAAAAACCTTGAGCATATGTATCATGCATTAACTGATGCGCGACTTAAGCGTGGTGCAATCGCCTTTGAAACACAAGAATCTATTTTTCTTTTTAATGAGAATAAAAAAATAGACAGTGTTGTACCATTAATTCGTAACGATGCGCATAAGATCATCGAAGAATGTATGATTATGGCGAATGTTGCGACGGCTAAATTTATTGAAAAACATGAAAAACCGGGTTTATTCCGTGTTCATGACAAACCCAGTGAAGAAAAATACCGTAACTTTATCACTTACCTCAATGAACTTGGGTTATCACTGCCTTCTAAAGCAGAGCCAGAGCCAAGAGATTATGGTGATATTTTAGCAAAAGTAGCTGGTCGTCCTGATCAAGAACTTATTCAAACAATGCTACTACGATCTATGCGCCAAGCGGTCTATCAAACCGATAATGAAGGCCATTTTGGTTTAGCATTACCTTCATATAGTCATTTTACTTCACCTATTCGTCGTTACCCTGATTTAGTCGTACATCGTGTTATTAAAGCTATTTTAGAAAAAGAAGCCAAGAATAAAGCCAATGAAGGTTTTTATGAATACACCTTAGAGCAAGTGGTTGAATTGGGCGAGCATTGTTCAATGACAGAGCGCCGCGCAGATGAAGCGACTCGTGATGTCGCTGATTGGCTAAAATGTGAATTTATGCAAGACCATGTGGGTGATAACTTTAGTGGTGTGATTACCACAGTAACTAACTTTGGTATGTTTGTTCGTTTACAAGACTTACATATAGAAGGTTTAGTACATATTACTTCCCTAGGTAAAGATTTTTATCACTTTGATGAGGTTAGACTGTGTTTAACCGGTGAACAAAGTGGTAAAAAATATCGTGTTGGTGATGTTATACGTGTGCAAGTTGCGGCTGTTAATCTTGACGAGAAAAAAATAGATTTACGTCTTGAAGGCTCTGAGCATGAAACACCGACAAAAGGAAAGCCTAAAGGCCTTTCTAAAGATAGTGCTAAAAGTAAGTCAAAAGACCGTTCGAAAGGCCGCTTTAAGGGAGACTTAAAGAATAAAGGCGCTAAATCAAGAGTAACTGAAGCTAAATCAGAATTGGGTGTTAATTCTGAGGCTGAAACAACTAAAGCTAAAAAAGACAAACCTAAAGGCGCAGCCAAAGGCAAGCCAAAAGAGAAAAGCAAAGCAAAAAAACGCAGTGCACGTAAAAAGCGCCCAGGAAAAAATGCCCGTAAAAATGCAGAAAAATAATAAGTTTTCTAGTTATCAATCAGGTTATTAAATTAAACAAAGAGAAAGATCATGGCAAAAAATGAAGAATTAGTTTTTGGTATCCATGCCGTTAAGGCCTTAATTGATGTAGCGCCAGAGCGCTTTATTGAAATTTGGATTTTAAAGGGTCGTGAAGATGACCGCATGATGCCAATCATTAATTTATCACGTAAATATGGTATTGGTACACAAATAGTGAGTCGTAAAGCACTGGATGAAAAAAGTGAAGGCGAACAACATCAAGGTGTTGTGGCTCGCGTTAAACCGGGTAAAGTTTTTACTGAAAATGATCTCGACGATATTATTGAAGCCGCAGATAAAAAAGGAGTGCCAGCATTCTTATTGATTCTTGATGGTGTTACTGATCCACATAATTTAGGTGCATGTTTACGTAATGCTGACGCTGCGGGTGTACAAGCGATTGTAGTACCTAAAGATAATGCCGCTCAAATTACACCAACGGTGCGTAAAGTAGCGGTAGGTGCAGTTGAAAGCGTACCGTTAGTACAAGTGACTAATTTATCAAGAACAATGAAGCATTTACAACAGCAAGGTGTATGGATTGTGGGTACCGCCGGTGAAACGGATACGTGTTTATATGATATTAAGCTTTCTGGGCCAATGGCACTTGTTATGGGTTCTGAAGGTAAAGGTATGCGCAGATTAACGCGTGAAAATTGTGACCAATTAGTTAAGCTCCCTATGGCTGGTGCAGTGTCTAGTTTAAATGTTTCAGTAGCCACAGGTATTTGTTTATTTGAAATGGTACGTCAACGCTCACTCTAATAATGGACTTATTAGAAAATAAAATAGTATAAAAAATAATATAAAAAGGAATAGTAAACCATGAAAAAACTAATTATTACTGTGATTCTTATCACAGCAAGTTTACTGATAGCACCAAAATTTATTGGTAATATTGTTGAGCAAGAACGAGAGAAATCACGCGTTGAATTTAATAAAAATGAAGGGATTAGCTTAACTACTGAAAAGTACACACGTGGTTGGTTTGGTGCAGATGTCACTTCTGAGTTAACTATTAACCTTGAGGGTGAAGGGTTAGCGAACTTAACATTACATTTAGAAGAAGAGGTTTCTTTTGGCCCAGTGATTATTACCGATAACAATTGGCATATTGGTCTAGGCTACTCAGCAGCAAGCTTTAAAGTATCAGCTGATGAAATTGATGAAAACATCATGACACTCATTAATGAAAATATTCATCTAAGTGCATTATTAAGTTTTGATCGAAGTGCTACTGTTTTTATCGAAACAGATAAATCAAATTATGAAACGGATGACTCTACTATTACCGTTGCACCTTCTCTTTCAGAATTTACCTTCAGTAATAATGAGCACATTACAGGTACTTTTTCTTGGGGAGGGCTTGAATTCAATAAATCAGGAGAACGTTTGGTTATTGGTCATATTGACATGGCAGCAGAACAACACGTTGTGAGTGGTGATTACTTACAAGGTACTGCTATTTTAACGGGTGATACTCGTCTAGAAATACAAAGTTTTGATGTATATAGTCATAATAATCATGCTTTTTCATTAAATGATGCAAGCTTTATATCAATAGTTTCGTTAGACGATGATCTATTAACGGTGACGTTAAAACAGAGTGCTAAAGAGATTATGGCTGCAGAGCAACGTTTTAATAGTCTTAATTTAGACATTGTATTAGCTAATATTGATATTAATGTTCTACAAGAATTAAAGCCTATTATGACTGAGATTTCATCAAGTAGTCCTAATGAAGAGCCGTCTAAAGAAACAATGTATGCATTATCAGGACTTATTGAGAAACTGCTTATTAAAAAACCAAACTTGAAAGTGACTGATCTAAGTGTAGTGACGGAAGAAGGTAAAATTATGAGTGAACTTAACGTTACGATCAATCAAGACTTATTTGACGTGAATAACTTAAATTCTATGGCACTAGTTACAGCGTTAAATGCTGATGCCAAAGGTACGGTTCCTCTCGACTTTTTAGCTAAGTTTGGAATAGCAGCCATAGTCGAACGCTTTGTAGTGCAAGGCTACCTTACGAAGCAAGAAAAAAATATTAACTTTGATGCACAATATGTTGAACGCCAGTTAACGATTAACGGTAAAGCGTTTCAGTTATAACCTAAAATAGTGAAAATATTTAGCTTAATATTAGACTCAGCATTAGTCTGAACATCAGACTTGATATTAAGTAAGTAAATGAATACAAAAAAGGCTTATTGTTTTAAACAATAAGCCTTTTTTATGTGTACTGTTTTGGGTAATATTCACAACAGTTACATAGGTATAATAAGATATCTATTTATAATAACTTAAGCATTTTTCTACTTCGTTTTTAGAACCCATGATCACTTCAACACGTTGATGGATACTGTCTGGTTGTATATCCATAATACGTCCTTGGCTTGTCATTGCTAAGCCACCGGCTTGTTCAAGCAAAAAGGCCATTGGATTTGCTTCATACATTAAGCGTAATTTATTAGGTTGTCCTACTTTTTTACTGTCAGTCGGGTAGGTAAATATACCGCCACGACATAAAACACGATGAATATCACCCACCATAGCGGCAATCCAACGCATATTAAAGTTTTTACCGCGTGGTCCTGTATCGCCGGCAAGCAAATCGTTAATGTAGTTTTGCATAGGAGCTTGCCAAAAACGCTGGTTAGACATATTTACAGAAAACTCAGCAGTGTCTGTAGGAACTTGAACATCACGTTCTACTAAAATGAACTCGCCTTGAGTTCTATCTAATATATAAAAGTGTGTGCCGTTACCTGTTGTCATTGCTAACATGGTTGATGGACCATAAAGCACATAACCAGCGCATACTTGTTTGTTACCTGCTTGTTTAAACATATCATTATTATTAGCGGCTAAATCTTGTGGCGCTTCATGAATAGAAAAAATAGTCCCGATTAATGAATTAATATCAGTATTAGAGCTACCGTCCAGTGGATCAAAAGAAACAAGATACTGCCCCTTGTCATTACCCGCTACACAGTGGTCTTCTTCTTCTGATGAAATAGCCTTAACAAAGCCTGACTCAAGTATAATATCCTTCAATAAATCATTAGAAATAACATCTAATTTTTTCTGTACTTCGCCTTGAACATTTTCATCAAGGGTTGAACCTAACAAATCGCCTAAATGCGCTTGGCTCACGCGAAATGAAATATCTTTTGAGGCAGCTAAAATAGTTTGTATCAATAAACTTAAATCAAGAGGTACATTGTCTTGACGTAAAGCAGGGGTTAATCTTTGCATTTGGCTACCTAAATTATTTAAAGTTATTTGGCTTAGTTAAAATATTATAGCAAGTTTGTGCTTTGCGTTAACATGGTTAACGTGATTAATTTAAGCATAAGCAGGGCGATTATGCTTGCTACTTGAGTTTCCACGTAAAGCGCTAGCCTAGTTTATTCGTTGCATATAAATACCGGCAGGCGAATGACAATCAAAGCGTTAGGTAAGTAGGTATATGAATACACAAGTGAATAAAAAATAGTTCAGCTAGTGATGTCGTAATAATAAATAAACTAGTACCTTTTTAGCGTACTTATTGAGCGGGTCTTATTCTATGATAATGTCATATAAGTGAGTACTGGCATTTATTTATTTTTAGAAAATATTCTATTAGTCAATACACGTTAATATTATTCTTATCTATAATTTAATCTACCAGGTTATACCTGTCTTAAAATGTAATTAACATAACTCATTAGGAACATTCATGACCGATTTTCGTCAACAAGCGTTAGATTACCATTCACTGCCTACGCCAGGTAAAATTAGTGTTGCATTAACAACATCAGCCGAAACTAATAAAGATTTGGCATTAGCATATAGCCCAGGTGTTGCTGAGCCGTGTAGGGAAATAGCCAAGAATCCAGAGGATGTGTATAAATATACCGCTAAAGGTAATACGGTAGCGGTAATAACTAATGGAACAGCGGTTTTAGGTTTAGGTAATTTAGGTCCTATGGCTTCAAAGCCAGTTATGGAAGGAAAATCTTTATTATTTAAACGCTTTGCAAATATCGACTCCTTTGATATTGAAGTAAAGCATAAAACGGTTGAGGAATTTGTAAATACGGTAGCTAATATTGCGGACAGTTTTGGTGGTATTAACCTTGAGGACATTAAGGCGCCTGAGTGTTTTGCTATTGAAAAGGCGCTAATTGAACGTTGTAAAATACCTGTATTTCATGACGACCAGCATGGAACGGCTATAGTGACTGCCGCAGCGATGATGAATGCGTTAGATATTCAAGGTAAAGATATTAAGCAGGCTAATATTGTTTGTTTAGGTGCAGGAGCTGCAGCTATAGCGTGTATGGAGTTATTAATAAAATGTGGCGCTCAGCGTGAAAAAATATACATGCTAGATACTAAAGGCGTTATTCATACCCGTCGTTCAGATCTTAATGAATATAAAAAATTATTTGCTAACAATACCGATAAAAGAACATTAGATGACGTAATAGAAGGCGCTGATGTTTTTGTCGGTGTGTCGGGTCCAGATCTACTTTCATCTAAGCAAGTACAGATGATGGCGGATAATCCTATTATTTTTGCTTGCTCTAATCCTGATCCTGAAATAAAACCTGAACTTGCTTTAGCTGCACGTGATGATTTAATTATAGCGACAGGACGTTCAGATTATCCAAACCAAGTAAATAATGTGCTTTGTTTCCCTTTTATTTTCCGTGGAGCATTAGATGTTCGTGCTCGTACGATTAATGACGCGATGAAAATTGCAGCAGTGCACGCCATTAGAACATTGGCTAAAGAGCCAGTGCCTGCAGAGGTACTTAAAGCGAGTTGTGAAAATGAATTATCCTTTGGTAAAGACTATATTATTCCAAAGCCAATGGATTCTCGCTTATGTGCCGTTGTGGCTAAAGCCGTTGCACAAGCGGCCGTTGATTCGGGTGTTGCGGCATTAGAAATGCCTGAAAATTATATGGATTGATAAACTGATGAAATAGAAGTGATAAAAGAAGGTATTCTTTAATGGCATCTATGAGATTGTGTCAATTGAGTTAGAAAAGCCTGACCTTTAACAAAATGAACTTGATAGAGCATGTGATAACTCTCTACGTCTGACTTTTTTAATAAAGTATTACTTAGGTGTTGAGTAAGTTGAACTGTCGTAAGATTATCACCAATAATAAGTGCATTTTCATTACGTTGTCTTACATGTAAGCTAAGTTGTTCAAGTCTTGTATGTGTATAATTTTTAATCGTAATGTTTTCTTGATTCGATAGGTTTGCCGCCGTAGACATTGCTTTTTGGTCACTTGTACTATAAATAGACTTCACCTTTACTTTACTCAGTAAAGTGGCTAGTTTTTTAGATCTTTGCTTACCGCAGTATGTTAACCCAGGATTTTTGTTTTCAGTGGTAACTTCTGCATGCTTTACAAGAAAAATTGTGAAATCATCACTTGCTAAGCAAGTGTGTAACGATAAAGAGCATGTAAGCATAGCCATAAATATTTTCATCGTATTCCATTTTACATAAACTGATTATGAATAGAGTGATAGTCAGCTACCACTCTAACTGACTAACTTAAATGATTGTTAAAATAAACGATTCAAACCATTTAACGCTGCTACACGAAATGCTTCTGCCATGGTTGGGTAATTGAATGTTGTATTAACAAAATACTCTATGGTGTTACCGCCATTCTTTTGCTGCATAATGGCTTGCCCAATATGAATTATCTCGGCAGCATTCTCGCCAAAGCAATGAATACCTAATATTTCTTTAGTTTCTGTATGAAACAGAATTTTTAAAGAGCCGACTAGGTTATGAGATATTTGTGCTCTTGCTAAATGTTTAAATTGAGCTCTGCCTACTTCATAAGGTATTTTAGCTTCAGTGAGTTCTTGTTCTGTTTTACCTACCGAGCTTATTTCAGGGATAGTATAAATACCTGTAGGTATATCAACGATTAGTTTTGCTGTGCTACTACTATCAACCATGGCAGAAGCAGCAATACGACCTTGATCAAATGCCGCACTTGCTAAGCTTGGGTAGCCAATAACATCGCCAACAGCAACAATATTGTCTACTTCTGTCTGGTAGCATTTGTTTACTTTCAATTGACCACGACCATCAGCTTTTAAACCTGCGGCCAGTAAGTTTAAGTCTGCAGTATTACCTGTACGACCGTTAGCAAACAGTAAACAGTCGGCACGCATTTTTTTACCTGACTTTAAATGCACTACAATAGCTTTATCACTTGTTTCGACGTGTTCTATTTCTTCACCATGTCGGATGACCACACCGTTATTCCATAAGTGATAACTGAGTGAGTCAGACATTTCCGCATCTAAGAAAGAAAGTAGACGCTCTCGCGTGTTAATTAAATCAACTTTTACCCCTAACCCTCTAAATATAGAAGCGTATTCACTACCAATAACACCCGCACCATAAATAATGACATGTCTAGGTGCATGTTTAAGGCTGAGGATGCTGTCTGAGTCGTAAATTCGAGGGTGATTAAAGTCAATATTATCAGGTCGATAAGGTCTAGACCCCGTAGCAATAACAATTTGGTTGGCGGTAATATTTTCTACAGAGCCATCAGGGCGTAAAATACGCACAGTATTCGCATCAACAAAGGAAGCTTCACCTACAATTGGCTCAATACGGTTACGGTTATAAAAACCATTACGTAAATTAACTTGTTTACGTATTACGGCAGAAGCATGACCTAAAATGTCTTGAAAGGTAAGTTGCTTTACTTGATCGCTTTGATTAAATAATGGATTTGAATTGTACTCAATTAAACGGCTAACTGATTGGCGTAAAGCTTTTGATGGAATAGTTCCCCAGTGAGTACATCCACCGCCGACTTGATGATAACGTTCAATGATGGCAACTTTCTTTTGATGCTTAGCAAGATTCATTGCCGCACCTTCACCACCAGGACCGGTTCCTATGATTATTACGTCATAATCAAAACTTTTTTCTACAGTTTTACTTGTTTTTATTTTAGCCAACAGTAAATCCTCCAATGAGTTAAGATAAAAATATAGCAGTATTTTATCAGAACTAAAACTGACAATATTAAGCAAATTCAGTATTATGAAAATAATATTTAATTTATCTCATAAAGAGTCTGCTAGATGAGTGGTGTAAGAGCACAGCAAAAAGAAAAAACCCGTCGTCAAATTATCAATGCGGCTTTAAATCAGTTGAGCGCAGAGCGTAGCTTTTCTAACTTAAGCTTACGTGAAGTGGCAAAAGAAGCAGGGTTAGCGCCGACCTCTTTTTATCGTCATTTTTCTGATATGGATGAATTAGGTTTAACATTGGTAGATGAAGCAGGTTTAACACTCAGGCAATTAATGCGTCAAGCGAGGCAACGTATCGCTAAAGGTGGGTCTGTTATTCAAATATCAGTACAAACTTTTATGGAATTAATTGAAAGTAACGGGAATATCTTCAGACTTTTACTGCGTGAACGCTCAGGTACTTCAGCTGCTTTTCGTGCCGCAGTAATCCGAGAAATAAGATATTTCACTATGGAGCTTTGTGATTATCTGCAAAAAGCGAATCAGCTCGATGCTGATGTCGCTTATATGCAAGCGAATGCTGCGGTAACTATTGTGTTCAGTGCGGGATCTGACGCACTAGATATAGAAGACAAAGAAGACCGAAACGAATTAGCCCAACAAACCATTCAGCAGTTACGCTTTATTGCACGTGGTGCACTTGAGCTGAGTGATCGTAGGAAAAAATCTAAAAAATACAGCTAGCCTACTTTCTTGTGAGTATTACGCCTGTTTCAATATGATCGGTGTAAGGAAACTGATCAAATAAAGCAAACTTATCAATTTTATGCGTTTCTACTAATAAGGCTAAATTATCTTTTAATGTTTCAGGATTGCATGAAATATAAATAATTTTATTAAAACGCCTTACTAACTCAACACTGTCTATGTCTAAGCCTGCACGAGGAGGATCAACTAAAACAGTATCGTAATTATATGCCGTTAAGTCGAAATCTTCTAAGCGTCTAAACTTACGTTCGCCATTCATTGCTTGGCTAAACTCCTCACTCGACATTCTTACAATATCTATATTATTGATATTATTTTCTTTGATATTGACCTGTGCGGATTTAACCGAGGTTTTGGATATTTCTGTTCCTAAAACGCGATCAAAATTTTCAGCCAGTGCAATACTAAAATTACCATTACCACAGTACAGCTCAATAAGATCTCCACCTGCATTTTGTGTTGCTTGTTGAGCCCATAAAAGCATTTGTGCATTAACACCCGCATTAGGCTGCGTGAAGCTATTTTCAACCTGTTGGTATATATATGTCTTACTACCAACATGTAAAGACTCCATAACATAATCTTTATCGACAATAATTTTTTGTTTTTTTGCACGCCCAATAATATCTACAGGGGCTATTATTGAGAGCTGAGCTTTTAATTTTTCTGCTTCTATTTGCCAATTATCTTCTAGCGGCTTGTGATACAACATACTTATTAATAGCTGGCCACTTAATGTCGATAAAAAATCAACTTGAAAAAGCTTAAAGCGTAATTCTTTATGGTTCTTAATTGCAGCAATTAAAGCCTTCATCGCCTTATTAATTAATTCACTGGCAACGGGGAAATTATCGACTCTAAATTTTTGCTTGGTTTTACTATCAAACATAATGTAATAAAGATCATCACCTTCATGCCAAACTCTAAATTCAGCTCTTTGACGATAATTTAACGGGTTAGATGGATATAAGTCAGCAGGAGGTAAGTTAAAGTCATTAAATAACTTAGCCATATCTTGTTGTTTTTTTGATAATTGCGCATCGTAATTATCAGGATGAATGTGACTAAACATAGCAATACCTTGTATAAAGAAAGAGGAGGAAAGAATAACAGCGCGAATTCTACTACCCGCTTAGATTTTGTCTAGCTCTTAATCCACTAATTAATAATTAAATAAATAATTGAGCGATGGGTATAACGTTTAAAGTACTTTCTTATAAGAAGACAATGATTGAATACCATTATAAGAGTATTTACAAAGCTCATTAATAAAGAATAGATCTTAAGACATAAAAAAGCCGCTACCATAAAGGCAGCGGCTTTCTGATGTCTTAAGATATAGCTTTATTGATCGATGTTATTTTCTTCAATACGTTCTGGGCGTTCTTTTGCTTCTCTTACTTTTAACGTGCGTTGTTGAAACTCGGTATCATTTAATGCTTCAATCGCTTTATCTAAATCATTAGAAGCCATTTCAACAAAACCAAAACCACGACGTTTCCCCGTATGTTTATCTTTCATTAAGCGTACTGAGTGTACCGAACCATGTTCAGAAAAAAGCTCATGTACTGAAGTTTCATTTGCTCTATAAGGCAGATTACCTACATAGAGGGTTCTAACATCTTCATCAGAAGTATTCGTATTATCTGATGTAGGTGCACGTGGGGTAGTCGATTGGCTCTCAGTAAATAATGGCGCAACAAAGGCACTAATAAAGACTAAACCGGCTACAAGTATAGCGCTGGTCGAAAAGTTAGAAGCAACTATATAAGCGATGATGGTAAAAACAACAGCAGTGATGACTGTTTGTAACGTTGGAGACTTCATATAAATATACCTAATAATTATTTTAATAAACTAATTTAACTATGTGAATTAAAGGGTGAATTAAATGCAAATAGCAATTCCATGGTACGCAGCTTTTTATAATGTGCAACTATGAAGTGCTAAAATGATACAATTAATATTACTATATTAGACCATTTCTATAAAACTAACTGTTTTTTGTATAAATAAGCTGCATGGTGCCCGATATATGAACACTTAAACATAATGTATAAATTAGTGCTTGTGCTCTAGCGGGAACTCTTTACAATGCGCTCCAGTTCCAAGGGGTTCACGCAAAATGAATCATCAAGGACTTGTTTTAATAAGTTATCTAAGCGGTTTACCGTAAAATAGCTTGAGTTAACGCAGAGTTTTAAAAAGTTTTAAAGT
>Ga0308012_10001567_pt1 | contig 12091 bp, 12 predicted proteins | sample Neamet179_FD_203133 | JGI IMG/M metagenome (GOLD analysis project Ga0308012, IMG submission 203133) | Marine microbial communities from water near the shore, Antarctic Ocean - #179 | ecosystem: Environmental > Aquatic > Marine > Unclassified | place: Southern Ocean | collected 2014-07-25 | reverse complement strand
CTAATTTGTTTAGTTTTTGATCATAAATTAAAAAATCCATTGCATAAAAACCTCGTGTGGCAACAGAAATCTTAGAAAACTCTATTGGCGAAAACACGACTGTATCTTGATTAGTGATTAGGCGGGCCAAACTCCGTGGGGTGGAACCACGGATATCTGGCCAAAATGCCAACGCAAACCCGCGGTTTTCTTTTTCGGTTGGACCAAAACGTAGATGGCTGACACTTATCCAAGCGTCAAATGCATCTCTTAAAGCATTACGCAGCGGCAATGATTTTGCACTACAACCGTCTTCAGCAGCGTAGACGAGTTTCTCAGACGCCGCAGCTAAAGCCTTAAACCTTGGAAGAATATGCGCTTCAACAACATCTTCAACAATGGCCTGATCTGTTGGGGCTACCGAAATAGCTGAACCAATCATATAGATAAAAAAAAGTAATAATTTTTTCATAAACTCTCCAAAAACGCAATCAATGCTTCCCTATCCCCTGTAAGCATTTGAGTTACCGCGTTCCGCTGGCTTTGTGCTTCACCACCGTGCCACAGGATAGCCTCAAGGATAGACCTAGCACGGCCGTCATGCAGAAAATATGTATGGCCACTAACTTGTTTTGTTAACCCAATGCCCCACAATGGTGGTGTGCGCCACTCTGTACCAGTGGCACGAGCTTCGGGGCGATTGTCGGCAAGTGCTGGACCCATATCATGGAGCAACATGTCCGTATAAGGCCAAATCAACTGGAAACTTTGTTCAGGCTGATCTTTAAGCCGGTGGGTAACAAAACTTGGCTTATGGCATCCTATACAGCCGGTCTCAAAAAACACTTTTTTACCGTATAAAACCTCTGAGCTATCTATATTTCGGCGGGCAGGCACACCAAGATTTCGACTATAAAATTGAACCAAATCTAACCCCAAAGGATCAATTTCGAATCCAGCTGGAAGACTATTCCCATGAATTGCATTCACACAAACATTTTGAGTTTTCATACAGTCACCAGATCCTGCAGGATGGGTCGATGACGAAATACCAATATCGTTCACAAAAGCTTCTGCTGCTTGATCAAGCAAGGTTGGTGAGCCTGCTTTTAATCCAAACCGGCCTAGCATAGGTTGATTGTGACTTTTTGACCAAACTATATTGGCCCTACCCGATATTTTGTTTTCATCCTTATCATCAGGATCAACTGACGCAAGAATGTCTTGTGCGGGTATCGCTTCAAGCAGTCCAAGCCCAATCATCTGTGGGGCTACTCTAGGGCTAAGCATTAACCTAGGATCAAGCGGTCCATACCCTAAGTTAGTGGGAGAGTATGTGGGGTGGCGTAGTAAAACTTCTATTCCATCAGATAGTATAACCACTTCTTCCTCATAACCAATTTTGAGCCTGTATTCTGACGCATGACCCTGAACCGCAAAGTCTTGTAGCTGTGCTCCGTATACGGGATCTGGCAAGCTGGTAATATAATTCCTAATCTCAATTTTAGCGTCTTCGAGCGACCCTGGCACAGATATCTTGAGCAACATAGAAATGGAGTTATCTTTCGGCCCTTCGGGTGGATGGCCGCGCCCATCTTTTATATGACATCGCTGGCAAGAACGTGCGTTATACAGAGGGCCAAGCCCGTCTGAGGCAAGTGTGGAGGATGGGGAGGAAACCCAAATTTTACGAAATAAACCGTTTCCAACACTAAAATTTAATCGGTTTTCAAAACTGATATTGTTAGACGGCTGTGAAAACGCATTCGTAGTATCAAGGACGCGCACAGTAGCAGCACCAGCCGAGCGTTTTTCGAAGCGCTGGGGCTTTAAAAAATTATTAGTAATTTTGGTAATATCAGAAACCCGTAAAGCCTCTGCTTTAGTTCTAGGGATCACATTAAGGTGTGGATCACCAAGGCTCCATTCGTCATCTTTTGACAGTGCCACAGTAGAAAGTGTGGCAAGCATGAGCATAACTATACCATACTTTATTAAAGTAAAATAAGACAGTCTACGCAGATACTTTATTATGTTGTAGAATTTATAATGCAAATATTAAGGCCAGTATATAAAGCTAGGTTTGTTTCGCTATGGCTTATCAAAAGAGGATCTTGTCACCCGTATTTTCCAGATATTTTACAGGCATCTAAAGGTATTTGCTTTAGTGTCCTGATAATGGTGGGTGACAAGACCTCATTCTAAGTTATTGGAATACAGCCTCAGGGTCATCAAGGCTGTCAGATCCTTCAAATTCAATTTGACCTAGGTCTAAAACTGATACAACTCGCTCGATACTTCGAGTTTGATTGACTAAACCATCAACACCACCCTGAATCAGAGCCTCACCTGCAGCGTTACCGCTTGCCAACATTTGATCATAAGAAAACCCGGCTTCAGCTGCTGTCTTCATACGACCAAGTGCCATCATTGTGCTGTGAAGCTTGCTTTTCATCTCGATATCAATATCAACATTTTTTTCTGCGACCATATCAGACAAGGAAGGTCCGTTTACCAAAGTACCATCAATCCTTACATACTCCCCCAGATAAACATTTTGAATACCTAGGCCGTCAAAATAGTGGCTATTATGAGTATTGTCTGAGAAGCAGTCATGCTCTTCTTCAGGGTCATGTAGCATAACACCTAAGCGCATACGCTCTCCAGCAAGCTCACCGTATGATAGTGATCCCATTCCAGTTAGAATTGCAGATAGGCCCTTATTTGTGTCCGAAAGTAATGAGACGCGCGCTGCACCGCTAGTGCTCCATTGACCGACCATCCAGTTTAAATCAGAAATTAAAAGGTCTGTAGCAGCATTTAAATACTCGCCACGCCGATCACAATTACCATTGGTACAATCATTTCCTAAGGCATAATCAGTCCAAACTCTCTGGCCTGCACCGTGGTTATGCCCATTTAGATCCTGTCCCCACAAAAGGAATTCAATTGCGTGGTAACCTGTAGCCACATTGGCCTCCACTCCATCAGCCTCATGTAAAACGGATTCTATAAGATTTGGAGTGATTTCGGTTGCATCAATCAGGTTTCCAGACAAAGTGAGGGTGGCGTTCGCTATCACATTGAGCGCTGCAAATTGGTTATTATCAGTGGGGCCACCATATGTTGCATCCACATAATCTATTAATCCCTCATCGAGAGGCCAAGCATTAACCTTACCCTCCCAATCGTCTACAATTGAATTACCAAACCGGTATACTTCAGTCTGCTGGTAGGGCACACGAGCTGCGAACCAAGCCTTACGGGCCTGAGTCAAGTTATCTGCTGAAGGGGTATTGACCAATTTTGTTACCGCAGCTTTGAGGCGTTGTGCTGTTATTAGGCTATCTTCGAACTTTGCTTCAGCTATATTGGCATAAGTATCTAAAACTTTGATCTCATCCAATGCGGCTGCAGGTGATGCGATTGCAATAACCATCATTGTTGCTATTTTACAGTTTAGTTCCATATCTTTTCCTTTAATGGATGGTGATAATTTCGGGTAAACTTAATGTTAGATATTCGGGCGTTCTGTGTTTTATCCGCTTGAGAGCAAGTCCGAATTCAGATGCACATGAGGTTAAAAATTCTGCCACATGGGGGCTTACAAGCAGCCGTGCGATCAATAGTGCGTCAGCCTTATTTCCGTCTCCAGCCGTGTTAATGAAATTAGCCAAGCAGGACTCATCAATGCCAATATACACGCAGTGCAAAGAATATTGGGCCAGCGGCTTGACCTTGTGAAGTGTCAATAATTGCCAGAACGTTTCCAACGCTCGAAATGCCTTGTTGCCGTCTATTATGCCTAACTCTTTATTAAATTCACTTGCTATAAGCGCTTGGGCATCTTCACCCTCAGACCACAAGCGCAAGTAAATTACTGAAGCAGCTTCAGTGGTGCGAAGTTCAGCTACACGTCCAATCGATGCTCTAGTACGGTTTCCTGAAAAACTTATCATCTTATAAAGACCAACCAATAAATCCAATTTGCACCAAGGGTACATATATATAATTGCCAAAATTTATTGGTGCTTTGACGCTGCCACCAGTTAATTTTAAAAAAAGATAACTAGTTGTTATACTGACAGAGTAAGTCCTTTGCAGACGCACAACTGCATTCATACTAAATTCTCAAGACCAGTATTGGAATATTCTAATAACCACTCAAAAGAAATTTCACTCACCGCCTCTTCAAAGGCCCCTGAGCCGGCAGCTTCAAATAATATTAGATCAATGTCGTTCTCAGAGTATGTTTCAGTATTTAATATGGTTTTAGCACTTAGCATTTAGAAACCTTCTCAAAAATTTGTGAGTTTTGGCTTCTTCATTTCTGCTAAGAAGTAGCTAATATTTTTATATCTGACTGAAATACTCAGGTATGTCAAGCTAGCTTTTTAATAATTTATTGGAGATTAATCTAATTAGTGATTTTACCTGTTTTCCGCCTCGTAGGGAAGCGATGGCTGTATGTATGTGAAGACAAGCCAGCTTAAGAAAACCAATAAAGAGCGACAACGGTCAAACAGCCGATGAATGCTGTCTCAGCCACCAAGAGTGATATCGCTGGTAAGCCAACTTTAATAACTTCCTTTAATGCGGTATTCATACCAACGGCGGCAATGGCTGTAAGAAGTGCCCACCGAGAAACCTCTGCCGCAAATAATATCAAAGGGGTAGGAAAAACCTCAAAGGAATTTAGAGTGATAAGCATACCAAAAGCCACAACGAAGCCAGGCACAATTGGTGGCTTTGTTGAGCTGTAATGACTTTTAGTGCTCACCCGACGAATAATGATAGCCGCCACCAGAATAACAGGTGCTAGCATAGCTACGCGAATTAGTTTTACGACAGTTGCAACATCTCCAGTATCCTCAGAGATTGAAAAACCTGCCCCAACAACTTGGGCAACATCGTGGATCGTTGCCCCAATAAAAATACCAGAATTTTTTGCATCGTAGTTAAGTGCTTCAGCAATAATTGGATATACAATCATCGCAAATGTCGAAAGTATAGTGACACCTACAACGGTAAACACCAACCGCTCTTCAGTACGCTCATCCGGTGGTAATATTGCGGAAATAGCCATAGCGGCGGACGCACCACAAATTGCGACAGACCCTGCCGAAAGAAACGCAAAACGTGGGCCATGGCCAAACAGATGAGCTATTAATAGTCCAAATACGATTGTAGCTATTACGCAGCCAATAACTATAAAAACAATAGGCCAGCCTAGGTCCGCTGCCATATCAAAACTTATCCTCATACCAAGAAGGGCGACACCAAATCGTAAGATTGAGCGAGCAGAAAATTTAATGCCTAATTTACATTTTGAATCATCGGAAAGAAAATTCAGCGATATACCAAAAAGTAGCGACATTAACATTGCTGGCGCACCATAATGATCAGAAATGAATTGAGCTGCTAATGCAATTAGCGCCGAAAGTAGGATGCCTGGGAAAAGTGACTTCATATCCGATAGCTTAATAAAGATATTTTTTATCATAATTTTTTACTCAAATTTATAGGCTCTGAAGTCCTAGGCATCACTGTTTTGGCGCACTAATGCAATAAACGTAAATATGACACAAGACAGCAATTGACATTACCCGACAATTACAGTCAGAATTAAAAACCCCGTGAGTGTAAGCGTCCCTTCACAGCCAGGCATGCAGCAACGTTCTTAAATAATACACAACAAAATTTTTACGAGGTTTTTAATGAAAGCGCCTGCAGGGTCCCCTAAACGTACTGGGCACAGACACAATCTACCTATTGCTAGCTCTTATTTAGATCAAACTTCGTTTGACGAGTTTGAGTGCGACATCCTACAGATTGCACGGCTGTTCTTCAAAGCGTTTGATCACCCAGAATCTTTTACATGGGTGAATGCGTTTTATTTTGCGGAGTTAAAGTTTCACGCCCCTTACGGAGCAACGATAGCAAATGCAGTTCTAATGTCGATTAACGCGATGCGTATCGTACGTGGATCTGGCTTCAATTACTTGGATTCAAACTGCCAAACTTGCAAAAAATATATCACTGCTGAAGAAAGGTATTTTATAGGTACGCTTCATAACATTCGCCTGAAAAATCGTTCTGCAGTAAAGATGAATGCAATGCTCTTATGCCAAGGTTCTGCTGACATTAGCTTCACCGAAGCGATGGGGCGTTTGGCTGTGATCACAGGAGACTACGAAGGCAATGCCCTGAAAAATTTTAGGTCAAAATAAAACATTGAGATATCTCATATTTTTTAGGTTATGTGTGTGGTGATAAAGAGCAAAAATGTTTGGAAGAAGTTGAAGTTTTACTATATGTAAATGGTTTCAACACACTGTCTAACTTGCCCCTGCTCCTCTTTTGGAAATTTAAAAGTGTCAAAAAAATAATAGTAGGGCCACGGTAGGGGGTCACTTAACCTAACCAAACTGGCCCAAGGGCGCCAGACCGATAATCCAAGATCATAAGCTTTTATTGTTGATATTGTAAATTCGTAAGCTATTTTTTTGGTTGACTGTTATCCAAGCAAAAATTATGTCAAAGTCCTTGTAGTTTAAAAACGGAAATAAAAAATGTCAAAAAATGAGTATCAGGTTTTTGGATTAAACTCCGACAAAATTTCTATAATATATGGAATACTGTTGGTGGTATTTGCTATATTTGTATCAGCTGCGAGTGGGAGCCGATCATTTACATCTTATATACCAGCTATGCTTGGTCTACCTATTCTAATTTTTGGGTTAGTTGCTTTCGTAGCACCGTCGAAACAAAAACTAGTGATGCATTTAAATGTCATGATTGGTTTAATTATTTTTTTAGGAGGATTAACTGTTATTGGAAGTATAGTTTCAGGCACTCTTTTGACTTCAAACTTCTGGGCAAACCTATCTAAATTATTTTTGAGCATCTCAGGAGGTTTATATTTAACCTTTTGTATAAAATCATTCATTTTTATCCGTAAACAAAAAAAATCAAAAGCCAGTCTTTAAAAACTTATGTAGATACTCGACTTTTTCCTTATGATACTGGAACTCACCAATTACCCCATCTTAAGATACTGCCTAGCGACTGACCTGCGCCTCAAGTTTCCTCCAGCTTTGTTCGGCTATCAGTCGCCACCTCGCCCACGCAAGTAATTATTTATTTAACACTTTCTGAATGTTAACCTACGTAAGCTGCGAAGCTAATTTTATCATTCTATGGATAGGAAACTTCTTGCGAAGTGTTAAATGAAATTACACCAAGAGACGCCAAATGCAGTCGTAACTCTCGATAATTGAGGCGGTGGCTTTGAAATGTGCTACTTTTCTAAAAACTTGAAATTGCGTTAGTATGATTTTATTATAGAAGTACATTTGGGCTTTCCGAGCCATAGCCTTCTGGATACGCTTTGACTGTACATTATTAGAACAGGGTTGTTCCACAGACGAGTTTTGTTGTGATAGCAATACAGGAAAAGCGATAATGGTAGAGCCTGAAACATTTATATTCCTAACCGGTTTGGCAATAAATAACAGAAAAGCTTGGATGGATCAGCACAGATCTGAGCGTGATGATGCCCTACGAAATTTTACTGGAATAGCAACAACGTTACACGATTATGCTCATCGTTTTGATTATTTAGTTGCTGATGCGCGGAGTAAACCAAAGCAAAGCTTCACGAGGTTTTTCCAAGAACCACGGGACCGTGTTGGCCGCGCTCTATACCGCGTTGGTGTCGACGTTTTTGCCAATGCAGGTCATTACGAAGAAGCCTTCGGCTATTACCTGCATATCGAGCCCGGAAACTGTCATGCAGGTGCCGGACTTTTCCAACCATCTAAAGACGCGCATATGCGTTTGATTACTCGGCTTATCGATGATCCGCAGGGTCTGAAAGACGTATTGGCTGACCCTGAGTTTAAGAAGGCTTTTCCAGACGGATTGGTAACACGAAAAACCATAGCTAATGTACCAGATGGTTTTAAAAGTAGCAATTTTGTTAGTCCCTATTTAAAAATGGTTGGTCTGGGCTGCCGAAAGAACTTGCCAGACGCGCTTTTACTTGACGACGAAGTAATTGATGTACTGATTGAAGTTTTTCGTCCTGCTAGCCAGCTTGTGCGCTACTTCGAGTAATCGCAAACTAGAAAAATACGCTCAAGCAGATCTTATTAAGCTATTTTACTGATGAACTCTTTCTCATCACAACACTTTTAGCCACAAGAGAACAGAAAAAATTTCTCAACACCAGCATATTTCCACATAAAGAAGAGATTTGTTCAGGAGTCTATCAAACTCAATAACGCTGACCTTCAGCCAAACCCAGTAGTATTTAATTTGACTCATAGCCTTTCAGCAAACTAGCCTAAACCCACTAATCTAAATTAGTAATTCTTAAAGTTTTAATAGGAGAGTAATATGCCATTTGTTTCCGTATCTCATTGGACATCAACTGAAATAACCGATGAAATGATCGCAACAGCGAACGAGAAGTTTATACCTTTAATTATTGCTGTAGGTGCCAGCGGTGTACAGATGGTACGGACTGGGGAACTAAGCCTATGTGTTGTGACCCAATACCCTGACGCAGCAACGGCTCAAACTGCTCAGGCCAAGATAGCAGAAATTAGGGAACAAGTAGCGAGTGACTTTCCTATGACAATGGATAGCGCGCATGCAGGATTAGTTACGGGCAGCGCATAAAGATAACTATCCCTTAGAAAATTGGAGGTTGGGGGGCAATCTAATGATCGCTTTGTCCCCCGATGGAAACTAACGCCTCCGTGGGAATTAGCTGTGTCGTTGACCGGCAGTCAAAACGGGGCATATAATTTGAAAATAGCGGCTTAGACCCTTTTGATATCTATGCATGTGCTGCAGTCATTGAAGGTGCCGGCGGTTTTGTGACCGACTAGAACGGCAACCCAATTACGTTTGAAATGGCAGGCCATGTTGTTGCCGCTGGTGACAAAGCCCGCCTTGAAGATGCAATACATATCCTGCAAAAATAAATGAAACCAAACACCTTAATGGCGGATGAAATGACCCTAACCAATATGCCCCCGATTCTTCTGGATGAACATGCTATCGCAAAATTACTACCAAAACTGAACATCAAAGCCGAATTGACCGCATTGTTTCGAGCTTTAGGCGAAGGTGATGCTGTCCAGCCTGCACAAACTGTCACGGATTTTCCCACCGGCGCTGGCGATTTCATAACCTATATGGGTGCAATCAAATCCGCAGGCGTCTTTGGCGCAAAGCTTTCACCCTACATCGTAACGGACGCGAAACCAATCATAACAGCTTGGACCACGCTGATGTCAATGCAGACGGGTCAACCACTGGTTTGGTGTGACGCAGCAGCGCTGACAACAGAACGTACTGCGGGCACAACCGCGCTTGCTGTTGATCTACTTGCTCCCCGCTCTGTGCGCCGTCTGGCAATCATAGGCAGCGGGCCCGTTGCACAGGCACATTTGCGCCATGTGGCAACGTTACGCAACTGGGATCAAATCGCGGTCTACTCGCCGAACCTAACGTTGGAACGCGCCACCCAATGGCAAAATTTTGACCAACGTATTCGTATTGCTGCCACGTCGTCCGATTGTTTGGATGCAAGTGATGTGGTCATGTTATGCACGTCGTCAGGCACACCAGTGATCGACCCTGCAGATACGAAAAAACCTTCACTTTTTACCTCAATCAGCACAAACGCTCCGAATGCACATGAGGTACCACCAGCGTTTTTGACCATGTCCCAAGTCTATTGCGATTACCTCGCGACAACGGCCCAAAGCGCCGCCGAAATGCGTTTAGCTGAGCAAAATCATGGGTGGAATGCCGATCAGATAATTGGTGACCTTGCTGGCATTATTTGTGGGTCTTGCGCGCAACCAAGCGCAGACAAACCTGTCTATTTCCGCTCCATCGGGTTAGGACTTGAAGACATAGCGATGGCTTATGGAATCTGGAAGCTAGCGCAATCCAATGATGAGTGGAAAACAACATGAAAATCAAACCATTCGGTGTAGAAATTTGGATGAACGAATTCGAGGATCATTGCGAATTCAATCTGGCCGAAACCTGCGTTGCCTCACTGACGATTGAACAGCTTTTAGAAATGTCCGGTAAGAATGACAGTGTAATGTCAGACCTGTTGCCAATGAAAATGACTTACGGTGCCATCCAAGGCTCTGATCGGTTGCGTGATGCAATCTGCACGATGTACGCCAAGCAAACGCGCGAAAATATCGTCGTCACCCACGGAGCAATTGGCGCCAACGCATTGGTACACGAAACTCTAGTTGAGCAGGGCGATCACGTCATCTCCGTACGCCCAACTTATCAGCAGCATTATTCGATCCCCGAAAGCTATGGCGCAGAAGTCGAAATTTTACATTTGCGCCCCGAGAACGGTTTTTTACCTGACTTGCAAGAATTTGCAGCCATGGTGCGCCCAAAAACTAAGCTCATAGTTTTAAACAACCCAAACAACCCTACCGGTTCCCTGATGGAGGCAGGTTTTCTGGACCAATTCATTGACATCGCCAGAGGATCAGACGCCTATATTCTGTGCGATGAGGTCTACCGAGGAACAAATCAGACTGGCGACGGCTTTGCCCCAGCCATGGCGGATATCTACAAAAAAGGTATCAGCGTTGCGGGTATGTCCAAGACTTTTTCTTTGGCTGGACTTCGGCTTGGCTGGATCGCAGGGCCACCAGAGGTATTAGAGGCTGTATCAATTCACCGGGATTACAACACCATAAGCGTTGGAATGTTAGACGACTATTTCGCTGCTATGGCGCTAGAAGCCAAGGATAAGATACTTGAACGCACCCATCGGATCACACGTCAAAATCTAGAGGTTTTGGATGCTTGGGTCGCCGGCGAACCATCGATTTCCTACATAAAACCCAAAGCAGGCACTACGGCCTTATTGAAATACGATTTTGACATGCCGTCGCGTGATTTCTGCATTCAGCTTTTGGAGAACAAAGGCGTAATGTTCACCCCCGGCTCAGTCATGAACATGGAGGGCTGGCTGCGCGTTGGCTATGCGAACGATACTGATATCTTACGTACAGGTTTGGCCCGGGTCAGTGAGTTTTTGGCTAGGTTGCCGGCTAGGAGATGCAATACCGTCTGAACCGTTGGTCTGTACCAACGGTATCATATCAGCGGTGCAGGCGATATTCGTATGCAATTGAACCATAAGTTGAAAAATAGGATAGATAGTGACACCTGATTGGCAAGAGATACTACGAAAAAAATGGGGGATCACTGCAGAACTGACCCAACTACCAGGTGAGTTTGACCTAAATTTTATGGTGCAAACCAATGCTGATGATGGTTATGTGCTCAAGGTTATGCGCGCCGGTTGTGATCCCGATCTTGTTGATATGCAGATTGCTGCCCTAGTCCATATTGCTGAACGCACACCCCAACTTCCGTTTCCCAAAGTCATCCCAAACCTCACCGGTGAACAGATGGTGACCCACAGCGCTCCATCTGGTGAAGAGCGCCTAGTGTGGCTGCTCGAACGCCTGCCAGGCCGTGCCTTTGCACAGGCGTTACCCAAAACATTCGATCTAATCCGCGATTTGGGCGGGACCATTGGTGCTAGTGATTTGGCGTTGGTAGATTTTACCCACCCTGCCCTAACACGCGATTTCAAATGGAATTTGATGCAGGCCCATTGGATCGAACCCAAGATTACCAAAATCCTCACCAGCCCTCGCCGCAAACTTCTTGATCAGATAGTAAAAGAATATCACGCCATTATGGCAGATCTGAAAAATCTACCGGTTCAGGCGATTCACAACGACGTCAATGACTATAATATTCTGGTAGATGGAGCGCTATCAGAACCCCATCATATCTCTGGGCTGATTGATCTGGGCGATATGTGTACAGCACCGCGCCTTTGCAATTTAGCCATTGCCGCCGCCTATCTTGTACTTGATGCGCCCAATCCAGAGCGGCGGCTTGCCGCGCTCCTTGCGGGGTACCACAAGGCCAACCCACTCACTACAACCGAGATCGATCTGCTGTGGCCGCTGTTGCAGATGCGGTTAGCGGTGAGCGTTATAAATTCAACTCTGATGGCTAAGGACAATCCGGGTGA
>Ga0308012_10001566_pt1 | contig 12097 bp, 9 predicted proteins | sample Neamet179_FD_203133 | JGI IMG/M metagenome (GOLD analysis project Ga0308012, IMG submission 203133) | Marine microbial communities from water near the shore, Antarctic Ocean - #179 | ecosystem: Environmental > Aquatic > Marine > Unclassified | place: Southern Ocean | collected 2014-07-25 | reverse complement strand
TTGAACGGTTAAGTTACTTTTATTGCAGCTTATGTTGCACCTGACTTAATCTTTTAAAGTTAAAAAACAACACTACTCTTCATCACCATTGAGAATATCATCAAATTTTTGTAACTTAACTAACGCTAACCCATGAATCGATTTTCGTGGATACCGCCCAGTTTTACTCATGGTACCGGCGTCAGTATTCATTAATAATTTAAGGGCTTGATCAATAGTTTCAACCGCATGAATTGCAAATTCGCCACGTGATACGGCATCAATAACCTCATCATTAAGCATCAAGTTAATAACGTTAGTTTTAGGAATAATAACACCTTGCTTACCTGTTAATCCCTTGTCTAGGCATAATTGAAAGAAGCCTTCTATCTTTTCATTAACACCGCCAATAGACTGCACTTCGCCATGCTGGTTTATTGAGCCTGTTATTGCAAGACCTTGATCAATAGGCAACAACGTTATCGCTGAAATTAAAGCACATAACTCTGCCATTGAGGCGCTATCGCCATCAATATGCCCATAGGATTGTTCTATCGCGATATTAGCAGAAATACTTACCGCAAAGGTTTGGCCATATTTGTGCCCCAAATATCCAGTTAAGAGTAAAACCCCTTTAGAATGAATCGACTTGCCTAAGTCCACTTCACGTTCAATGTCAGTAACACCTTCACTACCAGCATAAACAGTGGCCGTTATACGTGCTGGTGTTCCAAAAACACTATCCCCGATTTCAAGTACGGTTAAACCATTAACTTTACCAATAAACTTGCCCTCAGTGCTAATAAGCACCTGCTGCTCTTTAATTTCACTCAGCCATGTTTCACTCAACCGTCCGATACGACGTTTTTTAGCGGCTTGTGCCAACCCTATATGCTCTGCTTTTAAAACACCTTTGCTACCTTGCTTTTGCCAACAGTAATTAGCCTCATCAAGTAAATCATTTACTTGTACGATATTGGCTGAAATCTTATGTTTATGTTCACCACGTCTCAACGCATAACGTACTAATTCTAATACGGCTTCATCACTCACAGCGGGGTAATTATGTTTATCGGCTCGTTGTCTGATTAATTGGCCAAAAGCAATTAAGTTACCGTCGGTTTTATCAAGGTGGCGATCAAAGTCTGCCAAGACTCTAAATAACTCTGTAAATTCTTGGTCATAATCTTGTAAAGTATAATAAATCTCGGCATCACCCAGTAATATGACTTTAATTTGCAAAGGTATTTTTTCGGGTTGTAGGCTATAACCACTCGGTGGGCTATATTCCGAATAAGGGTTCTCAATCGTAATTTTCTGAGTTTTTAATGCTAACTTTAAACGTGACCATACCATCGGCTGACTTAACACTTTTTCAGCATCTAATAATAAATAACCACCATTCGCCTTATGTAAAGCACCCGGCCTAATTAAACGGTAACTTGTATAGCTGCTGCCTTGAAAACTCGAAAAATCGACATGACCAAATAAATTTTGATACGTAGGGTTTTGCTCATAAACAACAGGAGCTCCTTGAGTATCGTCATGCGGTACGAGTGAATTAGGTAAAAAACGTTCAACCATAATTTTACGTAACTCTCTATCTGTCGGGGCGTCATCCGACTCCGTTACTAAGACTTCTAAGACGACATCAACAACATGGCTTTTTACTTTCTCTAAATAGGTGAGTACGCCTTTATTACTACTAAACTCTTTCTCTAATTCGGTTAAATAAGGTTTAATCGCTTGCTCTGCGGTATCATTTTTAAGTTGTCTTAATTGATCAAAAGAGAGTCGTTTCCATAATGGAAGCTCTAAGAGTTCTTCGGTGAGAACAATTTCTAGTTCATTTAATAATTTATAAAACGCAGCTCTAGCAGTATCGTCCAAATTTGCTAATTCTTTTTCATTTAAAGGTTTGCCATCCACCAACGGAGAAAAGCCTACTTCTCCATTTTCTTCAAATAAAACAACATTTTTCTTTAATGCTATTTCTTCAACAATACTAATAGCTTGATCGTATTTTTGATTAAATTCTCTATCAATAGCTGATTTCTTGCGTTGGTATCCTGGGTTATCAAACACCTCAGGAAATAAGCTCATTAAACCGTCAATAAATTTATTCATACTAATCAGTAATGCTTTACTTTCACCTGGCTTAACTGACAACGTTAAGGGGATATGACTTTCATCAAAGTTATTGGTATAGCACCATTCATCGGGTGCGTTTCTCTCAATAGCAAGGGACGTTAACATTTGCTTAATTAATGTTTGTCGTCCCGTACCATGTTCCCCCATCGCAAAAACGTTAAAACCAACTGCAGGCATAGACAAACCAAAATCTAATGCTTCTTTTGCCCTTTCATGGCCAACAAAACCCTGTGCACCTGTATTATTATCTGTACAGGCTGATTTTTTATCACTAGAAAATAATGAAGGAGATAAAGAAGAAGTAAGATCATCAACACTCAAACGAGTTTCATTTGCTAGGCCAGTAGACGTTTTAGTCATGTAAATCCTTTAAAAAGTTTAGGGGGATGGTGTATCTGAAAATTATATTTTGAATTTAACGTTTTAAAAAACATTAAAAATATGACGTTAGTGTACTTGTTAACATTTTAGCTAACAAGTTGATTTAACGTTAAGGCTTAAGAGGTAGGCGAATAAAATCACGTGAGCCGCAATGCACACAGTCAGAAATTTCAGTAAAATAGATAATCGTTAGTTTTTCATCACATTGTTCACATTGCAACTCACCAAAACCAATAAAATCACCACTTTTATATAAACCATCATGATTAAAGTCGTCGACAAGTTCGGCCCACTCTACCTGCGATTTATCGGTTAACTGAGCGAGGTTATCCCACAGCGTTTCATTTAATAGCCCTAAATAAACTGAATGTTTAACTTGTGCTCTATTTAATACGTAAAAATCATGTAAATCATATTTTAAATTATCAATAAATTGCTGTAATTTATCTTCAGACATTGCTTCTGCTGCACCTGCATATAATATTGCTTGCTTAATAAACTCATCAATATGAGGTTTTTGCTGTTCTTTTACTTCAACTAACCAGGTATTGAGCTTTTGATATATATCAGCAAAGTAATCATTTTGATGTGACATTGGTATTCCCCTCAAGAGTAGTAAGTTAGCTATTGATTTAATTATAGGTATAACTATAGGTTTAACGACAGGAAAAGTTAAAATATATACTTGTTGTTACCCAGTCAGATAAGGTATTCTACTGCGATAATCTAACGTCAATTTACTTGCTCTTTGTGACTCTTTACATCAGATAGCAAGCTACATTGATAACACGCTAAAAGTATTCGAGAAATCCTCAATGGAAGCCATTTATAATCCCCAAGCGATTGAAGCAACAGTACAAAAATTTTGGACTGATAACAACACCTTTCAAGCTATTGAAAACCCAGATAAAGAAAAGTTTTACTGCTTAGCTATGTTCCCCTATCCAAGTGGTCGTTTACACATGGGTCATGTTCGTAATTACAGCTTGGGTGATGTTATTTCTCGTTACCAACGTATGCAGGGTAAAAATGTCATGCAACCAATGGGTTGGGATGCTTTTGGTTTACCTGCTGAAAATGCAGCGATTAAAAACAATACCGCGCCTGGTAAGTGGACTTACGAAAATATAGATTACATGCGTAATCAATTACAGTCTCTTGGTTTTGGTTATGATTGGGGACGTGAATTAGCGACATGTAAACCAGATTACTACCGTTGGGAGCAATGGTTCTTTACTCAGCTTTTTGAGAAAGGTTTAGTTTACAAGAAAAATGCTACGGTCAACTGGGATCCTGTTGATCAAACGGTTTTGGCTAATGAGCAAGTTATTGACGGTCGCGGTTGGCGTTCAGGCGCTATTGTTGAACGTAAAGAAATCCCACAATGGTTTATCAAAATAACCGATTACGCTGAAGAATTACTTGATGATTTAGACAAACTGACAGAATGGCCAGAACAAGTAAAAACGATGCAACGCAACTGGATTGGTCGCTCTCAAGGTGTTGAGATGACCTTTAAAGTTGCAGATTCGACTGAAAGCTTTGATATTTATACAACGCGACCTGATACCTTAATGGGTGTTACTTATGTGGCGCTTGCTGCACAGCATCCATTAGCCTTAACTGCATCGCAAGACAATGCTGAGTTAGCGGCTTTTATCGCTGAATGTAAAAATAGTAAAACCACTGAAGCCGATATGGCTGTAATGGAAAAGAAAGGTGTTGATACCGGACTTAAAGCTATTCACCCATTAACAGGTAAATTAGTACCGGTTTGGGCAGCAAACTTTGTATTAATGGATTATGGCTCAGGTGCTGTCATGTCTGTACCCGGACATGATCAACGTGATTATGAATTTGCCCTTAAATATGGTTTAACCATTGAACAAGTTATTGCAGGCCAAAAAGATGATGATATTAGCAAAGCTGCTATCACAGAAAAATCTACACTAATCAACTCAGGAGATTTTGACGGTTTAAATTTTGAACAGGCGTTTAAAGCAATTAGTGAAAAATTAGCCAGTGAAAATAAAGGTAAAGTGAAAACTAATTATCGTTTACGTGATTGGGGGGTTTCTCGTCAACGTTACTGGGGTACACCAATCCCAATGATGCACCTTGCTAATGGTGAATCGGTGCCTGTTCCTACCAATGAATTACCGGTTATTTTACCTGAAGATGTTGTCATGAACGGTACAACGTCACCGATTAAAGATGATCCAGAATGGGCAAAAACGACATATAACGGTGAAGAAGCACTGCGTGAAACAGATACTTTTGATACCTTTATGGAATCTTCGTGGTATTACGCACGTTATTGTTCACCAAATGACGATACCCAAATGATTGATCCTGCCAAAGCAAATTATTGGTTACCGGTTGATCAATATATTGGCGGTATTGAGCACGCGATATTACATTTATTATACTCACGTTTTTTCCATAAATTATTACGTGATGTTGGCTTAGTCGAGTGTGATGAACCATTCAAAAAACTTTTATGTCAAGGTATGGTACTCGCTGAGACTTATTACCGTGAAGCGGATAATGGCGCACAAGAGTGGATTGCTCCAAGTGATGTAACCTCTGAACGCGATGAAAAAGGTAATGTTATTTCATCAATCAGTAACATTGATGGACTACCGGTATTATCTGCTGGCATGAGTAAAATGTCTAAATCAAAAGCTAATGGCATTGACCCACAAGAAGTTATTGAAAAATACGGTGCTGACACGGTTCGCTTATTTATTATGTTTACTTCACCGCCAGAACAAACATTAGAATGGTCTGACGCTGGTGTTGAAGGCGCTCATCGTTTTGTTAAACGTGTTTATAAATTAGCCCACGACTTTGTGGAAAGTACTAAAAACACTGTAGTTGCTGATGTTTCAACGCTAACACTAAACGCTAACCAGAAAAAATTACGTCGTGAATTACATAAGACTATTGCTAAAGTAACGGATGATATTGGCCGTCGTAATACGTTTAACACAGCTATCGCGGCCGTAATGGAACTAATGAACCATTTAAGCAAAGCGAAGTTAGACAGTGATGAAGATAAAGCCATTATGCAAGAAGCGGTTCGTGCAGTGGTATTAATGCTAACACCAATTACTCCACATCTATGTCATCATTTATGGCAATTAGTCGGTGATAGTGATTTACATGTTGAAGATGCTAGCTGGCCTGTTGTTGATGAAAGCGCGATGGTTGAAGATGAAAAACTTATTATTGTACAAGTTAATGGTAAATTACGTGCAAAAATTACCATTGCTGCTGATGCAAGTAAAGAACAGGTTGAAGCACTGGGATTAAATGACGAAAGTGTACTGAAATTTACCGAAGGTAATACTATACGTAAAGTTATTTATATACCGGGTAAATTACTTAACATTGTTGCTAACTAGCTTGTTGTCGATAACTAACTTATTTTCGTACCTAAAGGTAAATGATCCATGTATAAATTAAGCCGTATTATTAAAAGCTTAACCTTTAGAAGTTTAGCTATCGCCCTGTTAACCACAAGCTTATTATCTGCTTGTGGTTTTCAATTACGCGGTGATTATTTACTCGATGATGACTTTAAAATACTTTACGTTAGCTCTAGTGATGTTCATGGGGAATTAACTCGATTACTTAAACTCAACTTAATGCGCAATCAGATTAGCGTATTAAAACGTTCACAAGTTGATGTTCCTGAATTACGTGTTATGTCTGATGAGTTAGATAGACGAACCCTTTCTTTATTTTCTAATGGTCAAGTGGCAGAGTATGAGCTAATTTATTCAGTTCATTATCAGATACGTTTTACTAATGAAGATGCGAGGGACTTTCGCTTTGAGCTTTATCGTGATTACCAAGACGACCCTAATCTTGCTTTGGCAAAAAGCCGAGAACTTTCTTTATTATTAAGTGAAATGAGAATGTCTGCTACGGATAAAATATTACGTGATTTAGCAAAAATTAAACCGTAGTTATTCCTGCTCAAAAAGCATTAACATCACAACATACATGGACATGTTTATTTACAGGCATGTCTATTTATTGGCGTATATTCAAATAAGGTCTTCATGAAAATTTACCATAACCAGCTAGATAACACCTTACGACAAGGTTTTAAGCCTATTTGGTTGGTTTTTGGCGATGAACCTTGGCAAAAAAATAACAGCTTGGTGGCTATTAAAAATCATGCAAAACACCAAGGCTTCAATGAAGTTATTCGCTTCAGTAGTGATACGGGTTTTGATTGGCAATTACTAATGGATGAATACCTTTCTTTAAGCCTTTTTGCAAGCCAACGTATTATTGAAATTGAATTAACAACAGTAAAAGTGGGTGACGTTGGAAACAAAGCTTTATTAGCCTTAGCTGAACGGCTAACTCAAGATATTAATAGCGGCAATGCCCCACAAGATGTCATTTTTATTTTTCATGGCGCAAAACTTGATGCAGCAAGTGCTAATAGAAAATGGTTTAAAACCCTGACACAATTAGGCTGTTATTTACCGCTATATGATATTGAGCTAAAGGCAATGCCTCAGTGGTTAAATAATCAAGCAAGACAGTTAAAACTCACTATATCTACTGAGTTAAATGCTTTACTTATTGAGCTATTTGAAGGTAACTTGCTAGCGCTTGCCCAAGAACTAGAAAAACTTGTTCTTCTTTTTGGCTCCCAAAATATTAGTATTGAACAAGCTGAAAAAATAATACTTAAGCAAGCTAAGTTTAATCCTTTTCAGGTGATCGATGCTTTATTGCAGGGTAATTGTGCTAAATGTATTACTATGCTTGATCAACTACAGCAAGAAGGCATGGCACCCGCCCAATTGATCTGGGTATTTCATAAAGAAATAAACCAATTATACGCGATGCTAAATCAATTATCTCAAGGCGAAAGTATCGCTAACATTTATAAGCAATACCGTATTTGGGATAAACGTAAACCCTTATATCAGTATGCATTAACCCATATAAAATTAGATAACGTAAAACGTGCCATGATACGTATTGCTGATATTGATCTATTAAGTAAAACCAGTAGTGAGTTTAATATTTTCATTTTACTTGCTGACTTATGCATTACTGTGCATCACGGTGAGAAAACGGCAGGCCTTAGCCTTAATTACGGTTAACCATGGCAGTTTTAAAGCAAGGGCTTGGTATTTTAGGCGGTAGTTTTGATCCTATTCATTTAGGCCATACTCAATCAGCTCAAGCGGTTGCCGATGAATTAGGCTTAATAAAAGTACTATTAATTCCTGCTCATATTTCTCCACTTAAAATAGCGCCTGACTTAGTACCACATGCAAGCAGTAAACAACGTGCTTCTATGGTCGATATGGCTTGCCAACAAAGTTCTTTATTTTCATGTGATACCCGAGAACTAAAACGTGCGGGTTACTCTTACACCGTCGATACGCTTAAAGAATTAAAAAGACAGTACCCTAATCAACCCTTACACTTTATTATCGGTATGGACTCCTTAATCACCTTTACCCAATGGTATAAGTATCAAGAAATATTATCTCTGTGTCATTTAGTGGTAAATACACGCCCTACACACGACATAGAAAATATAAATACTGAAACAAAGCTATTATTGAATAAACATCAAACAACCGACAAAACACAGCTATCTAATACAGCGTCAGGTAAAATATTTTTTGCTAAACCCACTTTTTACGATATATCTTCAACGCAAATACGCCAGCGTATTAAACAGTTAAAAAGCTGTCACCAACAACTCCATCCTATAATTTCAGATTTTATTGATAAAAATAAGCTTTACCGTTAACCCTGCGCGCAAAAAGTGTTAATATTGCACTATTATTTAATGTAGCTCATTTAAGAGCGCATCCAAGTTACGATTAACGATAGGAATAACACCTTGCAAACTGAACAACTTAAAGCATTTGTCATAGAAAAACTTGAAGACATGAAAGGCAGAGATATCATCGCTCTTAATATTAGCGAAAAAGCTAGCTTTGCTGATTACATGATCATATGTTCAGGTAATTCAAACCGTCATGTAAAATCAATTGCTCAATCTGTTGCTATTGAGTATCGTGCTAAAGGCTCTGAGCCGCTTGGTATGGAAGGTAATGATGTTGGTGAGTGGGCACTAGTCGATTTAGGCGACATTATTGTTCATGTTATGACTGACGTACAACGTGAAAAATATGACCTTGAGCAGCTTTGGGCTGAATAACTTACTGGTTAACTATTCGTTAATATTGCCTAATAAACGATGAGTAGACTCAACATTAAAATTTGATAGTGAACTATGTTTACTATCAAATTTTAATGTTATTTACACAATACTTTTTAGCCGTGTTAATTTTATTTAGCCGTTACTACCATCACGTTATTCAAGCTAATAACTCTATCTAATGAGTAATATTACCCCCTCATGATAATAAACCTAATAATCAATAGCGATTTATGAAACTTACCTTATATGCCGTAGGTAGCAAAATGCCTGCATGGGTTAGTCAAGGGTTTGCTGAATACAGCCGCCGTTTTCCCCGTGACTTAAGCTTTAACCTAGTTGAAATATCTGCGGGTAAACGTGGAAAAAATGCGGATATTAGCCGAATACTCGCCAAAGAAGGTGAATTATTACTGGCTGCCATCCCTAAAGGCAATCGTATTGTGACACTCGAAGTAGAAGGTCAGCCTTGGACCACACCAAAACTTGCTAAACAATTAGAAAGCTGGCAACTTGATGGTAGAGATGTAGCCCTACTTGTTGGTGGACCCGAAGGTTTATCGCCTGCTTGCATTAAAGCATCAGAACAGAAATGGTCATTATCAGCGCTAACACTGCCTCACCCAATGGTAAGAATACTCATAGCTGAGAGTCTTTATCGTGCTTGGAGCGTAAACACTAACCATCCATACCATAGAGAATAACTTGTGTTTATAACGACAGTCAGTAGAATTTTACTATATCTCTCTTTTGTACGTCTTACTGTTGTACAAAACCTCACACTTAAACGTTTTTACTAATGTCTGCTCGTCGTGTTGTTATTCGAAATAAATCCGCGGAAGCAAATTTATTTGCTCGACGTACCTTTATTGCTTTCTTTGGTGTTGTCATAGTTCTATTAATATTACTTGGCAATATATTCAGCTTACAAGTTGAATCTTTTGAAAAATATCAAACACGATCCAATTCTAACCGTATTAAACTACTGGCTGTAGCGCCTAATCGTGGTTTAATCTATGACCGAAATGGAGTGTTACTCGCCGACAATAAGCCTGTCTACAGTTTAGAAGTTATTGCTGAAGATGTTAATGATATTAAAGCCAATATTATTGAAGTAAGTCGATTACTTAATATTACGCCAGAACGACAAGACAAATTTTTCAAAGCGATGAAGCAAAAACGTCGCTTCAAACCTGTAGAACTCCATTCACGCCTAAGTGATCAGCAAGTTGCTTTATTTTCAGTTAATCAACATAAATTCCCCGGTATTTTTGTTAACGCCCGCTTAAAACGTTATTACCCTTTTTCTGAATTAACTACGCACAACATTGGTTATGTTGCCCGTATAAACAGAAAAGACGCGAATAAATTAGCCGAGGAAGGTAAATCTGAAAACTATGCTGCTACTTATGGCATAGGAAGGCTTGGTATTGAAAGATATTATGAAGAGTTATTGCATGGCACTATTGGTCATCAAGAAGTAGAAATTAATAATCAAGGTAGAGTTATTCGTACGCTTAGCTATACACCGCCAGTACCGGGTAAAGACCTAACCTTAACTTTAGATATTGAACTACAAATGATTGCCAAACGCGCTTTATCAGGTAAACGCGGAGCAATTGTCGCAATGGATCCTCGTACAGGCGGTGTTTTAGCCATGTATTCAAATCCAAGTTACGATGGTAATTTATTTGTCCATGGCATTAGTACTAAAAATTACAAAAAATTACTTGAGTCAAAAGATTTACCTTTGATTAATCGAAGTTTACAAGGCTACCCTCCCGCGTCTACGGTGAAACCCTTTATTGCATTGACTGGTTTAGAAGAGAAAGTAATTACCCCTGATACTGAGATTTATGATCCCGGTTGGTATCAATTAGAAGGGTTACCTAATAAATATCGAGACTGGAAACCTTGGGGTCATGGCATGGTCAACTTAACGAAAGCCATTGAGCAATCCTGTAACATTTATTTTTATGATCTCGCATTTAAGCTTGGGATTACTAAAATAAGTACGATGATGGAAGCATTTGGCTTTGGGGATTACACTGGCATTGATGTCCATGAAGAGAGTAAAGCGATTATGCCTAGCGTCGCTTGGAAACGCGATCGCTATAATAAACCTTGGTATACAGGTGAAACACTTTCTGTCGGTATAGGTCAAAGTTTTTGGACTGTAACACCATTGCAGTTAACCCAAGCTCTCACTACTTTAGTAAATCATGGTGAACGTAAAGTGCCTCATTTATTGAAAGCTAATACTGAACTAATCATTGAAAGTAATGGTAAAACATACAATCAAGTTATGCCTGTTATCTATGAACCTCGTGCCCCATTAAAGCTGAAAGACGATAAAAATTGGGATATTGTATTAAAAGCTATGCATAATACCGTACAAAAATTAGGGGCAACGGCTTATACTCCTTTTAAAGGCTCTACCTACGATGCTTCAGGAAAAACAGGCTCAGCGCAAGTTGCTCGACGTAAACAAGGTGAAAAGTATGACGCTAAAACAACGAGAGAAAATCAACGAGATAATGCTATGTTCATCGCATTTGCACCTTTTGATAAACCTGAAATAGTGATTGCTGTTGCTATTGAAAATGTTGAAAAAGGCGGGGGCGGTACTAATGCAGGCCCTGTTGCGCGACAAATTATGGACCAATATTTTGGTGATAGAGTCATTACAAGCCAAACACATAACGTGGACTCTCGATTTAAGCATAAATCACTCATCAAGCCTAAACCTATAAAAAAACATTCAACACTAGTCACAACAACACCTAAAAGGTTGACTGATGCGTAGTAGTGGGCAAGAAGAACAAAAAACTCAAAGTTTCTGGCAACGTATCCACATTGATATCCCTTTATTATTGGGTATACTCACCTTATTAGCACTAGGTTTATTCCTGGTTTACAGTGCTGGAGGTCAGGAAACGGCTGTAGTTTATCGTAAAGCGAGAAGTATTGGTGTAGCACTACTTGGTATGTTTGTAGTAGCACAAATACCCCCTCTGATATACCGAAAATGGGCTGTACCTGTATTCGTATTAGGGTTATTATTACTTATAAGCGTACTGCTGTTTGGTCACGTAGGTAAAGGTGCGCAGCGTTGGCTTGACTTAGGGTTTATAAAGTTTCAACCTTCTGAAATTATGAAGCTCATTGTTCCTATTATGATCGCTTGGTTTGTCAGCCAAGAAAACCTACCTGTCAGAATTACCACCGTAATATTTGCCTTTATTCTTGTCTTATTACCCACCCTGCTCATTGCTAAACAACCAGACTTAGGTACCTCACTACTTATTGCCAGTTCAGGTATTTTTGTTATATTTCTCGCCGGCGCTAGTTGGCGACTCATTGCTGTTTGTGTTG
>Ga0308012_10001564_pt1 | contig 12112 bp, 20 predicted proteins | sample Neamet179_FD_203133 | JGI IMG/M metagenome (GOLD analysis project Ga0308012, IMG submission 203133) | Marine microbial communities from water near the shore, Antarctic Ocean - #179 | ecosystem: Environmental > Aquatic > Marine > Unclassified | place: Southern Ocean | collected 2014-07-25 | reverse complement strand
CTCTGGAATAGTCATTAATTTTTCATTCATGTTGTTAGTTCTCAATAGCAATATTAGGTTTAAAAAGGTAATTCTTCTCGATATTCAGAAAAGTCATAACGGGTAATGTTTGGGTATTTTTCGCTCTCTTTAACGCGGATAGAAAACGGAATGGTGCTGTTTCCAACATTGTCCAAAATAGCGTCGGTGGTATGGTCCTGCAATGTTGGAAAATGAGCAGTTATCCACTCGCGCGCTTTGTTAGCCGCATACCCACCATGAGCCGGGCAAACCCAGGTCGAAAAGTCACCGCCGCTGGTGCAATAAGTTACCCGGACCGAATCGGGTTTGCCTTGCTTTTTGTGTCTAGCAATATTCACATCATTGACGTTATGCCATTGGTGTTTCTTAACGATAGGCAAAGCCAAATCCACCAATAAAGCGGCCGTGCTGGCGGTTTGGTCATGGGTTATATCGCGCGGGAATCGGTGGCCACATTCGGGGCATTTAGTGCAAGACGCGGCCATTATTGTTTTACACGTCGGGCACGTCCTAGACGGTGGTATTGCCTTGCTTCCCTTTGCCTTTTGTTCGCCTTGTGGATTAAGCGCGTTAATGGGTCCGTGGCGTTGAGTGTTGCCGCCAAAGTCTAGGACCAGGCAATCGTTTTTACTTTCAGCCAGGCGCATCCCACGGCCGCACATTTGAACATAAAGCCCCTGGCTTTGAGTGGGGCGCAAAAAGACCAGCATATCAATTGCCGGCGCATCAAAGCCGGTCGTCAGCACGTCGCAATTGGTCAGGCATTGAATGTGCCCGGCTTTGAATCGCTCCAGGATATAATCGCGCTCGTCGGTCGGCGTGGCCCCGGTAATTGTCGCCGTGCTAATGCCATGCTCTGCAATAATTTCGGCCATCTTTTCGGCATGATTAACACCGGTACAAAAGATCAGCCAGGATTTGCGCTGGCGGCCATAGGCTAGAATTTCAACTAATACCATTCTTGCCAGGGCGTCATTATCGGTCAGCGCGTGCAATTGATCGGTTTTGTAATCACCCGCCCTGGTGTTAATTTCTGAAAGATCGAATTCATTATCCATGGCCTTTGGCACCAGGGGCGATAAATACCCATCGTTAACCAGGCGCATAACGTCAACGTCATATGCCAGGTCGGTAAATAATCTATCATCACCATCAATGAGTGAACCAGAGTTAAGCCGGTATGGTGTCGCTGTTAATCCCACGACGCGGATTTTAGAATTAATCACGCCCATGGTTTTTAAAAATCGTAAATACATTCCCATGCCCGATTTTGGAACCAAGTGGCATTCGTCGATAATGATTAGATCAATATGGCCAATTTCGGTGGCTCGTTTGTGGACCGATTGGATACCGGCAAAAATAATGTCGTGGTCCGTATCGCGTCGGTTTAGCCCGGCCGAATAAATACCCGCCGGGGCGTCAGGCCAAAGCGTCATTAATTTCTCGTAATTTTGTGAAATCAATTCTTTTACATGGGTTAGCAAAAGCACTCTTTGCCCTGGCCATTGCTGAATTAATCCGCGTATAAATTCGCCGGCGATCACCGATTTACCGGCCGCCGTTGGAAGCACCAGGATAGGGTGCCCGGTCGCGTTTTCTTCAAAATATGAATAAAGGGCGTCGATCGCATCCTTTTGATAATCGCGTAATTGCATATTACCTTCCCGTATAAAGGGGCTGATACCCTGGCTTCTCAAAACCAAAGCGCGTGGTTAAAAATGGGCAATAACTTCCACCGGCTTTTTTCCGCGCTAAAGCCTCGGCTTTTTTGCCAGAACGTAATAACTTTTGTATTACTAAATCAGATATCCCCAAGCGGTGGGCCTTGCTCATTACAGCCTGTAACGGCCGGCCCATTTCTTTTGAAATCACGCGCACGGTTTTTAAGTGGTAGTTATCCTGGAGGTAAATCAACTCGTTTTCGCTCCACATTCTGCGTTCCCTTGTGCTAATCATGTTTTGCTTTTCCTCCAATTTTACCGGTTAAAAATGGGTTAAAATGTGCTTGAAAAAGATCGTTATAAACAAGATCAAACTGCGATTCTTTACTAAAAATCAAATTGCACCGGTTGTGTATTGCGGCCTTAGATCGTCCTAGTTCTTTGGCTAAAGCAGCGGTTGGCATTTTTCCAACATTGGCAGCCAAATAACTATGATCTTTTTGCGACCAGCGTTTTTTCGAGCCAACCTTTGCAATGCCAAGCCTTAAAGCCCGATCTTTTATTGCACCTTTAGTGCGGTCCATTTCAACAGCCAATAACTCGTTTTTTAAAGTGCTGTAACTTTTTCGTAAATAATTATCTTCTTTTTCGGTCCATCGTTTTAAAGCCATCATTTCTCGACCCCAAATTCCATAAATGCTTTGATCACTTCGGCCGCGACTTGCGGGACAATGGCGTTACCCGCTCCCCGCAATATGCCCACTCTATTGGATACCCCATCAGCCAAAGGGAAAAGCGCGGGTTCAGTGGGGGCTGGACGGGCCTTTCCGTCCCGGCAATAGATGAATCTGCTATCAAAAAAGCCTGAGTTGGTACGCTGTCCGTTCTCACTCGACCCGTCGGGCTGCCGAATATGTAATTTTCCATGTTCCCCGTGCATTTGTAGTCTCGCGTCGTCGGCGTGGCCCATGCTCCCATTTCCACCGTTGAAGCTATCGCCCCAAGCCCGTTTTGATTGTTCTCTCGGTAACGGTTGCACGCTTTCGACCCGTCCGAAAACATCGGTGTTGGCCAATTTGTTAGCGACGTACCACAAGCGATCTCTTTTTTGCGGTGCGCCGATGCTACAAGCTGGCAAAACTGCCATTGCGCTGGAGTAGTTTTGGTTTTCCAAGTCTGTTTGTAAATCATCGAACCATCCGTGCCTAATTGCGCTTGCAACTTGTTCGCCAAAGACTGTTGGAGGCGCTTGCTCTCTAATGAGATCGAAAAAGGCTGGCCAGAGGTGTCGTTCGTCGCTGGTTCCTTTTTGATTTCCAGCAACGCTAAATGGCTGGCAAGGTGGTGAGCCGGTCCAAACAGGTCTATCGTCTGGCCAACCGGCAAGTCTAAGGGCAATTGACCAGCCGCCAATTCCAGCGAAAAAGTGGCATTGGGTAAAGTCTGAAAGGTCACTCGGTATGATTTCGGTAATGCTTCGCTCATCGACTACTCCAGGGGCTATTAATCCGTCTTTTATTAATTCCCTTAACCAATTAGCGGCAAAGGGGTCAAACTCGTTGTAATAAGCGGTCATTTACTTTCGTCCTTAATAAATTCACCATTAAAGGTGGCGCGCAAGCTATCGGCTCCAGGGTCGCCCAAGAGGGCAGCCGGGGCAGATTGCAATTCATTGCTGGTATATGATTTATCGCCTTTTTCGCCATTGTAAAATTCCACGCCATCAATCTTTTTGTACTTAACCCAATTATTAGGGGCATCCATATCCACCATTTCATGCGGAACTAGGTGATGGTTGTATAAGTGTTTTTTGCACCCGGCGCGCTGGTCGTCGGTGCTGATTGGCTTATCATGAAAAAGACAGCGCCACCCGCCTTGGTCCATATCAACATGGGCGTGAATACACGTCCGGCAATTCACCTGGGGCAATTCGTCACGGTGGCACACGTCTTGGTGGTCGCAGAATTTGCATTTGAAAAAGTCTTTTCTGGTACTTATGCCAGGCGGTGGCTCGTCGGTTGCAATGATCGTCCGGGCCTTTTCGACCAGCGCCAAAGCATCCTCCTGGTTATATTCAAATCTTTCGGTATACAGTTCGTCGGTGTCTTTACTGACTGCCATATACATGGCGCGCTCTAGGCCCAAGCCGTGCATATAAACTTGCATTTGGGCGTAATGTTCCGGCTTTGATTCGCGCACGCCTTGCTTTTTGAGCAGCGCAAACGATTTATGGTTATGGGTTTTAAATTCCAGTAAATGGGCTTTGTTAGGTGATTCTGGCAGCCCTTTGGCCACCCCGTCACAAGAGCCAGCAAAATGGCCGCCGTGCCAATTTACGGAAAATTGTTTTTGATTTTGATCTACTGCCCAGACTTGAACATCAATCGACATAAGATCACGAATAAAATAATTCTCCTCGTCGTGGCCGCGCTTAAATAGGCGCAGCACGCGCCCAGGGAAGTTGGGCACGGTGGCCCAGCGGAAGCCATACCACAGCGCCCGGTTGCACTCGCGGCCGATCATTGATGCGCCAAGATGGGCGCGGCTTGATTCAACATGATTGGTTTCAAACTTTCGATAAATCGTTTCGATCGTGCTGTTATACGGTTGTGGTATGGTCGCCATTACATTATCCCCAGGGTGGCGCGGCAACAGTCGCGGTTGGTGGTGGAGTCGGTCGGCCCATCATTGGTGCAGCCGTGGGTTGGTTAGCGGCAGGAGTAGTAAATGACACATCATTAGATGGCTCATATCCGTCGCTCTGGCTAATTTTTAAGCCCATCACAAATGGTTTTCCGTGCATTTCGTTAGTGTCGCCAAATTTAGGCGGCAGCCCCAAATTGCTCAATAATATGGCCAAATCTTTGCGGCCACGGTCTTGGGTATCAGGGTTGGGGTTGACAATATTTAGGCGGTGCCAAACTTTGCGATTAACATATTTGCCGTCTAATACCTGGCAAACAAGTTCTAAGTATTTGCCGGTGCCAGCTTTTGTGTCTTTAATCGTTGATTCAATCACCATGGCGTTGTATTTGCCTTGTGGTAATGGCTCAAAACCACGATTATCGGACGTGTCAATACCTGTTGCATCAAAAGAAAATTGCATTTTTACTACCTTTTTTAGTTACGGATTTTTGTGGCAATGTTTGCCAGGGTGGGGAATTCATACGGGTCTAATTTGCCTGATCGGTCTTTAGCTTCGTATTGAATATCGCGTGAAGTTTGAAGGGACCGCTCAATAACACCATCGGCGTTTTTGGTCAGTCGCAAACAAAAAACTTCATCAAAGAAATAAGCCAACGATTGCGCTAGGCGTGCGCCAGGCATCGAGGGCATGAAGAGTAGGGTATTGGCATGATCGTCGTTTACCCGGTCCATTTTGGCCGTCATAACCACGTTAGTTTTTAGATCGCGGAACGAGCGAATAAGCGCCGTCATTTGATCTATTAGGGCACCATACGCCTGGCGAGGGTCTTTTGTTTTTTCCTTTTCACTAATTAAAACGACTTCTGCAATTTCGCTTATTGAGTCTAAACAGACCCATTTATACGGGTGGTCGCCTTTGAGGTGCGCGTAAATTTCAAAAACGTCATCTAGTGACGTTACAACGCAAATATCCACATGGTCGGCGTGTTGGATGGACAATAAGCCACCCTCGGCGCTGATGATTAGCGTTTTTTCACCTTCGGGGGCAGTGGTACAAAATACCGTTTTGCCAGCGCCAGCGGGGCCATATATCAAAACCTTAATGCCGTTTTGCAATGCTGCATCTTTGGCGCTTATTAATTTAATAGCCATTACGCTGCATCCTCCACAAGCTCAACGGTAACAGCGACTTTTGCTGGCTTGGCGATTACCGCCCGGCTAATTTCGTTGTAATATTCCGGCTCGTTTAGTTCGATGTGGCGTAATGCTTTCACGTCAATGGTGGGTTTGTAGCTAAATACTTTGCTTAAAATCGCTTCGGGCATTTTCTGTTTAAGTAGGTCCAGCGCGTCGAAATCAATTCGACGGGTGACTTTGCCAACCGTTTTGATTTTAAAATACTTGCCAGATTCGCTAGTCGTTCCTTCGTCTTTAACGCCAGCTAGATCAATAATGTGAAGTTCGGCGTTTAACACTTCTTGTTTGATTAACTCCATTCGGTTTTTTGCCTCCTGGAGTGTAAAAGCCGCTTGGTCAATTTCTGTGGGTGAGTGCATATTTTTTCCTTTAAATTAATCCGACTAACATTTGGCCCGCGATTAGGACCGTTAAAAAAAGTAAAGCCTCGCTCATGATAAAACCCCAACAAACCACCAGACCGTACACACGACGAAAATGGCACCGCCTAATAAGTTAAATAACAAACGTTCTGTTTTGGTGTTTTGCATAGCAGTTCCTTTTTAAATGTTCGGTTTCAATAGCATTTCTAATAAAACTAATGTTCGGTTTCAATAGCATGAGGGGCTAAAAAAACTGGCCTATAAAGTTTTTATGCTAAAAATCAGCAATCAACCTTGGCCAGTTTGTTTTTTTACCTTGTTTATTATCTTTAATATCGTTTTTTCGTCAAATTTACAGATTAAATCTAAGGCTAAAACGGTATTTTCATCTGTTAAATCTAGTTTTTGTGATATTCCTTTCAAAGTTTTAATATCTGAATTAAATTCCATTAATTGTATATCCTTGTTTTGGTGTAAGTTTTACTTACAGATCAGAATATACACAAACACCGATTTGGACGCAACAGCATTTGTAAATTTATTACAAATTATCATGCCTAAACTAAAAAATTAGGAATTATTCCTAGAAACATTTAAAACAACCAGGCACAAAAAAACCCCAAAAAAGGGGCTTTTTCTTATTTTTAATATTATTCGTAACTATCCATCATCATGCGAATAGCGGTTATCTGTTCTGGTGTTAATTCACCAAGTCTATGGCTAATCGCTTCTATATCTTTAATTGTCTTTCCAAAGTTTTCGGGCATTGATCGGTCATTATCATCCATTAACCAGTGCAAGGGGGCACCAGTGACAATGGCTAATTTTCTAAGGCGGGTTCGGGTTGGTTCGTTTCGGACTTCTGGGTCGTTTGATTCCCACAAGCTAACAGCCGGGCGCGATACGTCCAGCACGTCAGCTAATTGTTGTTGGGTCATTTTTACATGTGATCTGGCAGCTTTTATTTTGTGGTGAAGAACATCTGAATTTTTAGGCATTGGTGTTCGCTCCAGTTGGTGGGCCGTTAATCTCGTCATTGCTTCCCTTCATTATTCGTGCCCAAGTATCAAGCAAACGAGTAAATCCAAAAATTTGTATCCGAGCATATTGTGGCATGATTGATGACATGCAGTCGGTGAATATAAGGTGCCAGGAATAGTTTTCGCGCATCCAGGCCAATTTCTTTGCGCGATTGTTCGGCAAGTTTTCAACTGTTAAATTTTTATTAGTGTTTAGCATATAGCCTCCAAAGGCATGATTGCCTTGTGGTGCAATAGTATACCCAGACTTAATGAATGTAAAGTTATGCTTACCAAAGCTGATAAAAATAACCAAGCGCGCTTTTAGAACTTTTTACACAATGGTAATTAAAACTTACAATCTGTTCAAATCAAGAAACGACAGATTAGAGTTTTAATATCATGGCGAGAAAAAGAAAAGTATTAACTGGCAAAGACAAAATGGCAGATTTTACAAAATCAGCGATTGCTTTTGCGGGTGGTCCAGCCGCTTTAGCTCGGCACATTCGCGCTGAAGGGCACACCATTACCACTCAAGCAATTAGTCAATGGGAATTAGTTCCTGGTGAGCGGGTTTTATTGGTTGAAAAAGCAGCTAAAGAAAAAGTTAACCGTTATCAAATGCGGCCAGACGTTTTCGGTGATAACCAATGATCCGTTACACACTGTTCCCTAGTGTAAAAAATAGCATTGGCACAAATGCAGTCAGGCCTTGGCCAGAGTTTGTAAAAGATCATTTAAGCGATCACCAGGTAATAAACAACAAAGACGCCGGGCTAATGTATAGCGGCGCGGTGTATTCCATGGACCCGCCCAAACGCGGTGATGCCAACGTTGATTCAATGTCAATGATGGTCGTGGATTATGACAATTCACAAGGCATTGGCCTTGATTCTAAATGCAGCGGTTTACCCACATTACCTCAGGACGTTGAGCCAGAACTGGCCGGCAATGCTTACGCGTTTCACTCAACGCACAGCCAGAGTAAAGATTGGCCCAGGTGGCGCTTGGTGATTCCTTTTGATCGTTTAGTCAGTCGGACCGAATGGCCGATTGTTTTTAATTATGTGTATGAGCGCATTTTAGGTTCAGACACCAACATAGATACCACTTGCAAAGATTTAAGCAGGGCGTATTGGCAACCAGCTTGCACAAAGGACACCATCGACGTGGCGTTTACTGGATACCAGGAGGGCGAATTATTAAACATTGACGAAATTATGGACCAAATGCAAACCACGATTTCGCCAGAGTTTATGGCAGCCATGGCCGACAATGTGGTTAACCTGGTTACTCCCCAAGTGCCAAAACCATTGGACGAACCAAGGGTGCCAGAAGGTCGAAACGATTACCTAAAGCAAATCGTGGCAGCAATGTTGGAGCGTGCCGAGCCATTAGAGGAAATTATCTGCCAGGTGTATCAAGCCGACGTGGATAAACATGGTGCAAACGCACTGTTTACCGACGCAGCCGAGGGCATGAAAGGGTCGCCAGGTATTAATTGCATGGGCTTTGTTACTAACGTTATACGGTCAATCGACAGTATGCGAACAAGGGCAGCCATTGAGCCACAAATTCCGACGATGCGCCCGGTTAATGCGGTCCTGGATAACAAAGACCTATTAAACATCGAGCCACCCGCAAAATTTGAGATCGTCCAGGCGTCTAGCCTTTATGGCCATGAGCCTAAGCCAATGGAATGGATAATGGACGATTGGATGCCTAGGGGGCAAACGACGTTGATTTATGGTGATGGTGGCGTGGGTAAAACTCAATTAATACAGCAATTAATGTCGTGTGTTGCCACCGGGCGGCCATTTATGGGCGTTCAATGTGCAGAAGGTCCAGCAATGGGTTTCTTTTGTGAAGATGACATACATCAGCTACACCGGCGCCAGGCTTCAATCAATACTTTGTATGGGATGGATTTTAGGGGCTTAGATAATCTTTATTTAAGCTCACGACCAGCCCAAGACAACGTATTAATGGAATTCGATAGCAAAAATGTCAATGGTGTTAAAACCGCTATATGGCACCAGTTGCGCGAAAAAGTGGGCGATATAAAACCCGCCATGCTCACCATTGATACAGCAGCCGACACATTTGGCGGTAATGAGATAGACCGGCAGCAAGTGCGTCGATATATCCAGGGTTGTTTAACGTCGTTGTCGTTGGAATTTGAAATGGCCGTGGCTTTGTTGTGCCACCCGTCGGCGTCAGGTTTAGCCAATGGAACGGGCGCGGGTGGTTCGACCGCCTGGAACAATACAGGGCGTTGTCGTTGGTACATATTCCCAAACCCGGAAAAGGGTTGTATCACGATGAAGATCATGAAAAACAATTATGGCAAAAAAGATTTAGAAATAGATTTTAAGCATAACGGTGATGGTTTCTATGCCTATGGAAAAGCCGAGATTGATAGCTTTGTGGACCAGTTAACCTTTGACCTGGACAAAAAATGGATTATTGAGCAAATCGCTTATTGCAAGGATAGAAATATAAATCTGTCAATGCAAAACAGAGCCAATTATTACCCCAAGCAATTGCTAAAACTAGCCAAGCAGGACAAATACAATATTAGCTTTTCCACCATAGAAAGCATTGTTTATAACATGGATAAAAAGGGACAGATTGAGCATTTAGAGCGGGGCAATCGCCATTCAAATGGTGCATCTTTTATCTATAAAGGTATATAAAAATGGTCAATTTAACTGTACAAAAAGTAACCAACGATGCTCTGAAACGTGCGGCAGTTATGCGGCGTAGAATCGATTTCTTGCGGCATAGTCTTTTTTGGGTTTGCGGCATAGTGCGGCGTAGAAATCAAAACGCCCATATAGCTGGCGATAAATGCGGCAGTTTTGCGGCATATCTTGTGCGGCATAACTATATATATAAATATATATATGGGGCTTAAAGACCCCCAATATATTAATACATATAAAAAAGCAGCGAGAAACGATAATTTTAAAAGGGTTAAATTTTGGTAAATAGTCAGAGAAAAGGGGCCAGCGCAGAAAGGGAAGTGGCGGGATTAATTGCGCTTAACCTGGGCGTCAAATTAAAACGCAACCTGGAGCAAACCAGAGGCGGTGGCCATGACTTGGTATTAGATGGTGATGAACAGATTTGGCCCATTGCATTGGAGATTAAAAATTACAGCGAGGCACGCCCCGGCCAGATTAGTGGATGGTGGCAACAAGCGGTCGCACAAGCCGCAATTGCCAAACAGATACCCGTACTTTGGTATAAGGACCGACGCCGCTGGCGGGTTGTTTTACCAGGGCACTTGTTTATGGAGGGAGTGCAATGGGGAACCATTGAAGCCTACACCGTGACGGTATCACCAGAAATGTTTTATTCAGTGTATCGGGAAAAGATCATGGAGGGCCCAGCTTTTTGCTAAAGCCAAAAAAATACGAGCTGAACGGCGAATTTTTAACAGTTAAACAAATTGCCGAGCGTAGCGGCCACCCAACGTATTTGGTACTGCAACGAATACACAGAGGTTGGAATGTAGCCGATGTTATCGAAACAAAGAAAATGAGCAGCAATCAAGCGGGGCGAATCGGCAAGCGTCGATCACCCTGGATAAAAGATTGGAAATAAGGACCAATAATGAATTTGAATATTACGACCAATATTAAGTCGATACAGCTAGGTTTAAGCAAGACCGCTAAACGCCAGGTGCCTTTTGCAATTGCTTCAACACTGACCCAGTTAGCATTTCAAGCGATGCAAGAGGAAAAGCAGCAAGCCCCAAAATATTTGGACCGGCCGACGCCTTTTACGATTAAAGGTTTTCGCTATAAGAAAGCGAACAAACGCAACCTAATGTCTGAGGTTTATATAGATGGTGCAGCGGCTAATCGGTCCTATATGAAATATTCAATTGAGGGTGGCGTATCAAGGCCGAAAAAAAGTGCCTTGGTCCACCCGGCAAAGAACAGCAAATTAAACAAATACGGAAACCTACCTAGGAACTACGTTAAAAAAGCCCTGGCAAACAAAGCCAAGTTTTTCAGTGGGGTGCCCAAGGGAATGCAAGGCGATGAAAATTCGGGTATCTGGCAGCGTTATGGGCCAAGGAATAACCAGCGCATTCGTATGGTTGCCCAATGGCGAAAAAGCAGGTCATACCAAGCGAGATTCCCATTCTATGAGATCACCGGCGACGTGGTGTTTGGTAGAGCTAACGCGATCTTTAATAAGCAATTAGCTTATGCCATAAGGACTGCTAAATAATGAGCGTATACACAAGGGAAGGGAAGCCAGCCATTTTGGTGGATATGGCCTATTTTCAGCTAATACAAAGTAAATCAGAGATATACGAATACCTGGTAACTCATGGCGTGGAACAGTGGGAAGGGTTCAAGGATGCAGAGCAAGAGTATAACGACGATATGGATACATAATGAGCAAACGCAAATCAAACAACAATCAACGCCGCATGGAGCGTGTGGGCAGGTCAGTGCTAAAGAATTGCGCGATAACCTTTGTGGCTGGTCGTAACGGCCTATGCCAAATGGCAGACCTAAAGACAGGACTAGCATTTAGGCCAGGTCCAGCATTAGCTAAAACAATAGATTCAGGCCGCTACACATGGTCTGTATATTGTGCGGTTTTTTGCAGGGACCAGACCGGGCTTGAGTATATGCAAGGGATAGAGGTGGTAACAAATAATCAATGCTATCAATCGGACCTGGTAAGCGTATTACATGAACATCATTTGTCTTTATTAGCTGGATGCAATGAGGCGCATTTAGTGAACGTGGGGTGGTTAGCCTCAGCCGTTGGCCATGAGTGGACAGAGAAAGAAGCGGGCGCAATCTTTACTAAGTTAAACGCCTGGGACTTTGTGGCCAAGTGGGAGTCAGCAGCGTGAATAGAGTTGATGTATTAAATCAGGCAGAGCAGCTTATTAACGGTCCCCGCGCCAAGGACTATGGCGACGCTAGGGAAAACTTTGGGCGGGTTGCTCAAGTGTGGAGCGCATTGCTTGACCAGGACATAAAGCCGGAACAGGTCGCGCTTTGCATGACTGCTTTGAAGATGTGCCGGTTAGCTAGGACGCTGGACCATGGCGACAGTTGGTTGGATGCCGCAGGGTACATTGCATTAGGTGGTGAGATAGCCACAGAGAATAAGATCAAGTGATAAATAAAAAGGTACTCCCTGAGCCTTAGCTATAAGGGTGTTTCAGAAG
>Ga0308012_10001563_pt1 | contig 12114 bp, 12 predicted proteins | sample Neamet179_FD_203133 | JGI IMG/M metagenome (GOLD analysis project Ga0308012, IMG submission 203133) | Marine microbial communities from water near the shore, Antarctic Ocean - #179 | ecosystem: Environmental > Aquatic > Marine > Unclassified | place: Southern Ocean | collected 2014-07-25 | reverse complement strand
TAACAAGTCCTTAGAAAGATTTAATGACATTATTAACCCCATAGCATGGCAAAGTAGATTAGACGCTGCAGTTTATGCGCATATTTTGGTGACTGGCTTGCGTGAGAGAAATATTAATAAACTAGAGAGTTATCTTTCCTGGGCTCTTAAGCGCATTAAGCATAAACCTAGAATAAGCCTTTATAGAAATTGTTTAGTCGTGCTAAAAAAATTGAAAATGGATGTTCAATACAAAAAACTGTTGTTAGAAGCTCGAACGATTTACCCACAAAGTAAAGCTTGGGATGAGTATTAAATACATATCATTATTTTGTATGAGAGTACCACGTTTAATATTATGCTATGAAGGTTACCTTGACGGTATTATTGTTTGACATAAGCTCACATTACTTAAATCAATAATTCAAAATCGGTTATCGACGTCGCTATTTAGATAGAAAAATACCCTGGCGATTTGCTCAATAGTAGTAATAATCAAACTCCAGAAACAAAAAACCGATCTAAGCTCGGTTTTAATTTCAGTATTAGTTAATGATAATTAACAGCCTGAAATATTACTCGTAATTATTGGCTTAACATTTGAACCCGTTGAGTTAGTATAAATAGCCTGGCAACCCGTTGCAGGGGTTACACCTTTATAGCTATAAGTTGCTGAACTGGTGCCTGAATCTACTAATACAAAAACAGCATCACTAGATGACGTGTCTATATCCATTAAATCATCAATAGATGAATTAGCAGGATATCCATTTACAAAAGTAATATTAGCGCCTGCGACACTTAATGGACCAGTTTCATCACCAGCGATTAAAGATTTAGCATGTGCCATATCAGCTGCTGAGTTCAATGAGCCTTCTACTGCTTGTATTACAGAAGCCTTAGCATCACTGGTTAAATCGATAAACTTAGGTGCTGCTGTGACCGCTAAAATACCTAGAATCACAATAACTACTACCAACTCAATTAAGGTAAAACCCTTTTGATTTGCTTTAACATTTAAACTACTTTTCATGTTTTATCCTCAATTTTAAAATAAGATTAATTTTACAGGTGATTTACGATTCTTTGTCATTTATATAAATAATTACCGAGCTATTTGCGGGTTGATAACTAAAGCTATTACCTACTGTTGTTAATGGCGATGGTGCAATATAGGTACCTGAGCTATCGCGAGCTAATGTCTCTTTTAAATGATAATGACATAACGTGGTGGCGCCACTACCTGCAACATTGGCTAAATATCTAAAACTACTATTAGCATTTATATCTGTAACACTGCTAGCAACTAAAGGTGGTTGTTGTAATAAGCTATTCCATACACTTATACAATCTGAAATTGACATGCTTTTCGAATTAATACCTGCAGCACTATTAGTTCCCACAATATATCCAGGGCTTATCGCTGGAGAGCTGTTTCTATCTTCACTTGTTAAATAAACGACAGTACCGTCATAATTAACCATGTTAATTCCTGCAGTATCTTTCGGTCGCGCTTCAGCTTCCCATTGGGAACGAGCTAATGATACACCGGTGGCAAAACCACCTGCCATACCTTCAATATTAGCTTTTTTTGCTTGTTCTGTTAAATCAACAAATTTAGGAATAGCCGTTGCGGCTAAAAAGCCTAAGATCACGACCACAATAACCAGTTCTATTAAGGTAAAGCCCGCATCTTTTCTCATGCGAAGAACCGCCTTACTATCACTGCTATAAACAACGCTGTTGTGAGTCTTGATTTGTATCATTGAGATAACCTTGTTATATGAACTAGCGTTAAAGTTTATATTGCTAATTCCAAATTTATATCTGTAACTTACTTTCCTGATTAATATCATTATGATTCAGGGATTACTAAAATTCAATGTGGAATATGTAATTACTTGTACTAACGAAATATATTCTAATTTTACGTCAATATATCTCACTTAATAATAGAGTGAATTAACTAACCTGTTTTACCTTGCCTGTATCACTTCGGTAATCAAAGGATTGTCCATTAGCAATACTATATCGGCATAAACGGCCGCCTTGAATCGCTTTACTCTTAATTTCAATAGAGACGACTGGTGATTTAACCACCTTCAATGGCATTCCTAACGTTTGCTTCCAAATTTTATGGCAAGCTAGGCTGGTATGGTTGTTATCAATCCAACCCGCCTTATTAACATTAACATACTCTTTAACTGTAGTATTAATACGGCTTAAAATTACAATATTTGGCTGCTCGTCCATAAGCCATTGCCCGTGTACTACATTAACTTTACTCGTGAAACTTTGCGCCAAACCAATAAATGCTGTATTTGTTATTTTTTCTTGTTGACTGAAAAAAAGATCTAACAATAATTTCATTAATATCATAACTATAACTAAAACCACTAAAAATTCAATAATCGAGCCTTGTTTTTTTTCTGTGTAGCTACGGGGCTTTTCCATCGTAAACCCTAACCTTGCATAGCCGAAGCCATATCCCACATAGGTGTAAATATACCTAGGGCCAATACAAGTACCATAGCGGCTACTACCACTAACAAGAGTGGTTCAATTCTCGCGGTTAGTGTTGTTAAGTCATAATCAACTTCACGTTCATAATAATCACCTACTTCGGTGAGTAGTTCATCAACACGGCCAGTTTCTTCACCAACTGCGACCATTTGCAATACTAACGGTGTAAATAAACCACTGGCAACAGAAGATCGTAATAAGCTATCACCACTTTCGATACCTTGGCGCATGGAGGCAATTTTTCCTTGCATGTAACTATTATCAACAGCATCTGCGACTAATGTTAACCCTGTAGTCATTGGAACACCGGCTTTTAATACAATAGCAAAACTATGAGAGAAGCGCGCCAATATAGAGCGTTCAATTATACTTCCTATAATTGGGATCTTTATCTTACGCCTGTCCCATTGGAGTCGACCTCGCTTGGTTTTCAGTGATTTATTCACCATGTAGAACATTAGAAAAACACCGGCTAACATATGAGGCCAGTAGTTTATAAATAGACTTGAGCTCGCAATAATGAATCGTGTGGCAAACGGTAACTCTGCACCTAATCGAGAGAACATATCGGCAAATGTAGGAATAACAAAAATATTTAAAATTACCATCGCAGCTGTTATAGCGATAAGCACCATACTGGGATAACGCAATGCAGCTTTAATACGCTTTCGCGTATCTAATTCACGCTCTAGGTAACTGGTTAATTTCAAAAATGATTGATCTAGTTGCCCCGTATTCTCACCTACATGAACCAATGAAATGAAGAGGTGGTCAAAAATTTTAGGGTGATTATTTAAGGCGGAAGAAAATGTATAACCGCCTTCAAGCTGCTTACCTATGTCTATTAATGCTTTTTTAAGCGCGTTTGAATTAGCCGATTCAACCATGCCATTTATGGCTCTTAATATAGGTACGCCTGAACGCATTAATGCATACATTTGTCGGCAAAAAACAATGAGTTCTTCCAATGAAACACGTCCATTATTCAGCAACTCAAAAACATCGGTACTCCCAGCATTCTTACCGCTCGCTTCTGCAACAATAATTGAAATTGGGGTTATGCCTTTTTTAAATAATTTTTCTGCAGCACCGTCTACATTGGCAGCTTCTATACTGTCTTTTACCTGACTACCGCTGGCATTTCGCCCTGTATAATTAAATGACGCCATAAATATCTCTATGCTCTAAAATACGTTACTTAAATCTTTTTAGCTGACTAACTAATATCAATTGTTTCAACTAGACGTAATACTTCTTCTACCGTTGTGATTCCTTTAACTGCATAATTAAAAGCGGCATTAGCTAAAGGTGTAAAGGTAGGGTTTTTCTTCGCTAAGTTAGCGAATTCTTCGCTGTCATTACGCTTTAAAGCCGCCATCATTTCAGCATTCATTTCAAGTATTTCAAAGACACCTATTCGGCCTTTATAACCGGTATAGTGACAAGATTGACAACCTTTTCCTTGCTTAAATTGAGTGTTTCTAGCCTGCTCGCCTGCTAAATTAGTGAGCCAAAATAACTCTTGTTCATCCGCTTCATAGTCAATTGTACATAAATCACAAACTCTACGAACAAGCCGTTGTGCTACAACAGCTCTCAGTGCACTACCTACTAAAAATCCTGCTGCGCCCATATCGATTAATCGTAAGGCACTCGTTATAGCATCATTGGTATGTAATGTTGATAGCACTAAATGACCCGTAATTGCGCCTCGTAAACCTATTTCAACAGTTTCTTGATCTCGCATTTCACCCACCATCATAATGTCAGGATCTTGACGAAGTGCAGTACGTAAAACTTTAGAAAATGTTAAATCAATTTTTGTATTTATCTGTACTTGGTTTATTCGTGGTAATCGATATTCTACAGGGTCTTCAACCGTGATTATTTTTTTACTGGCTTCATTAAGCTCACTTAATGCGGCATATAAAGTCGTTGTTTTACCACTACCTGTAGGGCCTGTTACTAAAACCATGCCATGAGGACGATTTATCTGTAACCTTACACGCTCGACTATATCCGCAGGCATACCCGTTTGATCTAATGATAATAGACCTGCTGATTGGTCTAATAAACGCATAACTACTGATTCGCCATATTGAACTGGCATAGTAGACATACGAACATCAATACTGTGCCCCGAAATATCTAAGTTAAAACGACCGTCTTGTGGAATACGTTTTTCTGATATGTCCAGGCCTGACATTAACTTGAGACGTAAAACCATAGCAGATGCAATTTTATTTTCTTTGAGGATTTTTTCTTGTAATATCCCATCGATACGTTGACGAATGCGTAATTGATGTTCTTCTGGCTCTATATGAATATCAGATGCTCGCATTTGCACCGCATCTTCAAAAACAGATTGCAGTAACTTGCCAACTGTTGCATCACCACCTTCGTCAAGGAAAGTAGTTTCTAGGTCGAAACTAGATGATTCTTCATATTCCTCCTCTAGTTGACTAGCAAAAGATTCAATTTCAGCCGTACGGCGGTATAAGCTATCGAATGCATCAAAAATCTGCGATTCCATAACTACCGCAAGCTCAATGCGCTTGGGAGAAAGCATACGCTCTAATTGATCTAAACCGCTTAAATCAGCAGGATCACTCATGCCTAACAATACTGAAGCGCCTTTGTCTTCAATAATTAAAGCTCTCAAACGTCTTGCATGCACTTCGGGTAACAAGCTAGCAACATTAGGTGATATTTTATGTTGTGAAATATCTAAAAATGGCACATCTAATTGTTGTGCCAAAAATTGTAATAATTGTCTTTCAGATAAAGAACTGAGCTCAATTAAAGTGTCTCCGAGCTTTCGACCTGTTTGTTTTTGGCTTGCTAGTGCTTGCATGAGTTGATCATTGGTAATGATATTCTCATGAACCAATAAATCACCTAAACGCATCTTTAATTTGGGAGCTGCCATAATTTTTCCTACTGTCCTATTACCTGTATGCGTTGCTTAACGAAATTTTCTGAAGAAATAGATAAATCATTTTTGGTCAGTGCATTTTTGTAAGATACTTTTGCTAAATTAAATTGACTATTTTTATCATACAAAACGGCTAATCCCATATGCCATCGACCTATACCAGGTTGCATATTAATTAACACTTGATAGGAATTAACCGCGATTTTATTCTGCTGTGCTTGCTGTGCTGTATTCGCCAGCATAATTTGATACTGTTCATCTTCTAACTGAGCTAAGGGCTTTAAGGTATCCAGCGCTGAAGTGACTTGACCTTGCTGTAAATGAATACGTGCTTTCATTTTACGTAAAGCACTATCTTTACCATTTAAAGCGATACCTTGAGAAAGTAAATTTGTTGCGTCTTGATAAGCTTGGCGACCAAACCATAAAGCAGCTAACTTCTGACGTGTTAGGCTATCACTTGGTCTAATAATAACAGCATCTTCCAATAATTTTTCTGCCTTATCAATCTGCTTAGCTCCTAAAGCTTTTTCCGCAAGGGCTAATTTTTGTTCTGCTAGTTCATCCGCCGATAATTGACGTCGTGACACTGACATTGTATTTATATTTTTTTTCGGTTTAGAGCTGACTTCAGAACTATCACTGGAAGCAGAAGCAACATCATGGCTATGAGAAGAAACGGCCCCAGAATGGCTATGCGAATCGATTATAACGTTAGACCTCTTAGCCGCAGTTACGCGGGTTGAGCTGTTATTTACAATAGATTTTGGCGTAAATATCTGAGCATTATTCACCGAAGAAGCACTCAATAATCTCTGCTCTAACTCAATGGGGGCTATAGCTTTAGCTTTTATCAGTGTCGTTACTTTTTGATTCTGCTTTACATTTTCAGCGGGACTAATTACAGGGATACTAGCTTCATTCACCCTTGGGACACTTGCTTTTTTAGCTAGCAGAACACTTGTTTGATTAGTAAGCTTTTCTGCTTTTAACGCGTTATTTTCGTTAATTAATTGCCAAACATAAAAGCTAATCAAACACAGGACTAAAACACTGATACCGGTAACTACTGCTGTTTTTCTTGCAGAATAAGCTGACACCCCTTTATCGGGTTGAGCGGTATGATTATGGGACTCAGCGCTTCGTTGATCTAAATCCTTTAACATTTGATTAATGACACTCATACTTTAAAGATCCAAGTGTAGTAGGATAATAACAATAAGCTCAACATTACCAAGACTGAAATAGCTAATACGTGCCTATTTAAACCTTGAACAATACTCTCAGTGTCCTTTACCGCCGCATGTAATATTTTGACTGTCATTTCGTAATGTCCTTGACCATAAGCAACCATTAGCATTTTGTGACACAAAATATTAACGAGCCTTGGTACGCCTTGGCTAACACGAGCAATTTTTTGACATATGCGCACAGGAAAAAGCTCCGCACCTCTATATCCAGCCACCTGTAATCTATGGTGAATATATTGTTGTACTTCATTGGCATTCATCGCCCTTAATTTATAAGAAAATGTTATGCGCTGTCTTAATTGTCTAAATTCTGTTTTTGCTAAACGGTCATCCAGTTCTGGCTGTGCAAACAAAACAACTTGTAATAATTTTCGTGTTTCTGTTTCTAAATTGGTGAACAATCTCAATGCTTCTAAGCTATCTTCTGGTAAAGCCTGCGCTTCATCAAGTATTAATACTACTGAGTGCCCCTCAGTATGTAATTCTAATAACCGTGTCTGTATCCGCTGAGTCAGTAATTGTACTGACATGCGTTGAGCTTGTTTAACACCAAGTTCAACAGCAACAGCACGCCTTAACTCATCAGGGCTTAAGTAAGGGTTTGGAATATAGGCTGTAACAAAGTGACTTGGAATTTCATTGAGAAGCTTCCGACATAATAAAGTTTTTCCTGTACCTACTTCGCCAACAACTTTAATGAAACCTTCACCTGTTTGTAGCGCTGTAGAAAGTACCGCTAAAGCTTCATCATGCATAGCCATTGGCAAATAAAACTTTGTATTAGGCGTTAAGGTAAAAGGCAGTTCCCCTAAGCCAAAATGATATAAGTACATAGCTACTCCACTAAGTGAGCTAATTAGGCGAAATCAAACGCAGTTGCCTGATACTTATTCGTCATTTTCAGCTGCATTCTGTTCTGGGGTTTGGCAAATATCATTTTCCTGTGCGTATTGGTCGTTAGCGCATTGCTCTTTGCATTCTTGTGATAACTCACCTTTATCTGATAGTTCACACTCTTCAGCGTCTTCAACTTCTTCTGGGAACCACTTTGTAAGTAAGCTGCGGGCATCTTTCAATTGATTTTTCCAGGTGTCTTGACCCACAACAATCGGCTTGAGCATAATAACTAACTCACGCTTTTGAGACACTTCAGATTTACTTTTAAATAATTCACCAAGGAAAGGTATATCACCTAATATCGGTGTTTTAGACTCTTTGGCCACTGTATAGGTTTCAATTAAGCCACCAATAACCACAACTTCACCAGACATAGCTCGAATAATGGTGTCTGATTCTCGAACACGACTTTGTGCCAGCGGCAATACAAGTACTTCACTACCAATTTGTATACTTTTATTCTGCTCTTCAGTAATAGTCACAGAGGGATGTACATGTAAAATAACAGCTCCGTCTTTACTGATTTGTGGTGTCACATCAAGCGCAATACCAGAGAAGAAAGGAGTCAATTCAATTTCAGGTGTTGTCGTTGTTGAAGTACCTGTTGTTGTTGTACTAGATACATCCGTAACAAAGTACTCATCTTCACCCACTTTAATAATCGCCTTTTGATTATTTGTGGCGGTAATTCTCGGGCTTGAAAGAACCTGTACATTACCTTGCGTTTGCAATAACTCAATAACACCGGAAAAATTGCTACCGTTAGTTTGTTTGCTATATGCCAAGGTGTTAACACCACCAATAGCACTAGAAATAACATTACCAACAATGTTACCTGTAGTGGAATAAACAATTTCTGCACTACCTACGTTATCAAGTACTTGATCCCACTTAATGCCCTGTTGAAACTCATCACTGAGTGTTACTTCCATTATTTTCGCTTCGATTATCACTTGGCGATGTAAATGACTTTCAGTATCAGATATAAATTTCTTAACTGCGGTAATTTCTTGTGGCAATGCACGTATCGTAATTAGTCCCGCTTGAGGGGATACAATAACTGAGCGCCCTTCTCCTGTTCCAACAAAAGCAATCAGAGACTCTTTAAGCTCATCCCAAAAGTTAGATTCATTTTCGGTATATAGATTAATTCCGCTGCTTTGATTATTCGAACCACTATTACCACTGCTATCACCGCTACTGTTATTACTTCCACTATTGTTATTATTATTACTGTTACTACTATTACCACTATTAGGATCGTTTTCAGATACGCCCCCAGAATTAATTGTGGTATTAGATGAGCCAAAGCGCTTCAGAAATAAGTAATTTAAAGCGATTGTTTCTGTGCGTATACCTGGAGGGAAAACTTTAACTACATTACGACTGCGAATAATTTCATAACCATAAACATCTTCAACAACAGTCAAAGCTTCTGATAATGTGACATTATTTAAGCTGAGTGAAATTGTCCCTGTCACATCAGGGTGAATAACAGCACTATAACGAGATCCTCTTACAATCGCTTGAAAAAAGTCTTTTGCCTCAACCTCTGTTGCCGATACTTCTAGTCTTTTTTCAGCTAACATACCTTGCTTCGCCTGACTCATATCATTTAACATAAGTTCTTGCTGAACAGAATTTGGCACTTGAGTTAAAGGTTTTGGTCCGTTAAAAACTTTAGCTTCTTTAATGGCGCTATCTAAATTTTCCTTCATATCAGTAGGCTCATCAGGTACTGACTGGCAGCCAACAATGACAAATAATAACGCTGATACGGTAATTTTTAATTTTAGTTTTTTCATAGAGGTACTTTTTATTATCATTAGTTAGCTACCGTATTTTCTACAACGTTACTTTTAAAACCTTTACTTTTAAAAATATTAATTTTCAATCGTTCAGATTTGCTACGTAATATCACGCTATGACTATTAATTGCAGTTATCCGATATTCTCCCACATAGTCTAACATTTTATAAATTTTACCATTAATAACAGCAGTATGAATGCCATCGCCATGGATAATTGAGGTTAGCTTAATACCCCCATCAAGTTTTATCTGGACATTACTACCTGAACCACTCTGTCCAAAAGGACGGGTAGGATCAACATCCGCAGCCGAACTTGCCGATGAAAGGAGTACAGCCCCAACAAGAAAAGCAGTAATTAACTTTGGTAATATTAAAATAAAATGAGTTTTAAACACCAATAAACTCCTTATCTAATCCTAAGCTATAAATAATGAGTTCAACTTCACTTCGAGGATATTCTTTGACTTCAAATTGAAAGTCTTGCCAAAAAAACTTCCACGATAATTGCTCAAGTTGACTCAGGTAATTACGTAGAGGGAAATATTGTCCCGACAGTTTTATCTTAATCCCGTGCTTATATAAATTTAAGCCTAGGTCTTCAGAATTTGAGGAGTAGTTATTAGCATTCTCTTCCTGCTCACTACCTAATTTTAATAAGGGTTTAGCCCCTATTAATTCAAATGAAAGTAATGACACTCCCGGTTCTAATTTAAGTAGTTTAAGTAACGCTTCACGCATTTCTATAGGGCTAATAAGATCAGTAGTTAAAAGTACTAACTCGCCATCAAGCTTGGCAAGTTTACTTTCAAGTTGAGCTAATTGTTTAATAGTATCTACGTCGGGATCTAATTTAAGTGCTGCTTGGTATTCATTAATAGAATAGTCTAGCGTTTTAACACTCGATTTCATTGTAATGCTTTGCTTCTCGAAAGTAATAGTTTTGGCGCTTTTATCATCAATAAATAAATATGAAATGATAAAAAATATTGCTACTAACCCGGTAAGTAGAAGTAAAAACTGCTCTCTACTGCTCAGTTGAAGAAACTTATCACTATACTCTTCCCATTGTAGCTTCATTAGCTTTCACCTTTCTTAGCTATTGAGCTAACAACAAACTCGGTAATATTCTGATTATTATTAGTAAGCTTAAAGTTCAAAAATGCCTTACCCGACAGTAAACGAGATTGCTTGAAACCAGCCAACCACGCAGGTACTGCCTGAGGATTTTTGGCGATGCCAGCGAAACTCATGTGTTCCGAATTAATACTGATTTTTTGTAATCTTATATCTTTATGATGCATTGCTGACAAATCGTTCATCGCCATTACAAATCCACCGGCAAACGTTTCATTTGAGTCAGTGAGTTTATCTAGCAGTGCATCTTTATGTTGCATAACTAACTTTATAGTATCTAGTTTATTTTTTAGCTCAGGTGATACTTGCCTATTTTGCAATTGAACTTCTAACTGCTGGGCTAATTTTTGTTTCTGTTGCTGCTCTGCCTGTAAATTATCATATATTGCAGCTGATTTATTATAACTTAACTCGGTAACGACAGACCAAGTAACCATAATAAGTAATAGAACAAGCCAAATACTCGCTACCTTGGGTAGTGTTAACAGAGGTTTTTCAGGGAAAAGCTCTGCTTGTAATAAGTTAATGCTATGTTTAGCTGTCATATTGGTCTCCCGATGAAGCATCAGCGTCTTCAAAAGGAACATTCTCTATACAAGCACCAATAGCAGCTGCAAATTCTCGGTGCTGGTGATAGGGGCGAGGTAACTCTAATAAGCTAACAGGTGCTGCTGTATATTCAGCTAGTTTTTCAGCAAAAACACTTTCCAACTTAATAGGGAGGATCACTTTGATTGCTTTTATAGGAGCTTGCTTAAGTTGACGTTCGAAATAATCAGTGGAACGTTGAATCTCTAAACTGATGTCATCAATAATAGAAGAAGATAATTCATCAACTGTTTTATTAGAAATCTGTGAGAACCCTCGTAAACGGCGATGAAAAAATATTTGCTTTTCTTTAACTATTATTAGAACAATTTCGTCATTAGGTTGCTGACAAACTAATAATACGGCACCACTTTGTGCGGGTAATAAGTTCGAAAAAGCAAATTCTTGCGTAGTAATCGCGCTGACTTTTACCAATCCTTGATCCGTAGCCATCACTAGTTTTTTTAATTCGTCTAGCGGAGCACAAACTACATTAATCTTTTCTTTGCCCCCTGCGAGCGTAGGCGCATCATAATAATCAAGTAGCATATTGTCGGGTGAAATACTGACTAAGTCTTTAATTTGCCATTTTAAAGCACTATTAATTTCGCTCTCAGGTACTGCTGGTTTATCGACTTGCACCACTTGGGATTGTGCTTCACTAAGAACTAGGCAAGCTGAGCCTTCAAGCTCATTATTACTATGAAATGTCTCTATGGATTTAACAAAATTAGTCGAATTGTTTTTTTCATGCTCGAAGATAACCTTGTCATCTTTATTATCAACCTTGTTATCTTTTTTTTGCTCTGGAATCGAACACAAGGAGACACCATGCTGCTGAAAAGCAATTGCTAGACGTCGATTTGAGCTGTTTTGTGAAAAAACTTGACTTATTTTTGTTAAAAATGACATTTATAGGCAATATCCTATTAAGTTAAAATTTCAATATACCTTTTGTTATACCTACAGAGCAAGCATTACTAGATACTATTAGTTA
>Ga0308012_10001562_pt1 | contig 12114 bp, 11 predicted proteins | sample Neamet179_FD_203133 | JGI IMG/M metagenome (GOLD analysis project Ga0308012, IMG submission 203133) | Marine microbial communities from water near the shore, Antarctic Ocean - #179 | ecosystem: Environmental > Aquatic > Marine > Unclassified | place: Southern Ocean | collected 2014-07-25 | reverse complement strand
CATGGTGGGCACTTAACTGTCCGATCATGCTAGGCTCCTTTCGGATCTCAGCTTTAGAAGCGTCGTCGAAGTCTTGTATAGTCTTCAACGTATCGTCATAACTTGCTGTGCTTCTAATATCTGCGAATGCATTTTCTAGTGCAACCTCAGAATCAGAGACAGCGTAGTCTTGAGCGACATACTCCTCATCTGCATCTGTACTAACATCGAATGGGTCTATACCACTAGATGCCACTAACTTCTGAATAGCTGCTGGATCTTTCTTGTGTAGCGCTATCAAAAAGTTTAATTCTTTAGGGTCTGTAATTCCGTTAGCTTTTAACGTACTTACTATCTTTAGGTCTGGCGCCAAATCTTGGATTCGCTTACCAGCTTCTAAGCCCCTTTGAGCCAATACTACTAGCTCTTCTGCCGAATTGACAGTTATTTCGGTATCCCCTCGCATTAAAGGGGTCTTAAGCAGCTCCTCTAAGGAGTTAACTTTAGATTTGGCTTCTTCTGTGGGTTTAGCATCTACGTCCTCTACAGGCTCTTCTACGGCCCCTAAAGCATCCGCTTCCTGAACTTCCAGGGCACCTTCTGTTGTATCCTCTGCTTCGGGAACTTCTTCCGTATCTGCAGCTTCGAGGACCGCTGTATCGTCCTCTACAGTACTCTCCTCTGCTTCGTTGGCTGCTGTAGGGATATCCTCAGGGGTATCCAACAGGTTAAAGTCTGCATCGCTGTAGTTATCGTAGTTAACTTCTTCAGCTTCCACTGTAGTGTCTAGTGCGGTATCACTCATATTGTCCTTCCTGTAGTAGTATGCTTATAGCATCTTCGGCATCTCTAATATTAATAGAGGCTAAAGCGCCCTTTCTGGTTATAGCTTCGAGATACTCACCTAGGACGGATATCCCAGTTAATGCAGCTAAGTGCTGCTGTTTCTCTTCAGCGTCTGCTCCTGCAAGCGAGGAAATTATCCTCGCAGACAGGTCCTTAATAAACCCTTCTTCAATAATAGCTTTCCAACCTGGAGTTAGCTGTATATCTCGAAGAACATGGCTTAACTTTTCGTCTTCTTTATATCTTAGTACGTCGTCTTGTATTGCGGTTAGACTACTCATTTACTAGGTTCCCTCATCTAAGTTATTTAATTGACTCTCCAAACCTTTCAGCTGCATGTTACCCATTGCTTGCTGTTGTTGCAAGTCTCTGGCTCTTTCATGGTTAGTTCCGGTCTCTTCTTCAACATACTCTAACTGCTTAAGGTTAGTGTCTGCTGCTAGATTAGCTGCTTTAGCTAACTCAGTTTGAGCCTTAGCTGTATCCAACATGCCGTTAGCTTCATTCTCATGTGCTTTACCAAGTTCATTAGTTACTTGAGCTTCTAGCAATTGTATCTGCAACTCTTGCATCTTCTGCTGCATAGGATCTGGCTCAGGTTGGTATTCTCTGATCATCTTAGCTTCTTCAGGCATATTCTTAAGTTCCGCTACCTTACTTGTAAGTAACTGACGTAAACCTGGGTCCTCAGTAGTCTGCGCAACGAAAGCCATATCATTAGCTAACTGCGCGTCTTCCTCTGCTGTACGGATCTTAACTTGAATATCTATAGTAACTACACCTGGTTGAGGCTGTACATAAGCCTCACCTGTAATGCGCTCTACTTGAGCCTGCTCTAGGAACACCTCATTCATGATGACAATCTTCTTTGCCACGTCCGTAAAACCTTTAGCTATTCTTCGTAAGATACCTGACTCACGCTTAGCTGCTGCACTAAGAGCGCCATTGGCTCCTGCTGCTGTATCACCTAAGCTTGACCCGGTAATGCCTTCACCATAGGCTTTAACGCCTGTCATACTCTCTGCTTCCGTACTATTGGCTTGCAGTAAGTTGAAGCCAGTAGAAGACAGCTCAGGGTAGTTGTGGTCATGCATGATCTTTCTAGGGTCAGTACCTGCCCTAAACTTATAGTCTTCGCCTCTGTGGAACTTAAGCTCATTCGCTGCATCTAAAGCTTGATCCATGTAACCTTTCTGTCCTGCAGCTGAGCGACCTATTGTATCCAACATACTACGGGTTAAAGCTCCCATAATCTTCTGGTTATCTATAAGTAGCGCACCATCAGGCTCTCCGTAGTTAGCCTTACGTACAGGCAGGTACTGGGTGATAACAAAAGGTAAGCCGCCGTCAGGGAAAGGATTCTCATCTAGCTTGATCATTACGTTATTAACAAAGGTAGCTACAATAGGAACCAATACGTGATCATCGTTAATATCCCAGAAACCCCAATACTCGTAGGCAGTAAACTCTTTACGAGCACTATCCTTAAAGTTGAACTCAGTAGGATGTCTGTCTCCGCCAAAGTTATCTGAGTCATCTTGAGACATAGATTGAACGTTAATAGAATCCAGGTTCTGGTACCCTTGGGCTTTCAGCTTAGAGATGTTAGTAGGGAATTGATAAATAGCAAACTGAGCATCTTTAATATTACCCCGGGCATTCGGATCCAGAAGGAATGACTTAAAGGGTACAATCTCTACAGTAGGCCGAGATACTAGAGTAACCTCCTGTTCCTGCTTAATACTCCCTACTATGTCGCCTAGACTGACAACATCTACATCTATCTCTTGCTTCTCTGTCTTCAGTTCCCAACCTGTGCGGTAGATAATAGTACCTTCGTCTACTGCAGTTCTTACAGCTTCGTCGATTAAGCCAGTCTTATCTATCTCGTTTTCAAATTGGTGGTTTAGGATAGCTCCGTTCTGCTTAGCTATGGGTCCATCTTCTCCGCTTACTGGCTTAACAGTAAATAAGGTGGCTGCTGTATGTAACGGCTCACTAAGGCTGGCATACCGCCACTCAGCGTGCTTACGGATAAGCATAGGCTGAATAGTAGATCTGCCTACACCTCCCTTAATTTTCGCATTACCTTCAACGTTTAAGTTGTCTAGCCACACACCAATCTTAGCTGCTTGAGCTGAGTGGATTGAGCTAGCTTCCTTTAAGTCATCCCGCAACTTAATAGCAGTAGGCGCATTCTTCCAAGTAGGCTGGAGCTCTACTGGTTCAGTACTGTTTGTTTCATCTAGCATTCCTGCTCCCACCATCGAAGTGTTGATTATTTAAGTCTAAGTGACAGGCTGAAGTTCAGCCCAGGCATCTGCTTGGGCTTGGGTCAATACCGTATTTTCAACTAGCTTAGCCAGGATTACCTCGAAGTAGCCTCCGGGGCCAGTTACAGCTGGGTCTACTAGGTCGATTTGATTTGATATATCTGACGTCTTCCCAATCAATAGCGCTAGCTCTGTATCTGGGGCTACTAGTCTACGTAATCTTTCGGCTTCATTTGATACAGAAATCTGTAAGGACAAAGACAGTAGCTCCCAAAAATCATAGTATGAGACTGTAGTCAAAGTATTGCCTGTATGCCACGCAACAGCGTCCGCTTCCATAGCTCCCATCTCTTCAGAAGAGGGCTGAGGTCTGTCATACGCGGGGGAGCAAAAGTACCATCCCAGAGTTTGTACACCTTCTGCATCTTCGAATACTTGGAATGAATAGTGATCTTTTGGAACACCTTTAAGATAGTAACTAATAATTGTTTGTAAGTTCATAATTTTTTAACCCTGTTTAATTGCTACGAACCTGCACGCAGGTCCAAAAATTTCAGTGTATCCACCTTTATTAGTGGCTTGTGACGGGACGCTCAACGTATCAATATCTGTAGCCTCTTTATATACCGTCATCTCATCCGAGTCATTCCAATCATACTCTACTCGGGCGGTAAATGCGTCTCCAGCAGATACTGTACCTCTCCAGTATGCCCCAGTAGAGCCGAACCAATCGTCGCTGTTTCTTCTTCGGGTAACGCCGCGCCCTCTGATAGTTCCTAACGCCCCGCCTGTCTCCTCGTGTATAGTTGCCCGTGTGAATATAGTATTCTGCGCCCAATGATTGACCGTAAATGCCCATGAAAATAACATATAAAATTCCCATGTACCTGCTGAGTTGATTGTAATAGTACCGTTACTATTCGTTACATCCTTCGAACTGAGTGTTGTACTGCACGGCAATGTGTATATAGCGTCCCCCGTTGTAGCTACAAAATTTGCCCCTAAACCACAAACAATATGTGGGCGGGTTTCTGCTGCAGTGCCTACGTTGTAGCCAGTATTGTAACCACGATCCACGCCAGATGCGTCATTAGCTGGGTTGGTTAACGTGGCTGCAGCAGTGTGAAAGGCGCTAGAGTTCTGGTAGCCCTCGGCGTATCCTCGCAGCAGCCCCGTCGCATCAGTACCTGTTACAGTGTTTGTAGTGTGGTAGTCCCTAGAAGCTTTATAACCTTCTGCGTAACCGCGCTCAACAGAGAGCAGGTCATTACCCGTAACCGTATTAGTCGAATGAAACGTACTCGCTGCACTATACCCATCTAAGTAAGCGCGGGACTGCCCACTAAGATCTGCGCCTGTAACTACGGCAGTCTTATGGTAATCCCGCGCCTCTCGGTAACCAACAGAGTACCCGACTTCCCACCCGTTAACGTCAACATCCCCGATATTCGCGGGTGTTGCCCGATGTACGGCACTTGCATCCAGGAAACCCTGATCGAATGACGCGGATATCTCAGGAGCATAGTTATAATTCGGAGCTATAAATTCAGACATAAGTCACCACCGCTTTTTTAACTTGAATGTCTCCGGGGTGCTCATTTGTAGTTGTAGCCAATCGTTGAATCTCAACCCTACCTTCAGTTGGCTCAGTTATGTCAGTGTCCAATAGGACGTTGCTTAAGGATATAGTTGCTTCTGCTGTATCTGCTGAAACTGCTACGTCATCGAAGCTTACCTGCCGCACCGAAGTTCCTGTGCTGTTATAAACATTTACAACCAACTTCACGTTCTTAGAGGCTACTGCCGTTGACATTTGTACAGTCAAGACAATATTCATTACCTCTGCAGGAGGTATTGGTATGTAGCCATCACCGAAATGAAGGATATTCCCTATTACTAAGGACGAAACGGACTGTCCATTAACGTTTGTCTGTACTGCTTGATTCGCCGCAGACACATCAAGCCTAAAAGTACTTGGAGGAAAACTGAGATCACTGTCACTAAAGGCAATAAGAGATGCTACCTCTGCTGCTAGAGCAGAAGTCTGGTTCGCACTACCCCAGTTAGGGAAACCACCTGGCGTGTCTTGGTAAGAGTATTGGGGGATAGTAATGGCAGAGTTAGCTAGAGAATAGCTACTATTAGGTAACAGGGAAACAACAGTATCAGTACCGAAGACTACTGAAGCTACGTAAAAGAATTTAGTAGCAGGATTAACTAGCTGAATTTTAGCCCCTACTGGAAATATTGCTGTGCGGTCTACGCCAACAACCTTAAAGGTATTAGCATCAACGTATACCCATGCATCGCTAGGCGCTGTCCAGCCGTCTACACTTGTAGCAAAGCTGAGAGTTTCTAGGGTTGTTGCTGCCGCTGTTATGGCAGTAATGTTGTCAGCAACAAAGGATATGTCTACTGCATTAGAGGATGTAGCAGCTATATTAGCTGCTATTGCAGCTACGGCGTTAACGTTAGTTACGTTACCTGCTACGGCGTTAACGTTAGCCACACTGCCCGCTACAGAAGTAATATCAGAATCTGCGGAAGCAACTATATTCACATTAGCTGCGTTGGTCGCGACGTTGTTAATACTAGCTGCGTTAGCGCCAACTGTATTCACATTAGCGATATTAACCCCTACTGCGTTAATATTAGCAATGGCGCCAACTACTATGGCTACATCAGGGGCAAGGGCTGCAGCCGAGGTGATCTCAGCTATATTATCAGCTACAACCTTTACTTTATCGTAAGCGGTACCTATGTACCGTTCTACTATTTCGTTGCCTGTATCTCTGTTTAAGGGGGTCTGCATGGGTTACTCCTATATGTTTAATTGATTGTACGTTGTTATTTATCTAAACAAAACCGTTATCAGTAAGTTTAGTATTAGAGTAACTCTCTGGAGGTGTCGCTGGGTTGTACTTTAATTTAGCTATTCTAGCCTCATACTCAGCACGCCATTTATCTGAATCAGATATTTCTTGTGCGGTAGTAATACCTGCACTCATGATACTAGCCACATAAGCATATAAAGCACTTAGGGTAGGGTCAGGAATAGCTAGGTAAGTTGAAGCAGCTTCTTCTGCTGTAGTAACTGTAACAGCTTTACTAAAGCGCGAGTATACAACGCCTAGAATATCCTGGTCTATAACAAAAGGGTGTTGAATTACGTTATGTGCTGGTACATAGATAGTATTTGATAAGTTATGCTCGTTGATAGGTAGTTCAGTACCTCCCTTATCATAGACCCTTAGAATACGTAGTATATCGTCCTCAAAGGGCTCATACGTAGAGTCATCAACGAACTTATGTACATGGGTACCTGTCACCATACTATGTTGACTATGGATAGGATAAGTTAAAACACCCTCTATTAGCCGTAGCCTTATTGAGCCTTCATGAACAGACAAGTCTTTCTGGATCTCGTTCACACCTCGATTAATAGCTGACATAACACGAGGGTAGTCTTTTTCAAGTACTTGCCCTTGATTAGCCCCTCCTACCGCATACTGAGATAATTCTCCGTAGGTAAGGTTAGACATAATCTGAAGTACTGAAGTACTGCCATTCTTTATATTGTTGCTCATATAGTACCTTTAAACAAAGTAACTGGAATTCCCAGTACCTCCAGTTGAACTTGTAGGAGGAGGATTGCTCCCCCAAAAATTATTTACATCATTTTGTATCCCAATCGGTAAACTAGGGTCAGTAGTGATACCCGAAGGGGTAAAGATTTCCATAAGACCAAGTTGGGATAAAGTGTCTAACCAGTCGTCATTACGTGAGACTATACCACGCTTCATTACTCCTTTTATCTCTTTTACTGCTTCTACCATAATAGGGTCTTGTTTTAACTCCTCAGGAAGCCATACCTTACCTTTTTTAAATTGGGGTAGAATGATGTTAAAGCGCTCCAACTTGTTCTTATCTGTTGGGCTTAGGATACCTAACCGCCCTTCCCCGCTAGCGCTAGTACTACGAGCTATATCAAAGAATATGTTACGGCTTAGCTGCTCTTTCTGCAGCCAGGGGATGAATCCACCTTGCTGCCCATTAACTTCAATGCCTACACTCATGGGTTCATACTTGTGAGCTAGACGAAATATATCATCCATATTAGCTGCAGAATCTTGCTTAGCTAATATACCATCAACCCAGAACCAGTGATTCTTGCTGTTAATAGCCCATACAGATATACCACTGTAGTCTGCAGAACGTTTAGCACTTGTCCCTAAGTCAGTAGTGATATACCAATTGTAGTTGAACTTCTGCTTGAGTAGGACTTCTCGACTATACCAAAGGATCTCTGTGTCTCGAATCAGTCTATCCACCGGGTTACTAATACGTAGCATAAGCTCTTGCATGAATGCACTCGTCTGATCATCTTCTACTGCTACCTCCCAATCAGATACAAGGGCATCATAGCTGAACCGCTCAGGCCAGGCTCCTCTGAAGTCCTCTCGGCTTACTGGCCACTCCTCTGCAATCGGATATACGTTGGATAACCAGGCTTTAGACTCAACGGCCTTATACAGTGGATCTGCGGCGTTGAAGGGGGTACCTGAGAATATGATCTTCTTATGGGTTATATCCAATGCAGGCATAACACCCTTGTATACCATGTTCTCAATATCCTCTAATATCCCATCACTCTTAGCGTTCTTATCGGATAGTAAATCGTCAAACAGGGCTAGTTGAGGACGCTTACCAAAGTACTTGAATCCACGAATACCTGTGCTGGCGCCAAACATCTTAACGTAGGAAGACTTACCTGAAGCGTTCTTAAACAACATCTCTGCTTGGTTGAACTTGGCTTCAGGAATGTACTTCTGTAGGAACTCTGAGTTGTCATACCTAGACTCCATGTTCTTCTGCAGGTTCTTTACTCCATTCTCCATAGTATCACTTACGTACATAGAGACATCGACAGCCCCAAAGCCGTCTAGCCGCCCGTAGATGGCTATATAGAATAATAGGTACTCAGCTAGCAATGACGTCTTACTCGTCCCACGGGCTGCTAGGTTAGCCACGCGAGGGGCGGAAGTAGCTACCTTATCCAACATCTTCAAATGAAAAGTGGGTGTAGGGCTAGACTCTCCTTTACCGTCGGTAACCATCTGTATGAAATCTATAAACTTAAGTGCGAATACAGAAGGCTTGTAATCTGGATCCTCTGAGTATCTTACTTCATTCAAATACTGATCAACTGACTTAGCTGTTGCGCTCTTTGTACTGGTAGGTATATCACTCATCAATTATCTCCGCCTCTACTGCATACACCGGCTTACGCGCCATCTCTTGAGCAGTAGCAGAGCCCTCAATAATTCTAGCTTGCTTGCCCTCAGCTAGCGCTGTCACACTCCTAGCCAGCTCTGCAATAATATCCATACCTTTATCCGATATTTCTTCTTTATTACCTACTGCAGCATCAGGCATAACTGTGTACTCAAGGACTGCTTTAGCTGCATCAGACCTAACTTTAGGGGATACATCTTCGTCCCGCATCAAGCCTACTTGGACATCCAACGCTTCTTGAAAGTAATGGTTATTAATAATCCAGCTAGGGATTAATGACTGTTCCGTGATTAAGTTAACTAACTTAGTTCTATTGAACGCTGTGGAGTGTGAGTTAATTGCTCTATGGTTTGTGCCTAAACTCAACAACCTTGCGTACCTCTCTGGGAAAGTCTTCTCCCAGGATATCCGCACACCATGTCCCATCAGGCGGTAACTTACGTACTGCACTGCTGTTACGTATTGATCTAAGGTAAAAGCCCCCTTATTTAGTACAGTAGTGAACGACGTCATATTATCTTTAAACGTCTGCGCTAGTTCTGTACTGCTAGCTAGAGCATTCATCTTATCTACTAGATCCTGAGATACTAACTTAGTAGATAGTAACTGGTTAGCAGACTCAATAGAGAACTCGTTGAATACAGGTGCTGGAATGTTTGTTGTCATGTTAGTCCCAGTTTACGCCTCTACCTCTCCCGTTCGCTGCGCTCTCTCGGAGGCCCGGCTTCAACTGGTTAGGTAGAGTAGTGGTGGTTATAGTTATTTCCAAAATTTGCCTTTAATGAATGTAATGTGAGCTCTAGTGCCCTCAGTTGTTATAGCTGTATCAGTACTAGACCAAGTGCCGTAACCTTTATTGTACCCAAGCTCTAACGGTATCACAGCGCTTGACCAATGCAAGCCCTTGATGAATCGTTTATGGCTGTGCCCAGTTTGTAACTTTCTGGATAGTTTATGGAAGCCTACTGCTGTACGTGCTCCGTCTGCTCCTTTATCTCCGTGCTGGCTACAATCAATACCTGCAATATTGTAGGCACCGTCACCATTTATGAATTCATACTCAACTGTAAGTGAATCCTCCATAGCCAACTCCAAAAAGGATTTAGTATCGTCCTGGGTATTCTTATACATTAGCCAGGCATAGTAATCAGCGTTAGCTAAGTCCTGCTTAGGCTTGAATCTATCTACCCATTGCTGGAGATGATCATGGTGATTAGAGCGTACTATAATATTCTTACGCCCCTTACCTAAAGTATTGAGGACATCTATAGCCTTCTGTACTTCTGCCTCTACAGAGTTTAGCCCTCGACGCTCTCTACGTAATGCTTCTATTAGATCATTATGATGTGAGCCAGCTCCGTGATTATGCAAGTCATTCCATACAAGTGTCGCTGGGTCAAGTAGCTCAACCATACGCATACGTTGAGTGATCATGGCTTTAGTCATACCTTCTGCGTGCGCATCCCCAAAGTGGATTGCATCATAACTCGCAACCTCTTCAGCCATACCCTCAGGTGTCCAGTACTCCTTGAAGAAGCTGAACCCTTCTCCATCCCACTCTAATATGTAATCCCGGTTATAGTCATTGTGCGGTATAAAGATGATAGCTGTATTGTTATGTCTGGCCATAGATTTAATGCCAGCATCTGAGTTGCTATACTTCGCTTTATTCAAACTACCTGTAGCAAACAATAACTTAGGCAACTCTCCTTTAGGGGTTGCTACTGCATCGAGCTCTATAGCACTACTGCCATACACAACAGACTTATTGCCATAAGCTATCTGCTTACCAGCAAGAGGGTTAGCTACTGTAGCTTGTAAACTCACGGCTGAGAAGACTAAGCTAGAGTTCAAATGGAAGTCATCGTTAATAGCATAAGGAATAATACGCTTATCCCAATGGTACGGCTCAGCCTTCTCCATCGCATTTGGGTTCTTATACCTGATTGGTTTAACCAGTATCTGTAATCCTTTAGCTTCCGCGAATACTTCTAAAGTATCTAGGAACTTGTCTTCTAGCTTAGTATTGTTGGTGTAGGAGACAGTTATAATACCTTTTGCTGCTTTAGCTTTAACTATATCTAAAGTACTTGGGCATAGTGCTTCGTGTTCTGTGCTATTCTGTGGGTTATGGGGTTCTAGTGTAATGCCGAAGTGTTCTTCGGTCTTCCTCCTTAGGCGCATCCTGGCTCTTCGGTCCTTTAAGTTTATTCCTGCATCTATGAAAGCAGCGTCTAAGCTAGTGGCACCAGGCCAGTGATCTACTAGGGACTGCATTCGCTCTATTCGTTCTATAGGGGTTAAGGCTCTAGGCATAATAGCTTCCTGTGGTTCGGTTCGGGCAATGGTAAACTAATTATATCAATAATAATAGCAACTATTAACCCATAGCGTATAGATACGGACTAATGTAATATAGCCAATTGAACACATCACAGAGGTTTACTATGAGTGAAATAAAAGATTTACAAGTTACAGCAGGGAACCAAGAAACAATACCAGTCACAACAGATACCCCAGCACTGGCTGTAATCTGCTCTATTATTGACTCTAACTTAAACATAACAACGCCGTTAACGTCTACCTTATCAGGTGATGGCGCTAGCGTGAGTATCGTGATCCCTGTAGCTAATACAATGAAAGCCAGACATCAAGGTACTCTATTACAAATAGCTTGGGACTTCGGTGAAGGGCATATTGTTAATACCCGGGTTAACTTGGTAGGAGTAACCTAATGCTAGTTACTATAGGCGCACCCGGAGGTAGTAATGTAACAATATCCTCCTCTGTATCCTCCATTACAATTAGTGCCTCCTCCTCTACAGTTAGTATATCCTCTGCCTTAGGTCCCAGGGGCTTAACTGGCGCAACAGGGTACTTCAGGAAAGTCGCTGTCAGCGGTAGCCCCCACTCTTCATACGGCGCACTAACTATGGCTAACTCAAACACGGAAGCAACCATACCGGGTACAGGGAGTATTGACGCTAACTCCATAATTGTAACTACTCGTGGCTTAACCCAAACAGACTTCACCTTCTCAGGCCGTACAGTAACTATGGGCTTCACTCCCTCCTTAAGTAATAAAAACAGAATGGTAATCCAGTATGACGAAATATAAGTACACAGCAGGATTCATAGGCCTGCTCCTAGCTGCCTCAGTTTATGCGCAGACTCAGGTAGGTACTAATACCATAGAGGATGCAGCAGTTACAGAAGCTAAGCTATCCAGTAGTGTTAATACCTCCTTAGACTTAGCGGATAGTGCCTTACAATCTTTTACGGAAGTAGACGGCTCTACAACTAATGAGCTGCAAGCACTCGCCATATCAAGCAACTCGCTGTCTCTAAGTAATAGTGGGGCACACATTGATCTTAGTCCTTACCTGGATAATACGCAGTTAACTAATTCACAGGTCGCCGCAGCTGCTATTAGCGAAGGCTTTGTTACTGGTGCACATACCGTAGACCCCGTCACTAAAGTAGGAGTTCCTGTGGATGGGCAGGTCGGGGTGTGGACAGGGGACGGTACTTTACAGGGGACGTCACTACTAACAAGGGACGTTTACGGATTACTGATCTCACAATTTAGGGATCCAGCACTACGCCTCCAGAACACAGAGCAAGGAGAGATCTGGAAGATATGGACAGATTGGGGTGCAGATGACTTTCACATCACCCATGAAACTGATGCTAGAACTCCATTCACTATAGAGCAGACTGC
>Ga0308012_10001561_pt1 | contig 12125 bp, 9 predicted proteins | sample Neamet179_FD_203133 | JGI IMG/M metagenome (GOLD analysis project Ga0308012, IMG submission 203133) | Marine microbial communities from water near the shore, Antarctic Ocean - #179 | ecosystem: Environmental > Aquatic > Marine > Unclassified | place: Southern Ocean | collected 2014-07-25 | reverse complement strand
TATATTAAGACAAAGCGCTCGATTGACCAATAGCCGGCTATTGGGATTGAGAGTAACGAAGTCTTGGTTTATTTTAGCCAGCACAAGTGAGCAATAATTAAATTAAATTGGTATAAGTACATTTTGAGTATATTCTAACAATGACCGAGGTTATCAACAACCCGTCTCATGATATATTCTTCATTCGTTAGCCTGTGTTGGTAATGAAATACTTTATGATCTAAGACTAATACATTATATACCTGATAATTATCCTCATTATTTAAATCTGCAGCATAGATTTCTTTATTAATAACTTCATCTTTGGTAATAGTGAAATGAATGTCGGCAACGAGCCCCCAATCTCCTAGTTCAGTAACTTCTTCAATGATTTCACCAGTTTTATTAAGTGTTATAAAAGTAAACTCAAAACTACCATCAGCACTCAATTGGGAATATTCAACCGTTTCATTACCTTGGTCATCAATATCATTGCGATACCAACGGCCAAAAAGTAACTCTCGGGGATAACTCGTTTTATTCACTATTATATTTCCTAAAATTCTGGTTTATGGTTCTTTTGGCTTAGGGTTAAATTGATCAATACCAAACGGATAAATAATTGTACAACTTAGCGTCCAACAAAAAAAGTAATGTAAGTTGAGATAAAAAGGTTTAGTTTATTGGCATATAAAATTATTTAGGAAAAAGAACGATGTCAGCTCCAGTAGTACAGCTATTATTAACAGGCAATGAATTGATGACAGGAGACATTGTGGATAGTAACTCAGCCATGATGGCAGAGTTACTTAAAGATATTGGTCTTGGCGTTCATCGTAAGGTAACGGTTGCTGATAATTTAGCCTTGCTTGTTAGCGAAATAACTTACATGGCAAGCACCAGCGATATTTTAATTATTAATGGCGGCTTAGGACCTACAATTGATGATTTAACAGCACAAGCTTTAGCTTCTGCCATAGGTGAAGAGTTAAGCCAACACCCTCAGGCACTTACTCATTTAACCAATTGGTGTCAAAGACGTGGTTCACAATTAAATACGCCTAATTTAAAACAAACCATATTACCTAAAGACTGCGAAATTATAGCGAATAAAAATGGCAGCGCTGTAGGTTTTTACGTACGTTTTAACGATTGTAATATTTATTGTACTCCAGGTGTTCCTCATGAACTAAGAACAATGCTTATTGAGGAAGTAATACCTGCTATTGCTGAAGATTTACCTAACAACCTAACTTCTGACATTACACGTTTACAGGTTTTTGGTATTGGTGAATCAAGTTTGCAAAAAATAATTAACGAACAACTTCCCAATTGGCCAATAGAAATTGATTTAGGTTTTAGAGCGGGTGAGCCATTACTTGAAGTAAAATTAACAACAAATACTAAAAAAGGCCTAGTACTAAAACCCGCTTGGCAAAATAAATTAGCAGATGTTCTTGGTGATCATTTAATTGCTGAAGTTAAAGAAAAGCCCAAAACACTAGCAAAGCATCTTCTTAACCAATTACAACAGCAGAATTTAAAAATTACGACTGCAGAGTCATGTACTGGCGGCTTAATTGCCAGCAAGTTGACTGAAGTCAGTGGTTCATCGCTAAGTTTTGAAGCCGGTTTTGTTACTTATAGTAACGAAATGAAAACAGCGATGCTTGATGTTCCCGCTAGTTTATTAGCACAAAACGGTGCTGTGAGTGAAGCAGTAGTTATTTCAATGGCAAAAGGAGCCTTATTAAAGTCAGAAGCTGATGTAGCAATAGCTGTTTCAGGTATTGCAGGCCCTAATGGCGGGAGTGACGATAAACCGGTAGGTACCGTATGGATTGCTTGGGGAAGCATTGATGACATTAAAACTCAATGTTTATTGCTTCCTTATAAACGACGTAAATTTCAGCAGTTCGTTACCGCTGTAAGTTTGGACTTACTCCGTCGTTATCAACAAAAAACAACGACAATACCGAACTATATTATTGAAAGATCTTTTCCAAATCATTAATACTTTAACGAGTTAAGACTCGATTATAATAAATTAAGCTAAGTTAAAGAAACATTAACAAAATTATAGACTAGACTAAATATATTAACCGTTAACATCGTTTTTTTGTCATTTCTTAGTTCTGTAATAAGTTATATATTAAGTCAGGCGAAAAATACCAAATAAAAAACATAGATGAATATCAGGAGCTTATTTTGATAGAGAAAAACTTTATAACTAGCGGCCGAAATACCGTCATTCACAAAGTAAAAAAATTCGATTTACTTATCATCAATGGCGAAAGGTCCGTTGTTATTATTAGCCATCGTGGCATAGGACTTTATAAGGGTCCTATACCTGAAAAACGCTCCCATGCGAAAAAAGCGTATCAAGACATAGTTAATATTTCGTCTACTGAATTATTTGGTGAAGAAAAAACGTTATTGTTTGTACAGGCGCTTGATGGCATAGAATACAAAATTGATTATTCTAAAGAAGGCACTGATAGCTTTATCAAAATCCATCAAAATCATTATATGTAACCAAAGCTTAAGTTATTTAGTTATAGTGCCGATAATAATATAAAATATAAAAGAACAGCACCCAACAGTTACTTGGCTCAGAAGTACTTAACTGTTAGGCGGAGCCATTGAAATGACAAAAGCTAGTTTAGTCTGTAACAATAAAAATAATATAGATTTAGTCTTAGAGCCTATAAAAGGTGGCGACGCCATCACTACATCAAGCATCAATGAATTAATTTCAGCTTCAGAGTTTAAAACGCTTCGTATAAATAATGGCAATATTAAAAATGCTGTTGCTGAGTTGAATGATGTTTTAAAACCTCTGCAAGATAATAATAGCGGTAGAACAATTACCTACCAAATACTTGAGCGTGTTGATGCAACAATTAATATAACGATTGAATCAGATGAAATGGGCGCCTCTGCCGAAATTACGACGGCCCAAGGCGGGAAAAATCTAACGGCAAAAGCGATATTGAATGCTGCACAGGAAGCTGGCGTAAAAAAAGGCTTTAGTAAAGAACATCTAATTCAACTAGCACACCTCGCCGCAGAAGAAGAGCCTAATAGCCAGGTTGATTTGCAAATAGCTTCAGGAAAAATAGCAGTAAATGGCAAAGATGCTCTAATTAAGCCATTAGTAGAAAGTGCACAAACAAGGATTTTACAGCCTAAAGAGAAAGAAGATGGTAGTGTCGACATGCGAGACTTAGGCGATATTATCTGTGTAAATGTAGGTGATCCTCTTGCAAAGAAAATACCGCTAACGCAAGGGAAAGAAGGTTACACCGTCACTGCTACCCCTTTATCTCCAGAGCCAGGTAACGATATTGAACTCGTCGTTGGTGAAGGAACCAATATAAGCCCAAAAAACATTAACGTTCTAATTTCTGAAAAAGTAGGCTTACCTAAGCTTATTAATAACGGAATGGAAGTTGATGAAATATATAAAATTAAAAATGTTACCGTTGCCACAGGACATATCAACTTTACTGGCAGTGTAATTATCGATGGTGATGTTAATGAAGGTATGAAAGTAACAGCGTCAGGCGATATTACTGTAGGAGGTTTTGTCGAATCTGCAACACTTGTTAGTGGCGGTGATATAACTATTTCAGGTGGTATTATTGGTCGTAAGCATGATATTGAAAAAACACATATTACCGATATTACGATGAGTGTGAATATCAATGCAAAAGGCTGTATTTATGCCAAGTACGGGCAGTATGCACAAATAAAGTGTGGTCAAGATGTGCGTATTGAAAATCAGTTACTACATAGTATTTTAGATATTAACGGTGGGTTATGGGTTGGAAAATCTGAACATGCTGACGGAAAGCTCGTCGGGGGATATATTAAAGTAGGCACCTCTGTTCATGCGGGTATGATTGGCGCAACAGCGGGTAGTAATACTGTTGTTAATTTTGAACACAAAATAATTAAGTTTAAAGAAGAAATCCATCAAATCGATGAACGACTCAAAGTAGAGTCTACTCAAGTAAATGAATTGAGTGCCGCTATTAACAAATTAAAAAAATTACCAAAAGATAAGGCTAAACCTGAATTATTGGCTAAGATTGTGCCAACCTACCAATATCATGCTAATCAAATGGGAAAAATACTTAATGAAAAAGAAGCGCTTGAAAACCGTCTTCACGGATACATGGATAGTGTTTATATTGAAGCCACTGAAAAACTCTACCACGGTGTTGAGTTAATAGTAGGAGGTTTCAATGATAGATCTCGACGGGAATATGGGCCAAGTAAAATGATCTACAAAGAAAGAAAAATCCTTATTGATGCAATAGTGAATACTTAACAATATTATTGTCTGTTTAGCATTTAAAACTTCCGATTATAAATAAAAAACCCAATGTACACATTCATGTAAGTCGGGTTTTATAGGTTATTACTCTATTTTAAATTAATTACATATTCGGATAATTCGGCCCACCAGTCCCTTCAGGCGTAACCCAGGTAATATTTTGGCTAGGGTCTTTAATGTCGCATGTTTTACAATGGATACAGTTTTGCGCATTAATAACAAACTTATCGCCATCCTCTGCTTTTTCAACTTCATAAACGCCTGCAGGACAATAACGTTGCGCAGGCTCATTATATTGAGTTAAATTCACTTTAATGGGAATATCTGCATCTTTAAGTTTTAAGTGACAAGGTTGCTCTTCTTCATGGTTAGTATTCGACAAAAACACTGAAGATAACTTATCAAAGCTTAATTTATTGTCAGGTTTAATATAATTAATTACTGGCATATCAGCCGCAGGTTTTAACTGGGCATAATCTAAGCTGTCATCTTTAAAGTTAAACGGCAATTTACCCGCAAAAAAGTTTTGATCTACCGTATTGTATGCTCCGCCCAACATTGTGCCAAACTTATGCATAGCTGGACCAAAATTTCGGGTGTTATATAACTCTTCATGCAACCAAGAGTCTTTAAACAACTCTGTGTATTGTGTTAAATCTTGCTTACCTTCTTCTGCAATAGCTTCACTGGTAATCAATGCTTGCGCGATTGCTTCTGCAGCTAACATACCCGACTTCATCGCCGTGTGATTACCTTTAATTTTAGCAAAATTAAGAGTACCCGCATCACAGCCCACTAATAATGCACCAGGCATTGTCATTTTAGGTAATGAGTTAAACCCGCCTTTAGCCATAGCTCTTGCCCCATAAGAAACACGTTTTCCCCCTTCAAGGTATTGGCTAATTTTAGGATGATGCTTATAGCGCTGAAATTCATCAAAAGGGCTTAAATGCGGGTTGCTGTAACTTAAGTCGACAATTAAACCAACAAACACTTGGTTATTTTCGGCATGATAAAGGTAGCCACCGCCATTAGTATTTTTATCTAATGGCCAACCGGCAGTATGAACAACTAAACCTGGTTGATGTTTTTCTGGCGCTATATCCCAAATTTCTTTAAAACCTAAACCGTAGTGCTGTGGTGATTTTTGTTCATCAAGATTAAACTTTTCAATTAACTCTTTACCTAAATGCCCTCTACAACCTTCAGCAAAAACAGTGTATTTAGCACGTAATTCCATACCTGGCATAAATGAGTCTTTTTCATTACCTTGTGCGTCTAATCCCATATCACCGGTGATAACGCCACCAACACTGCCATCATCATTATAAATAACACTTTGCGCAGGGAATCCAGGAAATATTTCAACACCTAATTGTTCTGCTTGTTCGGCTAACCAACGACATACATTACCCATGCTAACAATGTAATTACCATCATTATGCATAGTTTTAGGTACAGAAAAGCTAGGCAGTTTTATACCTGAACTTTCACTGTTTAATAAGTAAATATCATCCCTCGTAACAGGTGTGGTTAACGGTGCATTTCTTTCTTGCCAATCTGGAAATAATTCATTTAAAGATTTTGGTTCAAACACCGCACCTGAAAGAATATGGGCACCCACTTCAGATCCTTTTTCAACAACACAAACCATTAGCTCTTGCTGTTTATCTTTCGCTAATTGCATTAATCGACAAGCTGTTGATAAACCAGCAGGGCCAGCGCCAACAATAACTACATCAAAATCCATCGATTCGCGTTCCATATGATCTCCCAGTATTATTTACATGTAAACTAATCGCTTACACTTAAATTAAAACATGCGTTTGATATTCAAACAGGTGTTTGATACTATCTTATTATAGTTGCCCAAGCAAGGTACTGTACAAAGCATTAAGTAAATTAAATCATAGCTCAATTAACTTAACTTGAGTTCAAATAATAAATGTTCAAATAGTTAAAAATTAATAGGTTGTAAATAAGTCAAAGCCGCTTAGAATAAGTTACTGATGTTACGCCACACTGCATATACCCGTTACCATTCAAAGTGCAGGATTTCAGTGGGAATTAAAATAACTTTAGGTAAGGAGAATAATTAAAGCATAGTCACTCTATGTTTTGATTATTTAACGCCGTTTAAAGTCATTTTAAACCCATCGCAGAAGCGCTTGAGCAATATCACTTCATCGTTACTGTGATTTATAAGGGAATAACCATTATCTCATCACAGTGCCTTGAATTGAAATCTCTCAAGCACTCTGAAACCTGCATCTTGAATGGTAACGGGTATAAATAGGCGGATATAAGTAATTAAGTTTTTTAAGCTATTATTGTAAATTAACAAATCTTTTCAGAGGCTACGCGATGAAAGTACTAGTTCCGATAAAACGTGTTATTGACTACAACGTCAAAGTTCGGGTGAAAGCCGATAATTCCAATGTAGATCTTACGAATACAAAAATGGCGATAAACCCTTTTTGTGAAATAGCTGTTGAAGAGGCCGTTCGTTTAAAAGAAGCAGGTATCGCAACCGAGATAATTGCAATTTCTATTGGTGATAAGTCTTGCCAAGAGCAATTACGTACAGCATTAGCATTAGGCGCAGATCGCGCTATTCAAATTGAAACAGATGAAAGTTTAGACGCATTAAATATAGCAAAACTATTACAAAAGGTTGTTGAAGAAGAGCAACCTCAACTTGTTATCTTAGGTAAACAGTCAATTGATAGTGATAACAACCAAACGGGTCAAATGCTCGCGGCATTGACAGGTATGCCACAAGGAACTTTTGCTTCTGCTGTAAAAGTTGAAGGCGAAAAAGTTAATGTAACCCGGGAAGTAGATGGTGGCTTGCAAACAGTTGCATTAAATTTACCCGCTATTGTTACCACAGACTTGCGTTTAAACGAACCGAGATACGCTTCATTACCTAACATTATGAAAGCTAAACGTAAGCCATTAGTTGTTAGACCTGCAGCAGAATTTGGTATTGATTTAACCGCCCGTACTAAATTATTAAAAGTGACTCCTCCTGCACAACGCCAAGCAGGGATTGTGGTTGCAAGTATTGATGAATTAGTTGAAAAATTAAAAAATGAAGCCAAGGTGATCTCATGAGTATTTTAGTCATTGCTGAACATAACAACAGCGCATTAAAAGCTGAAACTCTAAAAACAGTAGGCGCCGCACAAAAGATTGGTTGTGATATAACATTACTCGTGGCTGGTTTTAATTGCCAAGATGTTGTTGATGCCGCTTCCAAAGTAAGTGGCGTAAGCAAAGTATTAGTTTGTGACAATGCAATTTATGAACACCAACTTGCTGAAAATATTAGTTTATTAGTCACTGAAATAGCAGCTGACTATGAGCATATATTAGCAACCGCACTAACGACCGGTAAAAACTTTATGCCAAGAGTTGCAGCTTTGTTAGATGTAGCCCAAATCTCGGACATTATTGGTATTGAAAGTAGTGATACGTTTGTTCGTCCTATCTACGCAGGTAATGCTATTGCTACCATTCAAAGTTTAGATAACAAAAAGGTTATTACTGTTCGTACAACGGGCTTTGATGCTGTTGCTACCGATGGCAATGCTGAGATAATAACATTGGACACCGTAACTGATGCGGGTTTATCAAATCATATAAGTGATGAATTAACGGTGTCTGAGCGACCTGATTTAGGCGCTGCAGGTGTTGTAATATCTGGTGGTCGGGGTATGCAAAATGGCGATAACTTTAAATTGCTTGATGGTATTGCTGATAAACTAGGTGCCGCAATAGGCGCATCGCGTGCAGCAGTTGATGCTGGTTTTGTTCCTAATGATATGCAAGTAGGTCAAACAGGTAAAATTGTTGCTCCTGACTTATACATTGCCGTAGGGATTAGTGGCGCTATTCAACATTTAGCCGGTATGAAAGATTCAAAAGTGATTGTTGCTATCAATAAAGACCCTGATGCACCAATCTTCCAAGTAGCAGATTACGGTATTGTTGCTGATTTATTTGATGCGTTGCCAGAGTTAGAAAGTAAATTATAACGCCATTAATTATAAATATAACACGGTACATTACTTTCAAGCTTTCCTTTCAAACAGTACTAAGCACAAAGTAATATTGATATAATAAAACCACGCTTATGAAAATAAGACGTGGTTTTATTTTGTCCGACATTTATTCGCTAATAAATTTAGTTTGGATTAGCTAAGTTAAATGATTTATCGTGATTGTTAATAGTATTGAGTAATATATGAAAAATAGTTTATCTAGTTTAAGTGATTTAGCGGCTGCTTTTGGTAAAGCACCTGTCAACATTGATAGTTCATCCCCAGTAAGTGATGACTCACTCGTTTATTCAACAGACAGTGGTCGCATCAGCCAACCAAAACAAAAAAATGTAACCCCTAGTGATGGTTTTGCCCGAATTAGACGTGAGACTAAAGGAAGAAAAGGTAAAGGTGTTGTTGTTATCAGTGGTCTCGGGTTAGATAAACCAGCACTAAAAGAGTTAGCAAAAAAACTTAAAAAGACATGCGGAACTGGCGGTTCAGTTGTTGATGAAACCATTGAGGTGCAAGGTGATAAACGCGAAGTAATACAGCAAGTATTAGAAAAAGCCGGCTTTAAAGTTAAATTTACCGGCGGTTAACAGCTCTAATAAGTTAGTTAAATTTGGTAGGTTTTTCTCCCTGATAAGGCATGAGATAACGTATTACCATCTACATACTCTAATTCTCCCCCCACAGGAACACCATGAGCAATTCTAGAGATGTTAACTTGGTGCTGTTGGGCAAGCTCTGCAATAAAATGTGCTGTTGCCTCCCCTTCCACTGTTGGGTTAGTTGCCAAAATAACTTCACTAAATTGACCCGTAGCAAATTGTTTAGCTAGAATATCTAAACCAAGATCATCTGGACCAATGCCATCAATCGGCGATAAATGCCCCATTAAGACAAAATACCGTCCAGAAAACTCACCTGTTTGCTCAATGGCAATAACATCGCCCGGCGTTTCAACAATACATAACGTAGTGGCAATTTTTCGTTTAGGTGATTGGCAAATTTCACATAATATTTCTTCAGTAAAATTACGGCACTGTTGGCAGTGACCTATGTCCGTCATCGCTTTAGCTAAAGTACTCGCCAGCTTGCTACCGCCACGCCGATTACGTTCAAGTAACTGAAATGCCATGCGTTGTGCCGACTTTGCCCCTACTCCAGGTAAGCATTTTAGTGAGTCAATTAATTCTTGAACCAGTGGACTAAATTTCATAAGTAACCGTTTAATGATAAAGAGAAAGATTTAATGCATGAACTTTTAACTCAATTTTTTATAAATTGGTTAAATCACGATTAATTACTGGTAATTTTAACAAGTTAGTAGATAAATAGTAGTGTCTATTGATTATATTTTTAATCAAAAAAAGGCACTCAATACATGATCATGTAAGAGTGCCCTGTCAATCAACGACAATATAACAATAATAGTAAAAACTCTTATACTTTTATTCCTTCCAAAATTAGCTTTAATTATTTCAAATAAGTAAAACTTGCTTTCTGGTGAATATTATCAAGGGAAGTACCTAGCAGTACTTCAAACTCACCCGCTTCAGCCAACCAGTCGTTAGTATTAATATCCCAAAATGATAAATCACGTTTATTCAATGAAATCGTCACTTGTTTACTTTCTCCTGGGGCTAAATATACTTTTGAAAAGCCTTTAAGTTCTTTTATCGGACGCTCTACACTCGCTTCTTTGTCATGCAGATATAATTGCACTACTTCTGCGCCAGCAACTTTACCCGTATTACTAACCTTTACTGAAACAGTGATACCTTCATCGGCAGTAATGGTAGAGGCTGATAAAGTAATATCTGTCAATGAGAACTGGGTATACGAAAGACCATGACCAAAAACAAAGGTAGGTTTGATATTTTGTTGTTCAAACCAGCGATAACCAATAAATACGCCTTCTGTGTATAAACTCTCTTTGGCGTTATAATCATTAAGCGCAATTGGGGCGGTATCTTCAAGGCGAACAGGTAAAGTAATTGGCATTTTGCCACTTGGATTAACATCACCCGTTAAAATATCCGCAAAAGCGTGGCCTGCTTCCATACCGCCATACCATCCCCAAACAATCGCGTTAGCTTTATCAGCCCACGGCATTTCAACTGCCGAGCCTGCAACAAGAAATACGACTGTTTTTTCATTGGCTGTAATCAGTTTACTAATAATTTCATCTTGAGAATTTGGTAGTTTCATGTCAGGTCGATCAATTGACTCTCTATCGTCACCATGACTTAAACCGCCAAAGTAGATAACGGTATCCGCTTTTTTAGCTGCGGCAATATACTCTGCTTCACTACTAAATAATTCACCCGGTGCATTCCAGCCTAAAGTGAAACGATCGCTGCCGTCATATTCAATTTCAAATGCGTAAGTTTCACCTGCAGTTAAGTTAATATCATGCATGAGTGCGCTGACTTTAAGTTGGCTCTCTGACCCAACACTTTTATCTTGATGATTGATAACAATTTCATCATTTATTTTTAACTGAAAATCACCTAACGTTTCAACTTTTAAATGATGCGAACCTGTCACTAAAGGCTTAATTTTTGCCTTCATGGTAATAAATTGAGTGTTGTTAGTACTGCTGTCTTTACTGATAGATTTAGCATTAAACTTAGAATCTACCACCCAAGACTGTTCGGTAAGGTTTTTACGCGTTTCATCCGCAAAGTAAGATATGTTCCATGCTGGTGTACCTGTCCAGTGACGACTTTCAACATAGTCACTAGCAATAGCTGACAACTCACTGCTTCGTGCTCTCATAACCGTTATTTTTACGTCTTCACCAAACTTAGCTTTTAAACCTTGTAATGGTGTTATTTCATATAGAGATTTCACTTCTGAAGAGCCACCACCAGTACCGTGCTTTTTATCCGCATTAGGTCCAAGTACCAGAATGTTTTTTATTTGTTTTTGATCTAAAGGTAATACTGCCTTTCCGGATTCGCCACCTACAATATTATTTTTCAATAACACTACACCTTCGGTGGCAATTTTACGTGCTGCGGCTTGGTGTTCTTTCGTATTTCTTGAACCCCGTAAGCGATTTTCATCATACATACCAATAGTGTGTTGAACCCTTAAAATACGTCGTGCTTTTTCATCAGCAACAGATTCTGGAATTTTTCCTGCTTTAATCATGTCTAAAAATGGTTTAGCTAAAAAGTAGTCTTGATAGTCATCTACTTGGGTACCCATTTCTAAATCTAAACCGTTAACTGCCGCATCATAAGTATTAATATCAACATGCCAATCGGTGAGTAGTACGCCCTTATAACCCCACTCCCCTTTCAAAATGTCCATAACCAAATGCTTACTTTGATTCGCATTAGTACCATAATATTGGTTATACGAACCCATCATCCCTAACACGCCAGCTTCTTTTACTGCAGCTTCAAAGGCAGGTAAATAAACCTCTCTTAGCGTACGTTCATCAGGTTTTGCATTGACGCCAATTCGATTCAGCTCTTGTGTATTTAGCGCATAATGCTTGACCGTAGCCGCAACATCATTGGCTTGAATAGCTTGAATTTGAGGTACAACCAATTTGGCAGCCAAAATAGGGTCTTCACCCATATATTCAAAGTTTCTACCGTATAAAGGTAAACGCGCTAAATTAACACCTGGACCTAAAATAAAGTCTTTTTTTCTATCTCTTGCTTCAGCACCTAATACTTGGCCATGCAATCTAGACATTTCAACATCCCAACTTGCCGCAACTGACGTAAGATGCG
>Ga0308012_10001558_pt1 | contig 12146 bp, 7 predicted proteins | sample Neamet179_FD_203133 | JGI IMG/M metagenome (GOLD analysis project Ga0308012, IMG submission 203133) | Marine microbial communities from water near the shore, Antarctic Ocean - #179 | ecosystem: Environmental > Aquatic > Marine > Unclassified | place: Southern Ocean | collected 2014-07-25 | reverse complement strand
TAGATGTCACAGGTGTATATTTCTTGATTGGGTGCCTTTCTCAACCATGGGCAACGTTCCAGTTGCTTGCCAGTAATCGGGTCCATCCAGATATCCCCGTTCTTTACATACTCGTATAGATCAGGCCTAAAGGTTTCCCACAGCACTATCTCCTCATCCGACACCGATAAGCCATCACCACCATACTTCGTACAACACTTACCGCACTGATTACATTCTTTCAAGGATAAGGCTCGCTTCCGGCTATTTGTCTGTGAGCTTTTGCAATTGGATGGTAATAATCGCGCCAGCGCTGAAAGAAGTTAAAGTTATTTGTTGATCTTTGATCATGAACTATAACCGCAGCAAATTGTAGTCATCCTAAGCAGAATTTATCAGAAGCGCTATGTTCTCAAAGGGCCCGTCAATTACGGTATTTATGTTGTTAACAAGTTAATTAGTTTGGGCCGTTTCAGACATTATGTTTAAAATTGAACGCCGTAAATATTAGCTTTTATATGGTGTTTCCTTTGACCAAAAAAGCGGCGCTTTTACCTCTTACTTTGGCAAATAGAGGGGGAACATTAGTCACTTAGGCAATCGGATAAAATCAATCATCAAACCCTCTAAATTCATGTAGGTATAACAGGCAAGGTAATTCCTAATTATTCAGCAAATTCCATTTTAAAAGAATCATCATACTCCGCTAAATTATCAAATCATTAGTGTCTCCGCGCTCATTTCTTCGATCATGCCTAGTATGACTCTTGCCAACAGCAATGCACCTCCGGTGATAAGTACCGAAAATGGTGCTAAGTTTATTTTGCAAGGCGCAGAGCAAGGCTGATATAAAGAACAGGCCTATTTGGGCTAAGCAAAAGAGATTACTAAAAATGGTAGATAGCAATCAGAGCACCCTTGCCAGACGCCTCAGAAAAGAGTTGCAGGGGGAGGTGCTGTTCGATGATTTTAGCCGTGGACGCTACAGTACCGATGCATCTATCTATCAGATAGAACCTATTGGGGTTACGGTCCCGAAAACAGAGCAGGATGTGCAAATTGCACTACAGATAGCTGTGGCTGAAGGTATTCCGGTACTACCCAGAGGCGCTGGCACCTCCCAAACCGGGCAGGCTATCGGTGAAGCGCTGATCATTGATACTACCAAGCACCTCAATCGGCTTTTGGAATTTGACGCTGAGGCGCGCACCGTCTGTGTCCAACCGGGCATGGTGCTAGATCATCTCAACAGCTTTCTCAAACCCCATGGTCTGTTCTATCCAGTCGATGTCTCTACAGCTAATCGCGCAACCTTGGGGGGAATGACAGGCAATAATAGCTGTGGTTCCCGGTCTATTCGCTACGGTAATATGGTGCACAATGTAGATGCTATAGAAGGCCTATTGGCAGACGGCAGCCAAGCGCATTTTAAGACGCTGCATGAACGTCAACTCACTGATGAAGATCCGGCGCAAACCGAACTAATTAGGAAGATGCTGGCCCTTGGTGATAGGGAGGCGTCTGAAATAGAGCACCGCTTCCCTAACCTGCTACGTCGGGTCGGTGGCTATAACATCGATGTACTCACACAACAAAGCCCAAATATGTCTCACTTGCTAGTGGGTTCCGAGGGCACACTGGCATTTTTCCAGCGTATTCACTTGAAATTACAGGCCCTGCCGGCCCACAAGACTCTCGGAGTTTGTCACTTTCCCACCTTCTATGAGGCGATGGAGGCAACACAGCATATTGTCGAGCTGAACCCCAGTGCGGTTGAATTGGTTGATCGCACCATGATTGATCTGGCTAAAGACATTCCGATATTCGCAGGAACAGTTGATCGCTTTGTTAAGGGTGAACCTCAGGCCATATTGTTGGTCGAATTTTCCGGCGAGGAACAGGCGGTTCAATTGCGCAGTCTGTCCCAATTGGTCGAGTTAATGGAATCTATGGGTTTCGCGGATTCAGTGGTCGAAGCTACAGACAATGAATTTCAACAAGCCATATGGGAAGTACGAAAATCTGGCCTCAATATTATGATGTCTATGAAGGGCGATGGAAAGCCAGTCTCATTCATCGAAGATTGTGCAGTGGATTTGAAAGACCTTGCAGAATATACACGTCGGCTAACCGATATATTTCACAAGCATGGAACAACTGGCACCTTTTACGCTCATGCCTCAGTAGGCTGTTTGCATGTCCGTCCGATTCTCAATATGAAAGAAGAAAGTGGCGCTAAGAAAATGCGGGCAATAGTAGAGGAGACGCTGGAAGTTGTTCGCCAGTACAAGGGGTCCCATTCTGGTGAGCATGGAGACGGCCTTGCTAGGTCTGAATTTCACCTGCCCATGTTCGGGCAGCGCATGGTGAATTCTTTTGAGGAGGTAAAGGACTGCTTTGACCCAGCAGGTACATTTAATCCAGGCAAAATTGTGCGTCCTGAAAAAATGGATGACAGAAGCTTATTTCGATTTGCTCCAGGCTATGCTGCTGTGCCCATTGCCACCACTATGGACTGGTCGGATTGGGGAAGCTTCAATCAGGCGCTGGAAATGTGTAATAACAACGGCGCCTGCAGAAAGTCAGACGTCGCCGTCATGTGCCCGTCATATAGAGTAAGTGGAGATGAGCAGCACCTCACTCGGGGGCGCGCAAATACTCTAAGGCTTGCGGTCAGCGGTCAGTTGGGGCCGGAAGCACTATCTTCGGACGCCATGTTCGACACTATGTCATTGTGTGTTTCCTGCAAGGGTTGCAAACGTGAATGTCCAACCGGCGTTGACATGGCAAAAATGAAAATTGAATTCCTGCACCAGTATTATAAAAAAAATAGCCTGTCCCTGAAGGATCGCCTAGTCGCTTATTTGCCACGCTACGCTTATCGTATGAGGAACTTATCTTTTTTACTAAATCTACGGGACCAAGTTCCTGGCTTGAAGAGCTTGTCCGAAATTTTGCTGGGCTTCAGCGCTAGGCGCAATCTGCCAAAGTGGCGAGGCGATCAATTTCGATCGGAAATCGAAGTGCCGTCTCAGCCAGAGATCTCTTCTAGAGGTAAAGATGTGGTGCTGTTAGTGGATACATTTAATCGCTGCTTCGAACCAGAAAATGCAAGAGCAGCATTGGCGGTCCTAACCGCGGCAGGTTACTCGGTGCACGCGGCCGAACCAGCCGATAAAGCTCGACCCTTGTGCTGTGGTCGAACCTTCCTTAGCAGTGGCATGGTTGATGAGGCGCGAGTGGAGGCACAACGTGTAATTGCTAGCCTCAGGTCTTTTGTGGAAAGGGGCATACCTATTGTTGGGCTTGAGCCTTCTTGCCTACTAACTTTAAGAGATGAATTCCCATCTCTGCTACCGGGTGATGAATCTAATGCCCTATCGCAGAATGCTTTTCTCTTCGAGGAATTTTTAGCAGCAGAAGAAGCCAAAGGTCAGCTACAGCTGAACCTGAAAGCATTGCCATCAAAACGAGCCCTGCTCCATGGACACTGCCACCAGAAGGCGTTCGCGGTCATGTCCTCGGTTCAACAAGTACTCTCAATGGTGCCGGAGCTAAGCGTGGAGGTGGTAGAAACTAGTTGCTGTGGCATGGCCGGCTCATTCGGTTACGATGCCAAGTATTTCGATACATCGATGAAGATGGGGGAGCTAAGCCTGCTGCCGGCAGTTAGACAAGCCGATGCTGATTGTTTGATCGTTGCCGATGGCACAAGTTGCAGGCACCAGATTCAGGATGGGGCAGGGCGAGAAGCAATTCATGTAGCGCGCGTTTTAGAGATGGCTTTGGTAACGTAACTTTGCCCGGTTTGACCTATCGACTACTGCGACTGAATTTTGGGTAGTAGCGCCAGTAGGCAATGTCCCTTAAATCACAAGCAGAGTTAATAAAAATTTTATTTTTATCTTAATGGTTAATTGTCGAAAGTCTTGATTGCAGGTCTAAATAAATCCTGCAACCCACATTACACAGACAACTGTAAAAGATGTAATGCCACCGACTAAAGTCGCACCCCCGTAACTAAATACAGCGTCAGCAACACTTAATTTAGTTAGTGAGGTGCAAACCCAGAAATAACTGCTGTTCACATACTTAATAATTACTGAACCACTAGCGCCAGCCAACATTGCAGCCTCTGGGGATAGGCCGAGCGTTGCCAGCATGGGAGCGACCAGCGATGCGGCGGTGATAACCCCGACAGTAGTCGAGCCGGTAATCAGATTGCCAATTATACCTATTACGAAGGGGAGCAATATTGTGGGCAGTCCATAATCGGTAAAAATCATCGCAATAAAATCAACCGCCGGTGTCCCCCGCAATATTGCACTAAGTGATCCGCCAAGTCCGGTAACAACTAAGATCATCGCAGAGGTTCTTAGCGCCGCTTCCACCCATTCGTCTTTTGCTTTTTCCCGTGCATCGCTACTCTTAATATTCCGATAAGCTAACCACACACCAACTGATAGTGCGATTACCGGCCAACCCAAATAGGAGAAAATAGTTCTAAGTATATGGCCGTCGTCGAATATCAAGCTGACGACACTCTGCGTTCCTATCAGCACTATGGGAATCACTATGGGCATATAGGAGCTTAGCGTGCTGGGCAACTCTTCTTCCGAGTGTTCAAAATCGCTGCCATCAAATTCATCAGAGGCTTGAGTCTTAATGCGTGGCCCCGCAACATAAACGCCCCAGGCCCAACAACTTATAGACCCAAATAGGCAGGCAATACTGCCAAAGATAATTGTCTTACCAATGTCAGCACCTAATAAGGCAGCAGCTGCTAGTGGTCCCGGAGTAGGTGGAACAATTGCATGGGTTAACTGCAGAGCGCCTACTAAGCCGGTAGACATAACGGCGATACTCACCCCCATACTCTTGGCGGCCGAGTGCACTAAGGGATTAAGGATAACGTATGCAACGTCTGAAAAAATGGCAACACCAATGATAAATCCGGTCAAAGTTAATGCCAGAGGCATCCGATTGGAGCCGATTAGATTCACCATAGATCGAGTGATGACCTGAATTGCGCCTGTATGTTTAAGTGCCTCGGCAATGATGGAGCCAAGCACTATCACCACGCCGATAGAACCCAGAGTATTTCCAAAGCCGGTTTCGAAGGCATCAATAAAATTATTTTGTTGCACCCCTGGCAGAACACCGAATAGTAGAATCGGAATTAACAAGGCGAAGAAGACATGCCATTTCCATTTAGCTATGAGAAAAAGCAGAAGGAAAATCACAACGGCGAAGCCCAGGAGAGATACAGCGGGGCTCATGCTTACTGCAGTAGATGGATCCATGGAAACTCCGAAATTTATTATTAGTATTATTAGCCCTGATAAGGATCGAATTTCGTAAATCGATTTTTGTCTTCAAATTATTGGCAAGCAGAATCCAAACGCAAACAGTGAGTTGGCTTACGCGGAGTTAGCTAAAAATTCCAGTGCGGCATTCACGCCGCCCTTTTTGTGAGGAACTCCCGCAATCTCCAAGCCCATTTCAACCCCGCTAAGGGTTCCAGCCAGCATCAACTCGTTGAAATCTCCGATATGGCCGATGCGAAAAACAGTGCCTTTCACCTTTCCCAGCCCCATCCCCAACGACATGTTAAATCGGTCTAGGATGATGTCTCTTAGCTTGTCCGCATCATGACCTTCTGGCATCAACACTGCAGTGGTGGAATTTGAACATTCCTCAGGACTTACACAAAGATTCTCCAGCCCCCAACCTGCTACAGCTAACTGTGTGGCTATTGCTAGACGGCGATGTCTCTCGAAGACAGTGGCCATACCTTCGTTGTGCAACATGGAAAGCGCTTCATCAAGACCGTAGAGAAGATTAGTACTTGGTGTGTAGGGGAAGTAACCTCGTTTATTGAGCTCCAGCATGGAATCCCAACTCCAATAGGAATGGGGAAATGTCGACAACTTGCCGGCTGCCAAGGCTTTTTCGCTAACAGCGTTAAAACATAAACCCGGAGGTAGCATTAAACCCTTTTGGGAAGCGCTAATAGTCACATCGATGCCCCAGTCATCATGCCTAATTTCAGTACATGCCAGAGAGGATACTGCATCCACCATGTACAAGGCGGGATGCTTGGCGGCGTCGATGGCCTTTCTGATTTTTGCGATATCGCTAGTCGCACCACTAGAGGTTTCTGTATGCACCGCCAGCACTGCCTTAATTTCATGTGACTGATCTTCTTTCAAATGCTGTTCCACGACAGCGGCATCGATACCTTGACGCCAGTCCCCTTCCACCCAGATCACTTCTAGGCCAAGTTTAACCGCAACATTCTTCCACAGGGTTGCAAAATGCCCAGTCTCGAAGGCCAAGACTTTATCTCCCTGGCAAAGCGTATTTAACAGAGACGATTCCCAGCCACCGGTTCCCGAGGCTGGATAAATAAAGATGGGAGACTTTGTATTGAACACTGCCGTCAGCTTATCCAGAATGCCGAGCGTCAGTTTCGCAAACTCTGGACCTCGATGGTCAATGGTGGGCTGGGCAATAGCACGAAGAACCCGATCCGGCACGTTGGATGGTCCAGGTATTTGTAGAAAATGCCTGCCTGCTTGATAAGCTTTACTATTAGACATAAGCGTTACTCATTCCTTGATTGACTACTCTTAAGATTATCCACCTTAATCTAACCGGTAGTAGGCATGATGCTGAGAGCCAATGATATTCGGCAATCTATAATAAATCATCTTAGGCCACTGCTACCAAGATTGAATACTAAAATTCTAGGAGTGGCGAAAATTGCTAATGATTATCATTTTCACCGACCTCTATCTGGGACGCGGTTGCCAGCTATCCAGACGCTTGATATGGTTTTTGAGTTTTCTATGTCTTCGGCTGGGTTAGCGTCTAGTACGATTAAGTCAGCCCATTTGCCGGGCTCCAGGGTTCCGATATCTCCCATGCCGATACAGTCGGCAGCGACACCTGTTGACGCGCGTATAGCTTCAATAGGGCTCATGCCCGCATCCACCATCATCTGCATTTCCATATGTTCGAAATAGCCCTGAAATCTTGCCGGTGGTCCTGTATCTGTGCCCATTGCGATACGAACATCGCCGTCGTTCAGTGCTTTTATATTTGCCATCGCGACTTCTAGGGCGATCTTATAGCCGGCGGCGGCGCGGCTGTTTTGCATACGAGTTTGCCGCTCTGGGCTTTTTAATTGTTCAAGAATTGCCGATTCGGCCTCTTTTATAAAATAAGGGTCAGAGAAAAACTCCGGCTCACTTTCGTAGATGAAGGTCGATACCTCTCGGGTCAAGGTGGGGATATAGCACACGCCTTTGCTATTAATGAGATCGATGAATTCATCATCCACTGGTAAGTCTCGAACACTGTGCGCGAGCAAATCAGCACCTGAATTAAGGATATATTTTGCATCGTCAAGATAGAACAGATGCGCCGCTACTGGTAGCCGTCGAATATGGGCCTGATCGACCAGGGCATCGAATATGTTTCTTGGCATCTTTTCTGCGGTGCCAAGCTCGTCGTCAATTCGCACCTTGATGAAATTTGCTCCCATATCGGCATTTCGGTTCACCTCGGCTCGGACGTCCGCTTCGGTATCTCCCAAAACCACGCTACCCGCGACATAGATTCTGGCACGGTCTAGATTTTGATCGAATTGACTATTACGCAGGGCAAAGCCTTGTTCTTCATCTCCGCCGAGACTGTTCACCGTGGTGACACCATAGCGTGCGTAGAGGCCTAATTGTCGCAGTAGATTGTCCGTGTTGTAGTGGCCTCCTTCCAAACCGAGGGTGCCGCCCACGTGACCATGGGCGTTAATAAGGCCCGGCATAATCGTTTTGCCAGCCACATCGATAATTTGCGCCTCATCGGGGACTGTTACGTCACTGCGAGGGCCGACGGTTTGAATTCGCCCATCGGTGATGACCACGACACCATCTTCGATTGGGTCGGCGATTGTTCCATCAATGATACGTGCACCGATAAAGGCAATACTTCCCTCGTTGGCGCTTGAAGTGCTGCTGTACAGTGTCAATAAACCTATAATTGCGAGTAAACCCGTTATTTTTTTTCTCATGGTTTTCTCCTCCTAGTCAGCATTGGAGAGGATTCCCCCAAAAAAAGCAATAGAGTATTAGGATTATAAGGAGGCATAGAAAATTTCAAAAACATCAGGTAGTGTGGTTATCAAAGATTTTTAAAAGATAGGAACAGAATTGTTCTTTTCGAGGTTAACAGCCCCAGGAGCCCGCCGATGTTTGATCACACTCTGCGAATAAAATGCTGGAAGGGGCTTGTCTGCGCTGCCCTCTTTCTTTTTCTGCCGCTCAATTCTCTAGCACAAGACGACTTTCCGCTAGTAACCGACGCGATGCTACAAAATCCTGCAGATAGTGATTGGTTAATGTGGCGACGAACCTTGGACAGCTGGGGTTATAGCCCACTGGACCAAATAGATCGGACCAACGTAGATCAATTACGCATGGTATGGACTCGCGATTTAGAAATTGGAACCGGCGAAATAACACCACTGGCCTATAACGGCTTGCTCTATATACCTCAGGCCAACGACGTGATTCAGGCAGTAGATGCCAAATCCGGTGATTTCATCTGGGAATATCGCCGTGATATCCCAGCCGATCTCTATGAGATGGTTGGAGGCAATGCCCGTAATAACCGTAATTTGGCGATTTACGAAAACTTAATTATTAATACCAGTGATGATAATTTTGTTTTCGCCTTGGACGCCCTCACCGGTGAAATGGTTTGGGAAACCAAAATTTTTGACTATAAGATCAATTCTGCGACGCACAGTTCAGGGCCTATCATCGCTGACGGCAGGGTTATTTCTGGCCGCAGCTGTCGGCCATGGGGTGGCCCCAACGCTTGCGTCATTACAGCGCATGATGCCAGCACCGGTGCAGAGCTATGGCGACGGCGTTTGATACCGGCGCCAGGCGAACCAGGCGATGAAACTTGGGGGGATGTGCCATTCGAGCAACGGCAGCATGTAGGCTCTTGGATGGTTCCCAGCTATGACCCCGAGCTTAAGCTAATCATTCTTGGTACTTCTGTTACCTCTCCAGCACCAAAGTTTTACCTCGGCGGTACGGAAAATAAGCATCTTTATCACAATTCCACCATGGCGTTGGAAGTAGATACCGGCGAGATGCGCTGGTATTACCAGCACCTAAATGATCACTGGGATTTAGATCACCCCTTTGAAAGATTATTAGTTGAAACTCGCGTGGCACCCGACCCAGATTCAGTGACATGGATAAATCCGGACCTTGAGTTCGGCGAAACCCGTAAAGTGATTACGGGCATTCCGGGAAAGACCGGTGTCGTTTACACTTTGGATCGAGCCACTGGCGAATTCCTCTGGGCGACTCCTACTGTTCAACAAAATGTTATTCAAGATATTGATGGAGCAACCGGTGCGGTCACTGAAAACCCCGAAGTGGTATTTCGGGAATCAGAACAAGTGGTTTTCGTTTGCCCAACCTGGACTGGCGGCAAAGACTGGGAAGCGGGAGCCTATAGCCCACTGACCAATACCATGTATTACCCGCTTAGGAATACCTGTGCAAATATGATGGCCACTGCAAATTTTGAAAGTGATACAGCCCAAGCCTTAACAGCTGGTGGCCAAGGCGGCTTGGCTATTTATTCATTAGCCGCCCGCCATCAGTTAACTCCGGGTACAGAGAACCTTGGAACAGTTCGTGCCATCTCGGCGGAGACAGGTAAGACCGAATGGCTCTATGAGCAACGTGCTGGCACCATGTCACTGGCAGCTACTGGCGGGGGGCTTATCTTTGGTGGTGATTCCAATGGCCGCTTCCGCGCCCATGACCATGACACTGGTGAGATCCTCTGGGAGGTAAATCTTGGCTCTTCCGTTAGCGGCTATCCGATTACCTTTGCCGTTGATGGGAAACAATATGTCGCGGTTAATACTGGCAACGGTCAGGTAAACCTGACTCCAGAATTACGTCCGAGTCGCGGTTCTAATGTGTACGTGTTTGCTCTGCCCTGATGGTTGACGGAGAAAGAAATGAGCGGGGAGAAGGGGCAGGCTAAAAAACACAGAGGTTCGGCTTGAATAATGAGTTGGAGAAGTAGCGAATTGCATTTCAATAGGCTGCCTTATGAGGGACCTGCAATATAGGATCTCCGCAGCCGTATCTTTACTCAACTAGAACGCTTTCCAATATCCAGCTCTTATAGACTAGAGATAACTCTAAAAGAGAAAAGTATGATTAGGCAGAACAGAACGATTAGAACAACTGCAGTGCTGGCAATTCTGAGCTTAAGCTTATTTCAGATGAGCTCGGCTATAGCACAGCCGCCGCCCAAGGACCCCAACCGATATGTGCCAGGGCTGGGCGATCTGATGGGCTCTCTGCAGGTGCAGCATGCCAAACTATGGTTCGCGGGTGAGCAGCAGAACTGGCTTCTGGCAGCCTATTCAGTGGACGCAATAAAAGAGGGGGTTGCAGACATGATAGTTCTGCGCCCGCGCTACAAGGGAGAATCCATTGTTGAAATGCTTACTCTGCTCACCGCCAAACCATTGCAGGCTCTTGAAGAAGCAGTAGAAGCGAAGGACAGCGCGTTATTTATGCAAGCCTATGACTCACTTACCGAAGGCTGCAATGTCTGCCACAGCAAGCATGATTACGGATTTATCGCTATTCAGCGGCCGACGGTCCCAGCCTGGACTAATCTGCGCTATCGGCCTTAAGCTAAGCCAGAGCCGTATCAAAAGGGAGCTTGTGGTTTGGGAAAGGAGGCGAGAAAGACGCAATTTCTGCGAGTACTAGGCCGGCGAGAGGTATTGGCTCTGGCCTTCGGTGCCATGATTGGCTGGAGCTGGGTAGTGTTGTCAGGCACCTGGATAAGTTCAGCAGGTACGCTGGGTTCAATCATTGCCTTCCTCATAGGCGGAGCGGCGATACTACTAATCGGTCTTACTTATGCAGAGCTTGCCTCGGCCCTGCCTTTTGCCGGCGGCGAGCATGTTTACAGTGAGCGCGCACTCGGTTCCGGTGCCTCCTTCATTTGCACCTGGGGCATCATCCTCGGCTACGTCTCTGTTGTAACTTTCGAGGCTGTGGCCCTGCCAACTGTCCTGGATTCGCTAATACCAGGGCTGGATAAGGTTTACCTTTGGCAGATTGCCGGCTGGGATGTTTATCTATCCTGGGTGTTGGTGGGTGTAGTCGGCGCCGTGGCTATGACTGCTCTAAACGTGGTTGGTGTGCGCATGGTAGCGCTAGTGCAAAGCGTGGTCGTGCTCGCTATTTTACTTGTGGGGGTATTGTTTGTTAGCGGAGCTCTGTTCACCGGTGATGTCAGCAATATGCAGCCCTTATTTAAGGATGGGGTCTCCGGAATAACGCTGGTTTTGGTGATGGTGCCATTCATGTTTGTTGGCTTCGATACCATTCCTCAGGCCGCCGAGGAAATAGATCTGCCGTTTAAAGATATTGGCGCGGTACTAATGATCTCCGTTGCAATGGCCATCTTCTGGTACGGTTTTATAGTGCTGGGGGTTGGTTTGGTTTTGGATGAAGCCACCATTAATTCTTCTGAGGTGGTGACCGCCGCAGCCAATACGGCTATTTATGGAGAAGCAGGCGGCACGGTGTTATTGATTGCCGGTCTCGCCGGCATTATTACCAGCTGGAACGCATTTATTCTCGGTGGAAGCCGCGCTATCTATGCATTAGCTCACGGAGGTTTGTTGCCAGAGTTTCTTGGCGAGCTTCACCCGAAATACCATACACCGAAGAACGCAATCCTGCTAATTGGCGCACTGTCTATTATCGGTCCCTTCTTTGGTCGCCCTGCACTGGTCTGGGTTGTCGACGCGGGTGGTCTCGGTATTGTAATTGCCTATGGCATGGTGGCGTGGTCATTCCTCGTATTACGCAAGAAAGAACCAGGGCTAGAAAGACCCTATAAAGTACGTTATGGAAAATTTGTAGGAGGTTCTGCGTTAGTTTTGTCAATTGGTCTGGGCTTGCTCTACCTGCCCGGCAGTCCTGCAGCTCTTATATGGCCGCAGGAATGGGGAATAGTTCTGGCGTGGACCGTGCTTGGGGGAATTCTGTATTTTTTTGCGCGAAAGGGCGGTGGGAGAAGAGAGGTGCGAACTAAATAAG
>Ga0308012_10001557_pt1 | contig 12152 bp, 11 predicted proteins | sample Neamet179_FD_203133 | JGI IMG/M metagenome (GOLD analysis project Ga0308012, IMG submission 203133) | Marine microbial communities from water near the shore, Antarctic Ocean - #179 | ecosystem: Environmental > Aquatic > Marine > Unclassified | place: Southern Ocean | collected 2014-07-25 | reverse complement strand
TTTTGCCAAAAAATTGAATTCCTACTTTAGAGCAACAGTGAATCTATTTGAGCAATACATTCAGTAGGTGCGGACAGTTACTGAAAACTGGACAAGTGGTGACATTTTTCGTGGTCAATGCAACTGTTCCATGAACAAAAAACGCCGAATGATTTCCGGCGTTTTGAAAGCTGAAGCTGAAAACTGACTATTAGGGAGCAGGAACTATAGTCGGCTGATTCTGTCGATTTTCTCCCCGATTGTTACCACGGCTACTGCGATCTCCGCGGTCCCCGCTTTCGCCCCTGCCAAACGTATTACGCCAAAAGTCAGTTCCCAAACTCTGCATTTCCTTACGCATATCAAATTTCTCTCCGTTTATTTTTGCCTCCATTTGACGGGTGTACATTTGCACGACCTTGTCAGTGGCATCGTCGCCAGAAGCCTGCAGCCCCTGCATCAGATTAAGGCGTACCTGCAATGTGGCGTCATCTTCTGCCTCATCCATCTCGCGCAACGCGGACCACTTGACTCGCATGTCGTACTCGTCGCTGGACATGATGTCTTTGAACATCTGGTTCGCCTGCGGATTGCTGCCGGTGTACTTGACGCCGGCACGTGCCAAATCAGCCAAGTCGCCTCTGTCTGTCACTTGGCCGCTGCTAAACGCCTGATAAATAGTATCCATGGCTCCCTCCTTTCCAACGTCACCCAAATAATCGAGCACTGTGTCATCAATCTTGCCGTCTTCCCTCACCAATAACCCCTGCGCGGATTGGATGAAGGTCTGATCGTTGTACATTTCCAACACGCTGAACAAATACCGCTTCGCATTTCGATCGTAGCTGTTCGGATTGGACACCTCCACTGGATCGTTCAGCAAAGCGTGGGCCGCCTCCAACGCCTCGTCACGGAAAGCATTCGGCCCGATCATGTCGCGTACGGTCTTGGCTGTATAGGCCACTTCAAAGCCGCGGGCGGTCTTGGTGAGTATCTCCCCCAACGCAGACTCGGCACTACTGCCACCGATCTCTTTTAGTATGTCAATCAAGCCAATGCGGAGCGATGGCGCTTGCTCAAAACTCATTGATATGCGCCCTCCTCGCCCTCCTCGACCACGGCCTCGCCCTTCCTCATCAGAACGTTGCACCACAAAGTCAATGTCTTCCATTTTGTTGAGGAACTCGCGAATGTGCGGCACGGAGGCTTCGCCCTGCTCCACCAAGCTCTCGAGCAGGAAGTTGATTCGGCGCTGGACAGTCCGGCGGTTTTCAGAGGTCATCTTGATCTCCACCAGTTCCTCTAGGATTTCCGGTACTGAAAGGCCGTAGTCAGCCACTGCCGGCCCGGCGCTGTTGATTTGGGCACGAAGGCCGTCGATGCGCGCTTGGGCGTTAACTAGTTTAGTCTTGAGTGAGCTGATTTCTTTCTCGAGGGCTACTAGCTGATCAGCATTCCCGGAGGATTTCCCGGTGGGCGCCTGACCGCAGCCGGTCGTCAGCGCAATTGAAGCCACGAGCGCGCCAGTGGCTATTGTTGGAAGAAACGCTATTGTTTTCATTGTTTTTTCTGTTTCAAAAACCAGTCGAATAAACATAACCAATACGCCTCTGCTCTTGGCTTTGTTACGCAAAACAGGCCGCAAGGTGTAACTTTATCTCTGTAACGCAATCCATTCTTTCGGCCAAAAATATTCCAAATCGGGGCGAAAGCTTTTGTACGCTTGGCCAAGCGCCTACACTTCGCACCTACCGGACATGAAGGAAACACAGCTGAAAAGAACACCCCTTTTTGACACCCACAATGAGCTTAATGCAAGGATGGTTGAATTTGGTGGCTGGGAAATGCCGGTGCTCTACTCCAGCATCGCGCAGGAACACCACGCCGTCCGCCAAGCCGCCGGCCTGTTCGACATCTCACACATGGGCGAGTTCCTGTTCGACGGCCCGGACGCGCTCAAGTTCCTGAACCAACTTTTGACCAACGACTTGGCCAAGCTCGAACCCGGCCAAGGCCAATACACGCTGCTCTGCCAAGACAACGGCGGCGTGATCGACGACCTGTACGTCTACCGGCTCAGCGACACGCACCACCTGCTCATCGTCAATGCCTCGCGGCTCGAGATCGACTGGATGTGGATCAAGGCCCAGCGCAACTCCCGGCACAAGTCGCTGCAACTCGAGATGAGCAACCCCTCCGGCGGCTTGGCGGCGATGGCGTTACAGGGGCCAAAGGCGGCCGAGATCATCGCCGGCGTTTTCCCCACAGCAGCCGAGTTGCGGAAAAACCAGATCGCCGAACTCGAGTTTGCCGGCGCAACCGCCTGGGTGTCGCGCACTGGCTACACCGGCGAGGACGGCTTCGAGCTGGTCGTACCCAACGGTCGCGCGGCGGCGCTGTGGGAGCAGCTCATGTCGCTTGGCCAAGCGCTTGGCCTGCTGCCGGCCGGCTTGGGCGCACGCGACACCCTACGCACCGAGGCCGGCTACTCGCTCTACGGCCACGAGTTGACGTCCGACACCACGCCGATCGAGGCTGCGCTTGGCTGGGCCGTCGCCCTCGACAAGCCTTGCTTCAACGGTCGGGAAATGCTCGCGGCGCAAAAAGAGGATGGCGTCTCCCGCCGCTGCATCGCATTCAAAATGACCGGCAAAAGCGCGCCGCCGCGCGAGCAGTACAAAATTTTTTCCGCCGACGGAACCGGCCGCGAAATCGGCGAAGTGACCAGCGGCACACAAAGCCCTTCGCTGGGCTGCGGCATCGGCCTGGGCTACGTCGAGAGCGCCCACGCCAAGTCCGGCACCGGCATCGAGATCGAAATTCGCAATCGCCGCTTCCCCGCGCAAGTGGTCAAGAGGCCGATTTTTCAAAAATCGAGTTGACCACCCCGCCTATAGTTCGCTAGAAAAACGGAGCGATGGCAGATATACCGACCCACCTTAAGTACGCCAGCTCTCACGAATGGGTGAGCGTGGAAGACGACACCGCCACCATCGGAATCTCCGACCACGCCCAGGAGGAACTGACCGAGTTGGTGTTCATCGAGTTGCCCGACCTCGGCCGCGAACTGACCGCCGGCGATCCCTGCGCCGTGGTCGAGTCGGTCAAGACCGCCAGCGACATCTACGCGCCGCTGAGCGGCGAGATTATCGACACCAACGACGCCCTCGACACCGAGCCAGGCACCGTCAACGACGATCCCTACGGCGACGGCTGGTTCTTCAAGATCCGCCTGACCAACCCCAAAGAGTTGGACAATCTGCTCTCCCCCGACGACTACGCTGAGCAGGTAAACATCTGACCCCGCGCCCAGACAATTGGGCAAAAAACGCGAGTTTAGCCTACAAACCTCTCCGACGGACAACTACCTTTTTCACTGAAAAAAGGCCAAAAATAGGTCGTTTATCTTAAAAAACGCCATCTTAATAAAACAGTACGTGTACGTGGTATTTTTTGTTGCCTTGTTTTCTTGGTTTCGGCAGGCTTTTTGTTAAGCGGGCTTAGGGGTTGGCCCGGTTTTTATCATGAATTATTTCTCAATCGCTTCTTTGGCTTTGGTGACGGCGCTTGGCCAAGCGCTTGGCCAAGCAGCCGAGGTGGATGCCGCCCCGGCCGATGCCTGGCCAATGTACCGGGGCACGGCCTCGCTCACCGGCGTCTCGAAAAGCAAACTTGGCTCCTCACTTAAGCCGCTTTGGACGTTCAAGGCCGAGGAGGGCATCCACAGCACGGCGGCCATCGCAGACGGCAAGGTGTACGTGGGCTGCGACGACGGCCACCTGTACGCACTCGATTTCAAGACCGGCAAAAAGCTGTGGGCGTTTGCGACAGAAGACATCGTCGAGTCGTCGCCGCTGGTCCACAACGGCCGCGTTTACTTCGGCTCGTCAGACGGGTTTGTGTACGCGCTCACGGTTGCGGACGGGAAACTGCTCTGGAAGTTTGAGACCGAGGATCGCGTGCTCGGCGCGCCCAACCTGTTCCAGCCAAGCGACGGCGGAGCCAAGCCGGCGCTGATCGTCGGCAGCTACGACTTCCGCCTCTACTCACTCGACCTCGGAACCGGCAAGAGCAACTGGCATTACGAGACCTCCAACTACATCAACGGCTCACCAGCGGTATCCTCCGGCCGGACGGCCTTCGGCGGCTGCGATGCCGTGCTGCACGTCATCCAGCTAGCCGAAGGCAAAAAGGAAAAGCAGATCGACGCCGAGGCGTACATCGTGGGCTCGGCGGCGGTGGTTGATGACATGGCATACATTGGCCACTACGAGAATGAGTTTCTCTGCATCGACATCAAGGCCGGCAAGATCGTCTGGAAATACAAGGACCGGGCGTTCGCCTACATCTCATCGCCGGCGGTGACGGCGGATCGCGTGCTGGTCGGCTGCCGCGACAAGCGGCTGCATTGCCTCGACCGCAAGAGCGGCAAACAGCTGTGGGCGTTCCGGACTCGAGGCAGCGTAGACAGTTCGCCGGTGGTCGCCGACGGCAAGGTCGTCGTCGGATCTAACGATGGCAACCTGTACATCATCTCGCTGGCAGATGGGAAAAAACTTTGGTCGTACGAGATTGGGGAACCGATCATCGCCGCGCCGGCCCTGGCCAATGGCGTGGTGATCATCGGTGCAGAAGACGGGCGGGTTTATGCATTCGGCCCGGCCAAGTGAATGACAGGGAGCAAGCCATGAGCAACACCGAAACCACCGAAACCCACAAGACAGCGCCGCCACTGGAAAAGCAGACCACGGTCGGCAACTACTTTGTCTCGAACTACCCGCCGTTCTCCTTCTGGAAGCCGGAGGACGTGCCGGACTACCGCGCCGCGCTTGGCCAAGCGCCCAAGCCGGACACGCCGCTGGGCATCTACGTGCACATCCCGTTCTGCCGCAAACGCTGCCATTTCTGCTATTTCCGCGTGTACACGGACAAGAACTCGTCAGAGATCCGCAACTACATCGACGCGGTACTGGACGAGATGCGGCTCTACGCGAAGGAGGCATTCATCGGCGGGCGTAAGCCGAACTTCATCTACTTCGGCGGCGGCACACCGTCGTATCTTTCCGAGGATCAACTGCGCTACCTTACTGACGGCATGAAGGAACTGCTGCCCTGGGACGAGGTGGAGGAGGTCGCGTTCGAGTGCGAGCCGGGCACGCTGCGCGAGAAGAAACTCGAGGTGCTGCGCGAGATTGGCGTCACTCGGCTGAGCCTCGGCGTGGAGAATTTCGACGATCACATTCTCGAGGTGAACGGCCGCGCCCACCGAGGCGCGGAGATCGTGCGATCGTATGAGTTCGCGCAGGGGCTGGACTTCCCGCAGATCAACATCGACCTCATCGCCGGCATGGTCGATGAGACCGAGGAAAACTGGAAGGACTGCATCAAGCGTACGCGCGAAATGGCGCCGGACAGCGTCACGATTTACCAGATGGAGGTGCCGTACAACACCGGCATTTACAAGCAGATGAAAGCCGATGGCAAACTCACCGCGCCGATCGCCGATTGGGAAACCAAGCGCCGCTGGGTCAGCGAGGCGTTCGCCGAACTGGAGCAGGACGGCTACGTCATCAGTAGCGCCTACACCGCGGTGAAGGACAAGTCGAAGACGGGCTTTGTTTATCGCGACAGGCTTTGGGCCGGCGCCGACCTGCTCTCGTTGGGAGTAGCCTCGTTCGGACAAATCGGCGGCACGCACTACCAAAACAAGCACGACTTCGCGCCGTACGTCGAGAGTCTGCAAAACGGCGAATTGCCGGTTTATCGAGCGCTGACGCCGACCGATGACGAACGGCTGATCCGCGAGTTCATTCTGCAAATGAAGCTTGGCCATCTGAAATTATCGTACTTCGCCGACAAGTTCGGCGTGAACCCGGCCGAGCGTTTCGCCAAGCCGCTGCGGACCCTTCAGGACTGGGGCTTCGCGACCCTCGACGGCGACGACTGGCTGCTGAACCGCGAAGGCTTGCTGCAGGTCGATCGACTGCTGCACGAGTTCTTTTTGGACGAACACCGAAACGCCCGCTACGCATAACACCTTGAGCCACACCGAAACCAGCGTCGCCGCAGCCGAGACCGTGTTGACCCAGCCGCTCGACGAGTTTTGCCGCTTGGCCAAGCGCCCGCTACCGGACATCGAGACGATCGATGGTGCCGCACTGCCGGAGCCTTACCGCTCACTGTTGGTCCACGAACGCGACATGACATCCACGCTTGGCCAGTTCCACGGCGACGACATCGGCCTCAAGGTGCTGCACTGGCACAACGGCGACGACGCCTACTATCGCGAGGTGCTGCTCCTGGCCAAGCGCAGCCAGCGGCCGGTCGAATACGGTGCCATCAAGATTAACCTTGGCCAATTCCCCGAGCCGGCGCGGGACGCTATCACCGGGGCCGGCGTGCCGCTTGGCCAACTGCTGCACGATTACGGGATCGGCCACTTGAGCCGCCCCTCCGGTTTTTTGCGGGTCGAGTGCGACGACCACATCGGCGGACTGTTCGGACTCGGGGATCGGGCCGTGTTGTTCGGACGGCGCAATACCCTTTACGACGCCACCGGCAAGCGGTGCCTCGCCGAGATCGTGGAAATTCTGCCGCCGGCATGAGCGACAACGGACAGTACGACGCCCTCCTGATCGGGGCCGGCCCGTCGGGATCGAGCGCCGCCGCGCTGCTTGCCGAGCACGGCCACAACGTACTGCTTATCGAGCGCGAGAAATTCCCGCGCTACCACATTGGCGAGTCGCTGCTGCCGTTCACCTACGAACCACTCAAGCGCCTTGGCCTGATCGAGCGGATGCGCGCCTCGGCGTTCATCAAGAAACACAGCGTCCAGTTCGTCTCCACCACCGGCAAGGCGTCACAGCCGTTTTACTTCAACACACGCTACGACGAAGACGTCGCCCAGACGTGGCAGGTGCTGCGCTCAGAGTTCGACCAGATGCTGCTCGACCAAGCGCGAGAGAAGGGCGCCAACGTCGTCGAGGAAACCAAGGTGATCGATCTGCTGCGGGATGGAGATCGGGTGACTGGCGTGCGCGTACGGCAACCAGACGGCACCGAGGCCGAGCATCGCGCCCCGATCACGCTTGACTGCTCCGGCAAGGAGTCGTTCGCCGCGTCGCGCAACCGCTGGCGCGTGCCAGACCCGGAACTCAACAAGGTCGCCGTTTGGACCTATTACAAGGGCGCCAAGCGCGACAAGGGCATTGACGAGGGCACGACCACCGTGGCGTTCCTGCCGGAGAAAGGCTGGTTTTGGTACATCCCGCTGCACGACGACCGGGTCAGCGTCGGCGTCGTGGCCGAGGGCAAATACCTCACGCGAGACGGCGTCAGGTCGCCCAAGGATATTTTCCACCGCGAAGTCACACAGAACAAATGGATCGAGGAATACCTCGCGCCGGGCAAGTCCACCGGCGACTACTACGTCACCAACGAGTTTTCATTTCACTCAAGGCATTGCGGCTGCGAAGGCTTGCTGCTGCTCGGCGATGCCTTCTGTTTTCTCGATCCCGTTTTCTCGTCCGGCCTCATGCTGGCGCTCAAGAGCGGGGTGATGGCGGCCGACGCGGTACACGAGGCAATCCAAGCCGATGATTTTTCCCCGGCGCAATTCGAGGGGTATGCCACCACGTTGCGCGTAAGCATCGAGAACATGCGCAAGCTCGTGTACGTCTTCTACCATCCCAACTTCACGTTCCGCGACCTCATCGGGAAATACCCCGACCTCGCCGGCGACATCACCGACTGCCTCTCCGGAGACGTGGACAAGGACTTCTCGCGCCTGTGGACAGCCGTCGAGGAGTTCGCGCCGATCCCGGACGATCTCCCCTACGGCATGCCAAAAGCCACTGGGAAGGCGATGGTGTAAAAAGAAATAACGGATGCCCTAGGTTGAAGAAACCTACAAGACATCCGATGAATTTTTGAGATACAATGTAGGACTAAGTAGAGACCCGCAAACTGACTTGTATCAAATCCGTTGCGCGCTGTCATATAACAAAGCATCTGACATGCCAGCCCAAGGAGATGCGTAATTCACTGGATTTTGAAGCGCTTGGCCAAGCAGGGAGCGCGTTACCCACGCACAGATTGCGTGAAAACGAGTGCTTTTCACCCACCCGGCCAGGCGCGAATTGACGATCACCCGCCGCCTATGCCAACCTCTTCACCTCTTGGCCATCGCCTTTGCGCTTGGCCAAGTTTCCATGCCATGAATGAAGCCCTTTTGCACGTTGGAAACCTGCCGTACAGCATCGAGCGCGACGATCTCGAGGCGATGTTCCTCAACGCCGGCACGGTCGTCTCGGCCTCGCTGATGACTTACAAGTTCGACAGTCGCTCGAGCGGATACGGCTTCGTGGAGATGGCCTCGCCGGAGGAGGCGCGCAAGGCGGTGGAAATGTACAACGGCCGCGAAGTGCGCGAACGAAAATTAGCCGTCAATCTGGCACGGCCCCGCACGGCTTCGTTCGTCAAGCGACCGGAAAGCTGAAGACAGCCGGCTTTACTCCTCGACCCGGTACACCTTGTAAGGAGCGGCTTGGGCAGTACACATCATCAGAATTTCGTCAATACAGACATGCGCCGGCCGGTTGGCGGCCCACACGATCGCCTCGGCTACGTCACCCGCGCTCAGCGGCTCAACGCCACTGTACACCGCGTCGGCCTTTGCCTGGTCGCCCTTCAGGCGCACCACAGAAAACTCGGTCTCAGCCATGCCAGGGTCGATGGTGCCGACGCGCAGGCCGGTGCCGTTCAACTCCAGCCGGAGGGACTTGGTAATGCTCCGCTCCGCCGCCTTGCTCGCGCAATAGGCCGAGCCGCCCTCGTACGCCACGCGGCCGGCAATGGAGCCGATGTTCAAAATAATGCCGCCGGGGTGCGGCTTCATCAGCGGCAGCACGGCACGGGTCACGCGCAGGATGCCAAGCGCGTTAGACTGGAACATCGCCTCCCAGTCCTCATCCTGGCCATCCTCGACGCGTTCCACCCCGTGAGCGCCGCCGGCGTTGTTGATGAGTACGTCCACCCTGCCGGCGGTGGCCTTGGCCCAGTCGGCGAACTTGTTGACGCTCGCAGTGCGGGTGACGTCCATCTTGTGAATGTGCGCCGAGGCCGCGCCGCGCTCGAGGCACTCGGCGGCGACCTGCCCGAGGCGATCCTCCCGGCGCGCGCCCAGCAGCAGGTTCGCTCCCATCACAGCGAGTTGCCGAGCCGTCTCCGCGCCGAACCCACTCGAGGCGCCAGTCACTAGAGCCCATTTGTCCTTGAGTCGATTGCTCATGGGCGAAGACTTAACCGGATCCGCCCCGCTTGGCCAAGCGCAAACAAGAGTTGCCGCCGGGGCCGCTTCTGCCCCACAATGGCGGCCCATGTCGGTGGATCGGCAAAAAGTCAGTAACTGGTGGTTCTCGCTGAACTCAATTCAGCGCTCGCTCCTGCTGTCGCTGCTGATCCACATGCTCGTGGCGCTGGGCATCCTGCTAGGGGCCTTTCCCGTGGTGGAAAAAATGATGGCCGCCGTCGTCCCGGAACTCATCGACCTCGAGGCGCTGGAGATGCAGCAACAGAAACGGCAGCAGTCGGTGATCTTTCTCGAGGTGCCAGCGAGCATGGCCAGCGAGGACGCCCCGGAGGATTCCAAATATTACTCCACCCAAAACTCCCGCGCCGCCGACGAGCAGTCGGAAAAGGAAACCCCCCAGCCCAAGATCGAGGGGACGCAGGACAAAGTGCCGCGGATCATCGACAGCAAGCCGGCTTCCCCGGCGAATCCGACGCCCCCGGAACCCAAGCCCGAGACGCCCGAACCGAAACCCAAGCCGCCTCCGCCCAAGGCCGAGACGCTCAACCCAATCGTGGCCAAGCCGGAACCAAAGGCCGAACCCAAGCCGGAACCGGAACCCAAGCCGCGCCGCCCGCGCACCGTTGCCGAGGCAAAGCAGTTGGCCATGGTTCAGGGGCAGAAAATGAAGCAGGACGGCGGCGTAAAAAAACGGGCCACCATCGTGGGGCTCGACGCCAAGGCCTCGCCGTTCGGCGACTACGACGCCCGTCTCATCGCCGCCATCCAGAATCGCTGGAACCAAATTCTCGACCAGTACTACCTTCCCAGCGTCGGGCAAGTGGTGCTAACGTTCAACCTGTGGTCCGACGGTAAAGTGACCAACGTGCAGGTCGAGCGCAGCACAGTGAACACCATACTAGCCCTAAAGTGCGAACGCGCCGTGAAAGAGCCGTCACCCTACGCGCCCTGGCCGGAGAAGATGCACGACGAAATTGGCTCAGACCGACGCTTCGTCCGCTTCACGTTTTATTACAACTGACCCCGACCAGGCTGTCACTTCGCTTCCTTGCCTCGCAGGAACTTCGCGAGATTTTCGAGGTGGTCGGTGTTGATGAAATCGACACCGGCTTCGTGGAGCACGCTCCATGCGGCCGGGTTGTCCGGCGCGGCCCAAAAGCGGATCTTCTGCCCGTCGGCGTGGGCATTCTTTACGATCTTGGCCAGCTTGGCCTGCTCTCTCGCGGGTAAGTCACCCTTGCCTCGCCACTTGAAGTGCGAGCGCCAACTGTCGCTGATCCACGGCATGAAATGCCGGCTCTCCGCCTTGCCAAGATCACCCAATCGCCCGTCGTAGCCGGCGAGGCGCTTGGCGTCCTTCTGCATGGCCTCGCGTGGGCGGCTGCCGGAGATGACAATCGTCACCGGGCCGAGCTCGGTTGTGTCGGCGCTAAACGCGGTGAGCATGAAGCGGTATTTCTCGAGCAGTGGCTTGAGGGCGGCGTAGGTCGCGGGGCCGTCGGTCTTGAAATCAATCATCAGGTGAAACGGCGCCCTTCTCTTGTACACACTGCTGCCGTTGGCTTTCACCCGCTCGGCCAAAGGCACGAGATAGAGCGCCTCCAGGGTACGTTCCTTTTTCAACTCAAAACGTGAGTGGCCGACCAGCAGCGTAGCGTCCTTCAAGAACACATCCGCCTCCACACTGCAAAAGCCGCTGTCGAGCGCGTCGAGCAGTGGGTGCTTATGATGATAATCGTTGTGGGAGTGAGCACGGAGGAGAGGCTTTGACTCGTTCAGCCTAGCCTGCTCAGCGGCACAGGGCCAAGCGGCGAACAACAGGCAAGGAAAAATCCATTTCATGGTATCAACTACTGGGATAAATGTCGGTGCCACACCCTGGTTCAAGCGACGGCATATAGTGGCCACCAACCACGTTAGCCGGGTGCACGAAATTGTCGCGTAGGTGTGGAATGTACTCCAGAAAGAGTTTCTCGTGTCCAAGCGCAATGTGGCTGAACAACACAAGGTGCTGGTGAATCTGACCCATGTCGCCCACGTGCGGCACGAGGCGCACAGGGAACTGGCGGGCGAGCATCGCCACGGCGAGCCATTCGCTGATGCCGGCCAGGCGAGTGCAGTCGGCCTGTACGATACCGACGGCCTTGGCCTGCATAAAGTTTTTCCACAAAACACGATTCGAAACCGCCTCGCCGATAGCCACCGGCACCGGTGCGATAATGTCGGCCAGCGTCTTGTGTGCCGAGACGTCATCCGGTTGCGTGGGCTCCTCAATCCAGTACGGCTCCATCTCTTTCAGTGAAAGGCAGGCATCGATGGCTTGCGGCAGTGACCAGGCCTGGTTGGCATCAAGCATGATTCGAACGTCGTTCCCAACCGCTTCACGCACCATGAACGCGCGCCGCACGTCGTGCGAGTGATCCTTCGCACCAACTTTCAACTTCATCGCTGTGAAACCGGCATCAACAGCGGCCTTCGCATTGTCTCGAATCTGCTCGTCGCTATACTGGAACCAGCCGACCGACGTGTCGTATCCGGGATAGCCGGTCTGCAGCACACCTTCGCGCTCTGATCGAGATCCTTGGTTTACGCGCAGCATCTCGGTTGCCTCAGCAGCGGTGATCTCTTCTTCAAGGTAACTAAAATCAATCAGACGGACAATTTCCTCAGGTGAAAGGTCCAGCAGCAGCTTCCATAACGGTACGCCACGCGCCTTGGCCCAGAGGTCGAAACAGGCATTGGTAATCGATGCGAGAGCGAGGTGCGTAACGCCCTTGTGGGGGCCAAGCCAGCGTACCGCCGTGTGCTCGGCAATGGAGCGTTGCACCGCACCAAACTCCGCCATCAACTCCTCAATATTGCG
>Ga0308012_10001556_pt1 | contig 12155 bp, 7 predicted proteins | sample Neamet179_FD_203133 | JGI IMG/M metagenome (GOLD analysis project Ga0308012, IMG submission 203133) | Marine microbial communities from water near the shore, Antarctic Ocean - #179 | ecosystem: Environmental > Aquatic > Marine > Unclassified | place: Southern Ocean | collected 2014-07-25 | reverse complement strand
ATTAAAACGCCTGACCTACCCGTAAACTAACCGACTGCGAATGACCTGAGTTAATCACAGTATTACGCTGGTAACCTAAGGAGGCATTTATGCCTCTCATGGTGACTAAATCTGCACCTAGGGCAAGTTGTGCCGAAGCAGTGCTGCGTGTGTCTAGCCCGAGTGAGTAGACCTTAGACGGGTTACTGTTGTAGTACATTTGAGCTGGCGCATTGGCTTGATCACTTACATCTAGGCTATAGGACATTCGGGCATAAGGATGAACATCATTATTGCCTATAAATAGCTGGTAGCGCACATCGGTACCCAGTGCTAATTGTGTTTCGTTTATAGCATGTTCTTTATAAGTGAGTGCAGTGCTGCCACCGCTTTCGCTATAGACTCCAAACGAGGTGTGATTGTATGTGGCTTTCACAAAAGGCGACAAAGACAGCTTGCCGAACACCGTAGCTGGCTTGCTGGCAGAGAAAGAAGCAAAGGCTTGGTGGGCTGCTCTAGCACCATTTAGAATATGCACACCGTCTGCACGGGTTAGGTTGTATTTAACAACACCAACACCTGCAACAGCTTCCATGAGTAGGTTTTTATAGCCTTCATAAGCACTATAACCCGCTAAGCTGTAGCTCTCAGACTTCACCTTAGATGTGGATGTGCCTACATCAACACTGCCCTGACCAGTACGTAACACAAAGCCCACTAAACGATTAGCATTTAGGGGTTTGTCCAAACCAATTGAGATGGAATAATCTTTTGAAGACTGCTTGGCACTAGTAGCTGTGGCATCCACATCACCTATGGTGACTGTGCCATCTGTCCATATAGACCAACCATTGTAGATAGGTTTAAAGGCTGGGTTCAATGTGCCTGTAGCATTCTGCCTTACAATGGCTGCTTCATTAAGTGCGGCTTTAGACGCATCCATCACCACATTTCTCCCCAATGTAGAAAGGGAATCGTTTGACCTATTGGCATGGTCTACAGCCGCATTAGTCCAGTTAGTGTCGAAGAACGAAGCACTGGGTGCTGCCATAAGGGTATTGATAGTGGCATCGTTAAAGTCGAGTCGTATACCTTGGTAAGATGTCTTGCTTTGGCCTTTGTGGCTCTTAAGCCAACCTAAGCGATTGGATATGGTCGAAAAGGTACTTTGGGTCCACTGCGATGCCATGTTGATGCTGGCTTTGATGCTGCCAGTTACATCCACCTTAGTGGTTGGATCCACGAGATAAATCCAATTAAATTGAGTAGCTGCGGTATTGTTATTACTCGCAGCATCGGTAAAGGTGCCTGCTGCAACATCCACGGTTACAGCGCCCTCAGCTGTGGGTGTAAGGGTGGCTGTATATACGGTAGAAGAAGTAGCGCTAAAGCTAGATAACGCTGCATTGCTTACCGTGATGTCACTCAGTGCAAAGTTGGTGGTGGCTTCAGAAGAAGTAAACCTTAACGCTAAAGTGGCATTGTCAGATGCACCACCATCGTTAACTTCAATGGCAGTAATAGCCATAGTGGGTGGCACAGAATCGGTCACTGAAGTCACCGTAAAGGTGGCATTGGCAGCAGTGATGGCATTATTAGCACCGTCTTCTACCGTAGTGCCTATCGCTACAAAAACTACTTGAGAAGCACTAAAGTCATTTGAAGGATTAATGGTAATTAACGTTTTATCAGTGTTAATAGTGGCTTCAAAAGCAATGTCTGCACCGCTTGAATCGGTGGCTTTTAAAGTGATTAATGCATCCACATTGTCGCTGGTTAATGGAGTGTTATCGGTATTACGAATGACCTCATCAAAGGACAAGGTGATGTTAGCGTCAATATCGATACTAGTAGCTGCGTTGACAGGGCTAAAGGTTATGGTGGGTGCAATCGTGTCTATAACGGTGAAGATTGCATGGGCCGCATTGTTTGCGTTGCCTAACGTATCTTCAACCGTTGCACCAATAGCAACATAAGCGACCTGTTCACTTGAGAAGTCACTCGTTGGGGTAATAGTAATCACGGTTTTGCCATCATTAATAGTGGCATCAAAGGCGATGTCTGCACCACTAGCATTGGTAGCTTTAAGGGTGATCAGTGCATCTACATTAGTATCACTTAAGTCGGTGTCGTCCACTAACCTGACCACTTCATTAAACGTTATGGTGATGTTGGAATTAGCAGCCACTGCCGAGACCCCATCTAAGGGACTAAAAGTAACCGTAGGTTTGTTTTCATCTACATCGGTAACAGTGACCAACCAAGCTTCACTAGCTGTATTGCCGTCAGAATCTGTAGCGTTGATGGTTAGTGAATAAATGTTGTTGGTATCACTATCTGCAGGAATTTCATAATCCCTTGCCACCATGCTCACCACACCCGTGGAAGTGTTGATGGTGAAGTCTGCCGCATCTGTACCGCTTAGTGCATACGTTAAGCTGCCAATGGGCGTGGCCCCTGAAGTGGCTGGTGTTACGCCCGTATAAGCAGCGTTTTCTGCTACGCTAACATCACTGATTGCATCAATGGTAAAAGTGGCGGATTCTGTGGCGTCAGTTACCGTAACGGTAATCGTTTGAACATCGGTATTACCCGCCACATCCGTAGCGGTCACCTCTACAACATAGGTGTTGTTAGTGTCAGAGTCTGTAGGGCTCTCAAAGTTAGGTGCAGTTTTAAAACTTAAAGCACCTGATGGGATGTCAAATTTAGCTTGGTCTGCACCACCACTAATGGTGTAGGTTCTAGTGTTAGTGTCCGTTGCTACAACTGTAGTGACTGCCGTGGTGTTTTCAGCAGTGTTGATAGCCGCTGTTGTGCCGCCTGAATTTGAAGTGATGATTGGGCTAGTGGTATCAACAACCAACGCACTACCACTGGCTATATTAGTGCCTGGCACTGTCGTGCTGGTCATTGCATTACCTGCAGTGTCTGCAACGGTGCCAATAACAAAACTGCTCACAGTTAAGTCGCTACTGGTAACACCAGCACCCACGGTATAAGTACCCACCAAGGTTGTGCCATTGGCAGCAGCAGTCAATAACACAGTTTCAGTGGTGTCTAGAGTTACGGTTAAGGTGTTGCCACTGACTATGTTTTCACTGGTGTTGGCGGTGATGTTAATACTGCCACCCTGTTTAAAGCTACCATCAGAAGTTGTGGATGTGAAGGATGTGACCGTAGGTGCGGTGGTGTCTGCGCCAAAAGCAGTTGAAGTCAGCCATTCCGTACCTAGCATGTTGGTTAACGTGCCGTCATAACTAGCACCTGTAGCAGAGGCAAAGTTACTGGCAACTGTGTTGGTGTCAGGTTCATTGAATTTATAGTAAGCCACCAAATTGCTTTCGTTACCGTTCAGTTCACTGGTCATATTGGCTGAGATTTCGGATTGAGTACGAGCATCATTCCAAATACGCACTTCATCCATTTTTCCATCAAAAGGAATCTGCCCAGCCTCGTAAGCGCCAATTGCCATAGCGATAGCATTAGCGCCACTTTCTGAAATAGTACGAGCAGCTGATGACGCCACGCCATTTATATACAATACAACATTATTACCACTGTCTCTTGTAACAGCCACATGACTCCATTGACCACTTGGAACCGTATCTGTGCTAACCAAAGGTGTGCCATTCCAGTTATATCCATCACCAAAATATATTTCAAGCTTGCCAGAACTTCTACGCTGAAATGCGTATACGAGATTCTTAGAAAGGATTACTCCATCAGTAGATGTGTCGGGGTAAATCCATGCTTCAAACGTCAAAGAGCTTAAAGAATCATGCACATCACCTAAACTAACAAAATCATCTGTCCCATCAAAATCTAGTGCATTATTTACAGTAGGATTATTCAGCGCCCTAAAACTAGTAGAAGTGTGTGCTGTAGCAGCATTACCCACAGCATCTGATACATTAGTGGTTAGCGTGTAAGTTGTATTATTTGATAACGCTTGTAAGCCTGCTGTTGTAACGGTAATACTAGTAGAGTTGGAAGAAACATTGGCCGTATAATCTGCACCATTTAAAGTAAACGTTACTGCTTGTCCATCTTCAGCACCACTGGTAACAACTGTAACTGTGCCAGTAGCATTATCTTCTACTTCGGTTAGGTAGGCACCCCAAGTTGCAGTGACTGAAGAGATAGTTGGGGCTGTGGTGTCAATAATTAACGCACTACCAGTGGCTATATTAGTGCCTGGCACAGTGGTACTGGCCATTGCATTACCTGCAGCGTCTGTAACGGTGCCGATAACAAAACTACTCACAGTTAAATCACTACTGGTAACGCCAGCACCAACAGTATAGGTTCCTACTAAGGTTGTGCCGTTGGCAGCAGCAGTCAATAACACGGCTTCAGTGGTGTCTAGGGTTACGGTTAAGGTGTTGCCACTGATAATGTTTTCACTGGTGTTGGCGGTAATGTTGATAGTGTCACCTTCTTTAAAGCTACCGTCAGTAGTTGTAGATGTGAAGGATGTGACCGTAGGTGCTGTGATGTCTGCGCCAAAAGCAGTTGAAGTCAACCATTCTGTACCTGTCATATTGGTTAATGTGCCGTCATAAGTAGCACCTGTAGCAGAGGCAAAGTTACTGGCAACGGTGTTGGTATCAGGCTCATTGAATTTATAATAGGCAACTAGCCCGCCTTCACCACCGTTCAGTTCATTGGCCATATTGGCTAAGATTTCAGACTGAGTACGAGCGTCATTCCAAATACGCACTTCGTCTATTTGGCCATCAAAGTATTGAGAAAATCCATCATAATTACCAATTATTAGTGAATCATTATTTGTATAGATATTCCCAGTGATTGTCCCCGTTGCTACACTAACGCCATTAATATACAGCGTCATACTACCACTGCTATTAACACCGGAAATGTGGAACCATTCACCTATAGGTGCATCATTAGGCGCTGTAAGAACGACGGAAGCATCACCATTTCCGAGTTGGAATCGTATTTTGCTAGAAAACATCCTTAAGCCATAAGAAAAGTCTGCAGAAGCTCCTCCATCTGACTTCTCCAATATGATCTGACTACCAGTTAAGTCGTCAAACTTCACCCAAGCTTCAAGCGTTATATCACCCGTGATGTCTAGTGCACTATTATCAGGAATGGTTACGTAATCATTCGTCCCATCAAATTCCAGCGCATTGTTAGCGCTCGGGTTATTCAGCGCTTTAAAGGTTGTAGAGGTGTAAGCAGTAGCAGCATTACCCACAGCATCTGATACATTAGTGGTTAGCGTGTAAGTTGTATTGTTTGATAAAGCTTGTAAGCCTGCTGCTGTAACGGTAATGCTAGTAGAGTTTGAAGACACATTGGCCGTATAATCTGCACCATTTAACGTAAGCGTTACTGTTTGTCCGTTTTCAGCACTACTGGTAACAACCGTTACTGTGCCGTTAGCATTATCTTCTACTTCGGTTAGGTAATCACCCCAACTTGAAGTGACTGAAGAGATAGTTGGGGCTGTGGTGTCAATAATTAACGCTTCATTATATGCCAAAGAGTTTGATGTACCAGGAGAAGCCAGCGTTAGAGTTGCATCATTACCCGCACTATCTCTAATGCTGCCGCTGTTAAGTGCTAGGGCTGCGGTTGACGTGTAACCCAAGTCTGAAGCTGTGTCACCTGCTTGTACAGTGTAATTAAAAGTAAGTGTGCTTGTGCCAGAACCAGATGAATAATTAACAACTTGATCCGTAGAGCCTGTTTCTAGAGTAATTTGGGGTGTGCCAGTAACTATAACGACCTCCGGAAAGTTGACGTCAATATCAATCACTTCGCCAGCCTTATAAGAACCCCCAACTTTGTCCGACGAAACCGAGGAGGCTTTTGGAGCAATAATATCAGGAGGAACATCTAGGGACCACGTAGCTTTTGTAATGGTGCCCGAATTGGAGTTACCACTGTCATCAGTCAAAACAGCGCCTGCTCCACTATTACTATCCATTGAATAGTAGCCAACCAATGTGGTGGACGATTTGTAGTCGCCTGTGTCCGAAGCTGCCGATATCGGTGAGCCTGAATTATAAAGACCGGCGACTTCACCGCTGTCTAATGCGTTGCTCCAAATAGCAACTTCATCAAGGCGGCCATCAAAAACTCGATCAGAAGAGTCAAAGTTTTCACCAATTCCAACAGCATAATTATTGTTACCAATAGCAGCAGTTGAGGCCACGCGACTTTCCAAGCCGCCATCAACGTATATCTTCAGAGTAGATTGATCAAAAGTACATACAATATAATGCCACGCACCGTCATTGACGTTAGTTGCACTGGTTACAAATTCGCTCGAAGAAGCTCCATCGTTAATTGCACAAGCAGCATAGTCAGTTGCATAATGCCGCTGCATTCTCCATGCCTTATCACCCTTTACCACAAGAGCTTCATGTGCTGTATTAAAACCATCGGACCTCATCCAAGCACCTACCGAGAATGAAGAGGAGAAATCAAAGGCCGACTCATTTGTTAAAGTGACATAATCACCTGACCCATCAAAATCCAAAGAGTTATTGACTGCCCCCGCAAAGCTACTCCCGCTTATCAGCAATAATAGGAGAACCGTGTAGGTAAGGTTTTTTTGAAGACACAAACCCAATGCATTTATTGCAGAAAACGTAGATGTACAGACGTTTAAGAACAGCGCCGTTAGTGTGGCTTTAAAGATATGGTGCATAAACCGCTTTATTACTTATAAAGCACTGCCTTAGGCTATTGAGCGAGTTAAACACGCACTATTTAATAAGGGAGTGAGTTGATGTTAATCCTAGCGGATCACGTGAGGCAACATTACCAAAACTGATGAGAATTTGATATAGGTCAACTTGCACTTAGAGTGCCGGCATTGCTCTGTTACTTGTGTGATTCTATACGGCCAACACTGCACTGCGTTACTGTACGTCCAACGATTGTTGGCATGGCTCCATGCATGAGGCTTAGCAGCCTGTCGTCGTTAGTTTAGTAAGTTTGCATATATATGTCAAAACGAAGCGGAATATGATCTAACTAGGATGGAATTATAGGGTCGTAGAGAGCGTCTGACGGTCTGCTGTATCCAAGCTAACGTATGCACTACAAAATATTCAGAGGCCTCATCTAAGCTAGGGCTAACCAGTGCATCCTGTTTAGTCTTGCTGCAAAGTAACGTAGGTTAGTCCACAACATGTCCGCAAAACTAGGCAGTAAGCAGCTGCACCACAAGTGGGTATATTAGTGATATCTCATTCCACTTAGCAGCTGACACCAACCCTTTCCGCTATAAGGCTGTTGAATAATCAGAAGTAATGGGTGACTGAGTAAGGGAGATGAATTACCTAGCCCACGAAGTGGGTTAGTAATGAATCGAGCTATGAAGGAATCCCTTTACGAACTGAGTATTCATAAAGCCGCATAGCTAACTCATATATTCATATAAAACCTAAGCAACTTCAGGAAGGTCATTTACTTCAGGACTAAAAGCACAAAAGCACTCAGATTGGATTTAACAATGTCTTGAATAGCGGTGTAACGATTAAAGCTTGATTATTAGATGGAAACAGTTAATAACTTAATTTCTGGTTTATTCAGGTAGTTTGAAATAGTGGTTCGGCCTTTACCTAGTCGTTTAGCTATCTCAACCTTGGACACTCCGGATTTGTTTAGCTCGATGGTTTCATGTTGCCAGTCCTTGCTTTTGTCTCTAAGCAACTCATGTTTAAGCCTCTCAATCTCAAGATCTCTGTCAGAGATTATTTTATCTTTTACAGCTAGTTGGTCATCTTTATTTTGAAGTATTAGTGTGGTTTTTAGTTGTTTCTTTAATTTGTTAAGTCCGGCGCTGTAAGTGTTTGATTTAGAGATGCTTTTAATATCTAGTATATTATAATCCTTCATTAGTTTAAGTGGAGTATTCTCCTTGGCAAGTAAGGTGTCTATAGCTAGAGTTAACATGTCCTTATCTACGCTATACCTTATAGTGCGTTCAGCCCATTTATCACATTTACTTTCACTTGCTTCAAGTCGCTGGAATGCTTTTGATACTGGAGAGCCTGTTAACAGTAAATCTTCAATAATGGTGATCAGGTCATGGCAATCTATGTAGGCTGGCATTAACCCTCTGTTAATAGAGTCCAGTTTACGAAGTTCTCGTAGCTCTGATCTAATTCGGTAAATATCCAGCTCTGCTATTTTAATGCGTAAATGCTTTTCACTCATCTCTTGTTTAAGTGATTTATCTTTTTTAGGTGGTGCTGGATTGGCTGAAAAAGAAGGTGAAGCCATGTGCTACCCCGTGATAAAGTGCCCGAAAGTAAATGTCAGAAGAGTACGGGTAGCTCTTGTCAAAGAGGTAATTAATCCCTTCTATCTGACTGGTAATGATTATATGTTAACTGTTCGTAAATGAACATTTTTTTGGTTTAATTTGTATTTTCGTCACTAAAATACTTAATAATATATAGTGAGTTTTTTCCATTCCATTAATGCCTCAGCCTACACGAAGGAGGTAAAGCAGTACAGCTAGCTTCAATATAGTGTTTTTTGCAAAAGCAAGGTTGTTGGGTAAGACGTAACCCTTTGCTTATGCATCTCTGCGCAGAACAACTCATCACTCCGCTACGTTCAATCGCTACGCTCATTCACTTCACTCGTTCTTCGTTTTCTGCTTGAGTGCAACGCACGGGTTACTTTTTACAGATAGTGTGGTGTTCGTTATTGCAGTCCAAATTGCAGTGATAAAGATATTAGTAAACTTACTTGTTTCCCAGATGGTAAAAAACCATACAGGCCGCCTCACAGTTGCTTGTAACGGACATTGGTAACATGGCCAATACCATTAGCTCAGGAGCTATTAAAGCGTGTATAGGCCTTAGGGAGTGTTTAAGAGGTGTATTAGATGCAGTGGTAGCTAGCCCAGTACGGCAACACGTTATCCTAGCGTGTAAGGGGACGCCCGAACTTGATCAGCTGGCGGCTAAAGCCATTACGGAGGGTGAAGCTGTTCGTGATTGAGCTTGTTGGGTTGGTTAAGGATGCAAGGAGGTTTTTGTTCATTTGGGGTTTAGTCTATACACACTGTTCACGGAGCCTTAGTTAGCGTTCACTAAGCATTAATTGTCCATGAACATGCTTGTAGCATCACCACATCTAAGAAGCTATATGAACATTCAGAGGTAAATCAATGACAACACATCAACGTTACGGCTATGCACGAGTGAGTAGTCATGACCAGCACACCACCATACAAGTCGAAGCACTCAAGGCTGCAGGTTGTCATCGTGTGTGGGAAGAGAAAGTATCAGGTACAAGCAGAGTGTCTAGAACCGAGCTAGAGAGTGTTCTGAGCTATCTTAGTGGTGGTGACGAGGATTGATAGACTTGCTAGAAGCGTTAAGTGCCTGCAGGATATTATTCATGAACTAAAGGGCCGTGGTGTCCATCTACAAACTACTGAGCAGCCTATAGATACGTCTACCGCGGCAGGTAAGGCCTTCTTAGACATGCTCAGCGTCTTCGCGGAGTTTGAGACTAACCTGCGCAAAAAGCGTCAGCTAGACGGTATAGTGATGGCTAAGGCCGCTGGTAAATACAAGGGTAAGGCTCCATTGAAGCAGGAACTAAAAAACCAAGTCATTAATCTATTTAAGTCTGGTACCAAGCAGGTGGATATTATCAATCAACTAGGTGTAGGTAGAACATCAGTGTATTCAATGCTAAAAACAGCCGGGCTGAAGTAGATGGTAAAAAGAGTTCTAGATTCGATAGTAAATAGCTTTTTCTACAGATGCTTTAAATAACTCTATGAATGACTGCTGTGGTGCAGAATCAAACGCGTCCCCCAGTTCAATAGAGCTATTACCGTCCACATGCCGCCCCACACGAGGTAATGGTCCTGTGTCCGTAAGATATTAGCGACACAGGTTTTTGTGACAAATTATTCCCAGAGAACCTATAAAAAACCACTAGAATCCAAAACCACCCAATGTATACTCATTAAACAGAACTATCGTTAACCCAAAGATATGTAAATGAAACTTTCATTAAAACCCTTAGCGCTGATAGCGTCACTACTATTCACAACCTCAGTCTTTTCAGAAGGGGTTAAGCCAGCAGAATGGTTATTTGTTCAGAGTTCACCCACAGCAGAGATGACCTCTGAGACTACCTTAGTCATGCCAGTGACAAGAGAAATCTTTGCATTCACAGACAGGTCTAATCGTCACCATGGTTATATGACTGCTCATGCATTTGTCTCACTATGGGATGAAGGTGATACGTTTAAAGCTGACCCGCCTAACGCAGTACTGACCTGGATTGATGGCGATAAAGTACATGAAGCTGAGGTGGTTATCACAGAAGCATCAGTCCTGGGTCATGGTAGAGCTATCTCGTTTGAAGTAAAACTAGAGGCTAGAGAAGCGCCTAGTGGCAAATTGCAAGGTGTGAGCTTGTTTGTGGATAGTGGTACCGGAAGGTTTTGGACGTCTCATGGGAGCCAAAAAAGTTTAATACTAATCAGTCCCTCCAATACTTCTAAAGTAGGTTAAAAAATGTCTAGATCTATTACCTTCGCAATGTATTTTTTGGCCATTTTTTTACAGGCTGGGGCATACGGGCTTACCTTTATGTTGCCTCGGTTGTTTGCCGATTTTGGTTCCGGTGAAAAAGTGGTGGGAGCTATGCTATTTGCCACCGCAATATCTACCATTGTTACGGTTTATTTTTCTGGTCATATCTCGGATAAAGTTGGCAGGGTTCGTGCACTTGGTATTGCCTGCATGGCCATTGCGGTGTCTTTGTTTTTATATGGCTACGTCAGCTCTGTGGGCATAGGGCTTTTGGTCGCAAGTGTTCTATTAGGTTTTGGGTGGGGTTTAACCTATTCTCTTGGGCCAATTGTTCTCACTCGATTAGTGAGTGCTGAAGAGCGAGTGCGGTTTTTCACTTTATTGTCTATTTTCGTAATGGCAGGTTTTGGGTTGTCTCCAGTATTTGCCTCTGGCCTTGAAGGTTTTGGATATCCTGTACAAGTCGCCTTCTACCTTACTTCGGGCCTGTGCCTCATCAGTGCTGTTTTGTTCTTTATACTTATTAACCCTATTAAAGTGCATGCGCTAAATCCTGCACCAGAGCACTCGTCTCGCATTACATTAAGCGCCCTGCGCCAAGTGTTGAAATCTAGAGCGCTTTTGCCTGTGATTATGGTGTGTATGGGTGCCAGTGTATTTGCAGGCTTGAATAATTTTCAAACCGTTTTTGCAGACGACAGGGGACTTAATTATGCCACATTCTTTTTTGTATACACTTTAACCGTGGTGTTTTTTAGGCTGGTGTTGGTTAAATTTAGAGGGGGTAATAACCCCTACAAGACTATTGCGCTGTTGCAGTATGTAATGGCTGCAAGTGTGGTGTTATTTATTTTTAGTGGCGATAGCATACCCTTATATATCACGGTAGCTATCTTATTTGGACTAGGCTACGGTGCGTCGTATCCCATCCTAGTGGCTATGGCCGCAAATGACGCTGAAGAGCACTTGGGGCCACAAACACTACAAATATTTGCACTTACCTACTTTATTGGTATCTTTGGTTTTCCACTGTTAGTTGGTTGGGGTATTGTGGAGTTTGGCTACACAGCAGTGTTGGTGTTTGTGGCTGTATTAGCTATTATAGAGGCCACTATGGCGCTGCGCCGCGCAATTAGCTTGCCAATCAAATTAAATTAAATTAAATTAAATTAAATTAAATTAAATTAAATGAATCACACTCCCCTGTGCAATGAAGCTGTTACCACGCACATACGGCCCGCTATTGTTTGGAGAGTGGGTATACTGATTGCTGGATGATGGGAAAAGAGTAAGGCGTTTTGATAAGTTAAGTCAGCTAAGCTCAGAGTTATTCGTTGCCAACTTCCGTGAATTCACAATTAGGGTTAAGCCAGAAGATTTGAGATTCTAAAAGGTAGACCACGAGGCTCTAGAGCACCCCGTGGCCAAAACAGAGCAGCGTCTCAAGGACTGGGCTGTAGATAATAAACTATCAGTAATCATTCTAGATAACAATGCTACTTACGTAGCTTTATGTTACCTAGATATGTGTCAATTATGGTTATGATGTATGGGTTAACTTTGAGACACAGGAGATGTCCAGCGTTTACTTAGAAAGTGGCTATACCGATTGCTGAGGTAGTG
>Ga0308012_10001552_pt1 | contig 12164 bp, 10 predicted proteins | sample Neamet179_FD_203133 | JGI IMG/M metagenome (GOLD analysis project Ga0308012, IMG submission 203133) | Marine microbial communities from water near the shore, Antarctic Ocean - #179 | ecosystem: Environmental > Aquatic > Marine > Unclassified | place: Southern Ocean | collected 2014-07-25 | reverse complement strand
CAACATTTCATCTAGTTTTTAGTTAGCTATGTAATGTCAGAGTAAAGCTGATAGTCAGTTATTACAGTAACAAAGAGGGTACATTGAATGAATACCTATCAATGAATACTTATCAATGAAACTTATGTCGTTACTGTATTAACTGGCAATGAGGTTAGCTTTACAATGATTTCATTGTGCCTTTTGGAAGCACGGCATTGATTGCGCCTTTTTGTACTGTTACTTCAGTATTTTCGCTAATACTCACAACAAGAAAGTCTTTTTCGTCAGATACTTTAACGATTTTTCCAACAATGCCACCTTGTGTTAAGACTTCATCGCCTTTAGCTAATGAAGACATTAAACCTTTATGATCTTTTACACGTTTAGCTTGTGGACGATAAATCATAAAATAAAATACTAGACCAAAAACGGCTAGCATGATCATCATTTCAAATCCGCCACCCGCTGCTGCTGGGGCGCCTGCGGCATGTGCTTTACTGATAAATAAACTCATAAATTCCTCTACTTCTTATTGTTGTTAACTAGTTGTTGTTTAAATTTAATTTTTACATTAATTTTAGATAATAAACCAAGTTAAACTTGGTCACTACCTTGTGCTAATGGTGGCACGGGTAAATTACGTAACGCATAAAAATCTTCTACGAAGGCGTCTAACTTACCTTGCTCAATCGCATCACGCAAACCTTGCATCACTTTTTGATAAAAATGTAAGTTATGTAAGGTGTTTAATTGCGAGCCTAAGATTTCTTTACATTTATCTAAATGGTGTAAATAAGCACGAGAGTAATTTTTACAGGTGTAACAATCACAGGTGCCATCCAATGGCCCTATGTCTGTTTTATGACTAGAATTTCTAATCTTAATAACACCGGTATTTACAAACAAATGACCATTACGGGCATTACGTGTTGGCATTACACAATCAAACATATCAATACCGCGACGCACACCTTCAACTAAATCTTCTGGCTTACCTACTCCCATAAGATATCGGGGCTTATTTTTAGGTATCAAGGGCGCAGTATGATCTAATATTCTAACCATATCTTCTTTTGGCTCACCAACAGATAAACCGCCAATAGCGTAGCCATCAAATTCAATGGCTTTTAAGCCATTAATAGAAACTTCACGCAAATCTTCATACATACCGCCTTGTACGATGCCAAATAAGGCATTAGGGCTATCGCCATGCGCATCTTTTGAACGCTGTGCCCAACGAAGTGATAACTCCATTGAGTCTTTTGATTCTTTATGTGTTGCTGGGTAAGGCGTACACTCATCAAATATCATTACAATATCTGAATTCAAACTACGCTGTACTTCCATTGAACGTTCAGGGGTTAACATAATTTTTTCACCGTTGACTGGCGAACTAAAACGGACCCCTTCTTCGGTAATTTTACTCGTTTTCCCTAAGCTAAAGACTTGGAAACCACCTGAGTCAGTTAAAATCGGCTTGTCCCAATTCATAAAGCGATGTAAGCCACCGTGCTGCTCAATAATATCAGTACCTGGACGTAACATTAGGTGAAAGGTATTACCTAAAATAATATGAGCGCCTGTCGCCTCAACTTCTTCAGGCTTCATTCCTTTTACTGTACCGTAAGTACCTACAGGCATAAATGCCGGTGTTTCTACTACGCCACGATCAAAGGTTAATCGGCCACGACGTGCTTTACCGTCAGTATTAATTAGCTCATAACTCATTTTATTTTTTACTGTTTCAGTCATAAATTTACTCTCTCACCTACTAGCTAAACAGGCTAGTGGCTTTTGTTTAAAGTAATTTGAATTACTTTGAATTACTTCAATGGTTTAAAGGTGATGTACATTTTATTCTAAATGTTACCAAAATTACTGCCCTTGTTTTGTAAGGAACATAGCATCGCCATAACTAAAGAATCTATATTCTTCTGAAATAGCATGTTGGTAAGCATTCATAATATGTTCGTAACCAGAAAATGCACTGACTAACATTAATAATGTAGATTCTGATAAATGAAAGTTAGTAACCAAGGCATCAATGACAAGAAAATCAGAACCAGGCGTGATAAAAATGTCTGTATCGCCATAAAAAGCACTTAACGTTTCGCCTTTTTCTTGTGCTGCTTTGGCCGCACTTTCTAATGAGCGTACCGAGGTTGTACCAACCGCAACCACTCTTCCACCTGCGGCTTTAGTTTTTGTAATTTGTGTAACAACTTCATCAGAGACTTCAACATACTCAGCGTGCATAATATGATCCGCTATCTCGTCAACCTTAACGGGTTGAAAAGTCCCTGCGCCTACATGCAAAGTAACAAATGCTAACTCAACACCTTTAGCTTTAATTTGTTCTAATAATGTTTCATCAAAATGTAAGCCTGCCGTAGGTGCTGCTACAGCACCTGGTTTTTTATTGTAAACGGTTTGATAACGTTCTTTATCACTATCTTCATCAGGTCTGTCTATATAAGGTGGTAGTGGCATATGACCAATATCTTCTAAAATATCGAGAACAGATTGATCATCATTAAACTTTAATTCAAATAAAGCACCCTGTCTTGCAACCATTGTTGCTTTAACTTTAGTGACGGTGTCTTCATTTCCGAGGAAGAGTTCATTACCCACTTTAGGTGATTTACTGGCACGAATATGAGCAAGCGCTGTATTTTTGTCAACAATACGCTCAATCAATACTTCAATTTTTCCACCACTGGCTTTTTGACCAAACATTCTAGCGGGGATAACGCGGGTATTATTAAAAACTAATAAATCGCCTGCATTTAATTGCGCGACAATATCGGTAAAAACGCCATCGGTTATAGCGCCTGAATCACCATTTAATGACATTAAACGGCTAGCTGTACGCTCTGCTTTTGGATAACGAGCAATAAGGGCTTCGGGTAAATCGAAAGAAAAGTCTGAAACACGCATGATATTAGTTATTTTACTGGCTTAAAAAAGGCGTAATTTTAGAGCCGCGTGCATTTGATAGCAAGTTAATTCGCCACTTTTAACCGCTAAGCGTATAGAACCTAGAATAAAATAGCATTTAAACAACATTATTAGTTTTGATAACCGCTATTTATGGGAGTAATATTAACTATTAGGCTTTTGGTGTCTGTTGATAACATCTATTATAAAATACCTCTATTAACTTATAGAAATAAATTTTGTATCGTTTTTATAGCAAAGTCTATTTATAGGCTAATAAGTACAACCTAAATGAAATAAAAAGCCTATTTTAATAGCAGTTTGTAGATAAAAACAACGAACAGACAATAAACACAAAAAAAAACATATTTTCTCTTTACCTTTTCCGTCGCATCCGTATAATTCGATTCTGCTGCAGGGGTGTAGTTCCAATTGGTAGAACAGCGGTCTCCAAAACCGATGGTTGGGAGTTCGAATCTCTCCACCCCTGCCAATTTTTCCTTTATTATTTCCCTGTACATTCTATTTATTCTTTTATAAAATCACAAGACACCTCTTCATCATCACTATTTTATCATCCTTTAGTTAACGATTAATTCTGTCATTATATTAAATACTGCCTAGTAAACATTTGTACTGCACTTTAAACCTAGCATTAATGAGTCACCACTGATGAGCATAAATCAACATCAATTTGAGCAACTAACTGAAATGGGCATTAGCTTATGGCAGCAACGTACTTATGATGGTTTAAATAAGACGAATCAAGAAAAAACTCAAAGTAGTATCAAACACTATCTTAATATCAGTTTAAAAGTACTCGCTGAGCAACAATTATTCACTGATATTTTATTATCAACAGGCTTAAGTATTGGTGAAGTACATCAAAAAGATGATCACCTTGATTTAGGTCTTTTTAATTGGTATTTCGTCGCTAGCACAAAACACACTGACACAAATAATAGCTTAGAAGTAAAGCATGAAGTTAAACAGACAATACAATGGTTTGAACATCAACTCATTACTCCTTCGATCACTGAAATATCAAAATCGCCTGCGCTTAAGAAACAATTATGGCAATTACTGGGGACAAAAACACAATGAGTAATAAATCGATATCTAAATCAAAAGCTAAGTCTATGACGCAAAGTTTTACTGAAATAACACCTAGCGATGTAAAAAATTTAATGGTTATTGAATCAGCTTGTCACTCACACCCATGGAGTGAAAAAACCTTTCTTAGCTGTATTGGTGGTCGCTACTTCGGTGAAAAATTTAGCAAAGAATCAAGTGATACGACTCAAAATGTTAATACCGGTTTTTATATTGGTGAATATGTTGCGGGTGAAGCAACTTTAATGGGTATCTGTGTACGACCCAATGAACAAGGTAAGGGTTATGGTAAAAAATTGTTAGAGCAATTTTTAGCACAAGCAAAAGCATTGGGAGCGACAAAAATATTCTTAGAAGTGAGAGCAAAAAATATTGCTGCACAAATGCTTTATATGAATGCTGGTTTTATAGAAATTAACCGCCGAACAGGTTATTATCCTAGTGCTTCAGGATTTGGTTATGAAGATGCTATTATTATGTCATTTAAATGTTAAAATAAAGACATAAAGGGAGCTATAGAAAATGACTTTAACGCTATATTACTTATATACTCAATAATATAGCGCATGTTTTTTTATCAGACATATAAGTATTAAATGAGTAAATACTAGGAGAATTACTCATTGTAAAAAAGGGTTCAGGGACTGAATTTCAGATCATTATTTAGACGACTACTCTATGGATATATCGCAAAAAAATGGTTTGAATTGATACTGTTTAGGTCAATATTAACACTTATATTGTACTTATATAGATAACTTACTTGATCACTTAAACTTAAGAGGAGCCAATGTTATGGCTGTAACTAAACACGAAACAGGCGGATTTAGAGCTTATAAGCAAATTAATGGCATTGTTTATCAATTATATTCTTTTGATGAACATGAAGCGCAAATTAAACAATTAAAGCTTAATAGTAAAAGTGCCTTGTTTAAATCGCTAAAATCCCCCCAACTATTTAGTACTTGCGGCCGATTAGTGGGCTTAAGGGTCCGTCAATATAAAAAAACTGGCAGACCTACTTTTCAATTGCAAGTATCCGTTAATTCAAAGCAAAATAAAACTGAACACTTATATAAAAAATCGTTTGAATATATGTGGTCAACATTCTTTAAGTTATGGCGAAATCATTTTAACTTATCTCCCTTAGACTGCATTGAATATAAAAAACAGATAATCATAGCCAAACGTCTTTATATGCAAGATATTTACAATATAGAAAATTCAAATTAATATGATTGGATTAAAAAATCTAATCATTCCTTGTAAATGCGCGTTGTTATCCCTCTTCTAATATAAAACAACACCTCACTTTATCCATGTACTTAAAAGTACGGTCATATACTGTGCTTTTTACAGATTTTTTCTATTTTAATGATATAATACACGCAATTTTTTAATCATTAAGAAAAGCCCTTTACTAAGTAAGTTACTAAGCTCTGCGCTAAAAAAGTGCTAAGCCATGATTCCGCAAAGTACTAAGGCTCTTTTCTACTATTTACTTAACAGGTAATTTGCATGTCTGTACAGCAAAAGCAAGTCGATTTACGTCGCACATTTGCTATTATTTCTCATCCCGATGCCGGTAAGACTACCATTACCGAAAAAGTACTTTTGTTTGGTCAAGCCTTACAAAGAGCAGGAACGGTAAAAGGTAAAAAATCTGGTCAACACGCAAAATCTGATTGGATGGAAATGGAAAAAGAGCGTGGTATATCCATTACTACCTCAGTAATGCAATTTCCTTACAACGACTGTTTAGTAAACCTACTTGATACACCCGGTCATGAAGATTTCTCGGAAGATACCTATCGAACACTAACGGCTGTTGACTCATGTTTAATGGTAATTGACGTTGCTAAAGGTGTTGAAGCACGTACCGTTAAATTAATGGAAGTTACACGCCTACGCGATACCCCCATTATTACCTTCATGAACAAAATGGATCGCGATGTACGTGACCCGATGGAAGTTATGGATGAAGTTGAAGACGTTTTAAAAATAAAGTGTGCTGCGATTACTTGGCCAATCGGCATGGGTAAAGAATTTAAAGGCATATACAACATTCTTGAAGACGAAATTGTTTTATATCAATCTGGCTTAGGTCACATGATTCAAGAAGAGCGTATTATCAAAGGTTTAAATAATCCAGAGCTTGATAAAGTTATTGGTAATTATGCTGAAGATTTACGTGAAGAATTAGAGCTAGTTTCTGGCGCCTCGCACGATTTTAATTTAGAAGAGTTTTTACGTGGTGAATTAACGCCTGTATTTTTTGGTACCGCATTAGGTAACTTTGGTGTTGACCACATGCTTAACGGTTTAACCAAATGGGCACCTAAACCATTACCCCGTAAAACAGATTTACGTGAAGTGACAGCTGAAGAAGAAAAATTCTCAGGTTTTGTATTTAAAATTCAAGCTAATATGGACCCGAAACATCGTGACCGTATTGCCTTCATGCGTATTTGCTCAGGCAAGTATGAAAAAGGCATGAAGATGAAACAAGTACGCTTAGGTAAAGATGTAAAAATTGCCGATGCGGTAACCTTTATGGCTGGTGATCGGTCGAATGTTGAAGAAGCTTATGCCGGTGATATTATAGGTTTACACAACCACGGTAGCATTCAAATAGGTGATACTTTCACTGCTGGTGAAATGATGAAGTTTAGTGGTATTCCTAACTTCGCTCCTGAAATGTTCCGTCGTATTCGCTTACGTGATCCATTAAAAGCTAAGCAATTACAAAAAGGCTTAATTCAGTTATCTGAAGAAGGTGCTGTACAAGTATTTAGACCATTCATTAACAATGACATGATTGTTGGCGCCGTTGGTGTATTGCAATTTGAAGTGGTTGTACAACGCTTAAAAACTGAATACAAAGTTGACGCCATATACGAAGCTATTAGTGTCGCAACAGCGCGCTGGTGTACCTGTGATGATGAGCGTACTTTAGAGCAATTTAAGAAAAAATCGGGGGATTACCTCGCGCTTGATGGCGGTAATAACTTAACGTATATCGCACCAACTATGGTTAACTTATCGCTAGCGCAAGAGAGAAATCCGGATATACAGTTCCACTCTACTCGAGAGCACTAACCTTAATTCCTAAATAGAATTTTTGCTGCATTGTCGACGTAATTTTAACCAGTCACATAGTAAACTATGTTCCCTGCTAAAATTGCTTGACGGCTTTGCTAAAATCCAATTTAGTTTGCAAAATGTGTAAACTAGACTGGCAAACGAATAACCAAAAGAAAAAATTAAATATTATGAATATTAAAAAAATACTTAGTGATAAAATTAGTGCAGCTATGGTTGCGGCGGGTTTACCTGAAGGTACTAATCCTGCGATTAGCTTATCAAAAAACCCTGCATTTGGTGATTACCAAGCCAACGGTGTTATGGGCGCAGCTAAAAAGCTAAAAACCAATCCACGTGAGTTAGCCACTAAGGTTGTTAGCGAACTTGCGAACAGTAAAAGCCTTGACGGTATAGCGACCAAAATTGAACTCGCTGGTCCGGGCTTTATTAATATTCATGTAGATCAAAACTGGTTAGCAACTCAATTAAACCACGTTGCTCAAGATACATTTATTGGCGTATCACAACGCGGTGTTAACACTGATGATGACGCACAAACCGTTGTAGTTGATTATTCAGCACCTAATCTTGCTAAAGAAATGCATGTAGGTCACTTACGTTCAACCATTATTGGTGACGCTGTTGTTCGCGCACTAGAGTTTCGTGGTGATAACGTTATTCGCCAAAATCACATGGGTGATTGGGGCACACAATTTGGTATGTTAATCGCACATTTAAGCGATAAACTTGCGAGTGATGAAGTTGCTGAAACGGCACTTGCCGATTTAGAAAATTTTTACCGCGAAGCCAAAGTTCGCTTTGATAACGAAGAAGGTTTTGCCGACAGAGCCCGTGCTGACGTAGTAAAACTACAAAGTGGTGATGCAAATTGTGCCAAATTATGGCAACAGTTTATCGATATTTCAATCGCACATAGTGAAGAAATATACGCTAAATTAAATGTTTCATTACAACGTTCAGATATCATGGGCGAAAGCGCTTATAACGATGATTTATCTGCGGTTATCGATGAGTTAATGACGAAAGAAATAGCGGTAGAAAGCCAAGGCGCTAAAGTTGTTTTCATTGACGAAATGGCCAATAAAGATGGCGAACCCTCGGTATTTATCGTACAAAAATCAGGTGGTGGTTTCTTATATGCGACTACTGATTTATCAGCCTGTCGTTACCGTAGTGGCAAGCTAGCTGCAAATCGCATTATTATTTTTACTGACGCTCGTCAGGGTCTTCACTTTAAACAAGTTGAAGCTGTTGCCCGTAAAGCCGGATTTTTACCTGAGACGGTTGGTTATCAACATTGTCCGTTTGGTATGATGATGGGGGATGACGGTACGCCATTTAAAACTCGTACAGGGGGTACTATCAAATTAGCTGAATTACTTGATGAAGCCATTGTACGTGCTGCGGCGTTAATTAAAGAGAAAAACCCAGAAATTACTGATAATGACTTAACTGAAATTTCGAAGAAGGTAGGTATTGGCGCAGTTAAGTTTGCCGACTTATCTAAAAATCGTACTAGCGATTATATCTTCAGCTGGAAAACCATGTTGAGTTTTGAAGGCGCAACAGCCCCTTATTTGCAATATGCTTATTCTCGTATTCAAAGTATATTCTCTAAAGCAAATAGTGCTAAAGCGGGTACTGTTGAAAGTAATGCACAAATCAATATTATTGAGCCACAAGAAAAGGCGCTCGCATTAAAATTATTACAGCTTGAAGATACTATTGATGCGGTAATCAGTGAATGTACACCTAACTTATTATGTAACTACCTTTATGAATTAGCCAGTCTTTACATGAGTTTTTATGAAGCCTGCCCTATCCTTAAAGAAGGCATAAGTGATGACGTTAAAGCATCACGTTTAGCATTATGTAAAGTGATTGCTGATACCTTAAAACAAGGTCTAGATATTTTAGGCATTGAAGTAATGGATCGCATGTAAATTTAAGTCATATTAAGTTAATAGTTTCACGTAACTCTCAACGTCATTCCCGGAGTGTCTTATCGGGAATGACGTTGAGAGCTTAAACCAACAAACTGGCTCCTCGATTAAGCAATCACGAGGATGACAGCTGAAAGGTTTAGTATTCAAGAAGAGTTAATTAAATAGTCATTCAAGAATAGTTCACCAACGGAGGTAATGATGCAATTTACCGATAGTCATTGTCACCTTGATGATATTGCCTTTAGTGATAACCTCCCACAGTTATTGGCACAATGCCAACAACTCACTGTTAACCGTATAATTGTTCCTTCCATTTCTCCCCAAAACTTTAATAATGTTCTTAACTTAGCTAAACGTTACCATACCCCTAATATCGACAAACCAATGAATATTTATCCTTGTTTAGGTATTCACCCATGGTTTTTACACGGTTTAAATAATAACCACCTCGAACAGTTAAGCGCGTTAGTGGCTAAGTCAAAAAGCGAAATTATTGCCATTGGTGAAATAGGTCTTGATGGTGCAATCGCTAAAAATGCAGAAGCTTACGGGCAAACTATTGAAGAAAACTGGGTACATCAACAACACTTTTTTGATTATCAGCTTAACTTAGCAAAACAACAAAACTTACCCGTAATTGTTCATCACAGGCAATCTCACGATAAGATAATGCTTTTATTAAAGCGATACAAGTTAGAAAAGGCAGGTGTTATTCATGGTTTTACGGGGAGCTATCAACAAGCGACTGGCTATATAGATTTAGGTTTTAAATTGGGTGTCGGCAGCACAATAACTTATTCTCGCGCTAAAAAGACGATTAATACTATCAAACGTTTACCTTTAAGCAGTTTAGTCTTAGAAACTGATGCACCGTCAATGCCATTGAGTAATGAAATAGTTACAGATGATAATTTAGATACAGAAAATAATTTCATAATCAATTCGCCAGTAAATAAACCAGTCAAATATCCCATTAACTCCCCTCAAAATATAGTCAAAATATTTAATGTATTGACACAAATTAGAACAGAAAGTCCCGCAGTCATAGCCAAACAACTTGAGCAAAATATTGATAGGTTATTTTTTACCTAAATAACAATTTCCACATTACAGCTATGCTCACCTTTGTATATCCATTGTTTGTATTTAAAAATTTATCAATCTTCATATCACCCAATAAAAATGACGCTAATAAGCGCCACTTTATTGAAATAAATCAAAAAACTTATGTAGTAGCGTTTGATGAGTCGTCTACCCAGCTTTAAGGTGTTATAAGATTCAGTATTTACCTAAAGTACTCCTATACTTTTTTAGCTTTTTCACTTAAACGATAACCCCGTCTGCTAAAGCGATTTAAACCTCGAGTAAGTAAAAAGCCAACGACGCCAGCAAGTAATAGCATTAACCGCTGTAATGATTGTTGCTCTGCGTTAGCTTTAGCTAACATATCGGTTAAATAAGATTGCTCAATAGTAAACCTCAAATAGCCATGGAGTTTATAACGCGTTGAGCTTGTATGCCTTATTTCTTCAATAAAAGGGGTTAACCTAATCGACGAATTACGTTGAAAAGCAGATATACCATAAAGATCATTAATACTTTTAGCTCGAAGCGGTTTAATATCATTACCCTGCTTATCTTTTTCAACGGATACACTCGAAACAATTAATACGCCTCTATCATCGTATAAATGTGCCTGACGTACAAAATTTACCGTTGATAAACCATCAAGATAACGTTGCAAAAATGCTGTTTTATCGACTTTACTGGCATGTGATTGTTCAAGAATTATTGCGGTACCTGTTATTGCCTGTTGAAGCTGTTGCTTAGCAATATAAGTAAAGTGGGCCGTTAAGTTTTCTTTGTTCTTCTTTACTGTAGACTGCCAGATACTCATGAGTGCGATTATAATAAAAATTGCACCAGCCAATTGAAATATTTTATTATAAATCGACGATAATTTAGGGTATAAAAACGGTTCGGCTTGCTTCATAATATCAGTGGTGACTGTTTTATCGCAGGAATGGTCTACTATAGTTAGATTATCAACCGATGTGAAGTTTAATATTTACATAAATACCAATAGCCTAGAGAATTAACGTGTCTGATATCAGCAATATATTACCCTTATCACTTGAGCAATATTTTACTCAAAATACAATAAATGTCCCATTACCAGTTACCTTTTGCTTGTCAGAGCAAAAAGTAACTCTAGGTGAACACACACAGGAAAACCTGATAGTAGAGAATAAAGTAGAGTTAGTTGTGTTCCAACAACTTTCGTTATCTCAACTATTAACAATGCAAAACGCTATTCAAATTGAAATTACCGTATTAACTACAATTAATCACCGTAATAATCAAACAAGTTATCGCTTCCAAGTTAACTGCTCTGACTTTATTAAAGCACGTAAAGCCTTAGCTGATTTTACACTCGATAACCAAATTGAAGCCGCCTTATTAACACACGTACCTAAGTTAAGTCAGCCGGGTTTATTAGTCATGGATATGGACTCAACCACGATAGAAATTGAATGCATTGATGAAATAGCTATTCTTGCTGGTGTTGGCGAAGAAGTTGCAGAAGTGACTGAACGTGCAATGTTAGGCGAACTGGATTTTGCACAAAGCTTACATCAACGCGTTGCTACCTTAGCTGACTCACCCGTAACTATATTAAGCGATGTCGCTAAAAACATTCCTTTAATGGCCGGATTAAAACCGTTAATTACTGAGCTGAAAAAACATAATTGGAAAATTGCTATTGCGTCAGGTGGTTTTACTTATTTTGCCGATCATTTAAAAGAGTCGCTAGACCTCGATGCAGCCTATGCTAACACTCTTGAAATTGTTGAGGGAAAACTTACCGGTAAAGTGTTGGGTAGCGTTGTAGATGCCCAAGTAAAAGCAGATTCTCTTGATATTTTAAGTAATAAATATCAAATACCTAAAAATCAAACCGTTGCGATGGGCGATGGTGCTAATGATTTAGTCATGATGGCTGCAGCAAGCTTTGGTGTAGCATTTCATGCTAAACCTATTGTCCTAGCACAAGCTGATAGTAGTATTAATGTACAAGGT
>Ga0308012_10001547_pt1 | contig 12189 bp, 8 predicted proteins | sample Neamet179_FD_203133 | JGI IMG/M metagenome (GOLD analysis project Ga0308012, IMG submission 203133) | Marine microbial communities from water near the shore, Antarctic Ocean - #179 | ecosystem: Environmental > Aquatic > Marine > Unclassified | place: Southern Ocean | collected 2014-07-25 | reverse complement strand
TTTCTGGCCGGCCCCACGAGTGACCAGACTAAGAGTAAAAAAGAAAAAGATTATAGCCCTTAATACCCGGATATTGCAGGGGTTTTTTGCGATAGCAGATATTTTTGGACAGCCTTAAAACTCAGCCTTTATCACTATCTTGGCCAGGGGACAATAGACCGGCGCCGTCGGGACCAGCATTAAATTGCCCGAATACAGCATCTTCTGGAACCCGTAATTTACCGTCACTGGAAAGAATAATCGCTATTGGCCGGGTTCTCGGGAAGTGACTAAGGATAATCGTTAGGATAATCAGGAAAGGAACGCAGAGAAACATACCGGGGATACCCCAAATATACTGCCACAACCCCAGGTTGAGAAGGATGACAATCGGACTGAGGTTGAACGAATTTCCCATCAGCCGTGGCTCAAGAATATTCCCGATACAGATTTGCAGAACACCGATACCAGCCAAAACCAGAATGAACAGGGTATAGCCATCAGATTGAGCAAGCGCGATCATTGCAGGAAAAATGGTAGCAATGATAGAGCCCACTGTTGGAATAAAATTTAACAAGAAGATAAGTAGGCCCCAGACACCGGCAAAATCAACATCCGCTATGCGAAGGAAAATATAGCTAAGCAGGCCAGTTATCGAACTGGTGAACATCTTGATGCTGATGTATTTTTGAATGTCGTTGCGAATCCTATCGATAATCTTGCGAACGCCTTTCTCCGACCCCGAGCCACTAAATAGCGCTCCAATCTTCTCGTCGAAGTTACCCTGCTCGAGGAACAGAAACAGGACATATATCATGATCAGACCGCCACTCGCCAAAATGCCTGCAAAGGACGAAGCCACAGATGTCGCGTACGCAGGAAGGTCAATCCAATCCGTGATCAATTGATTTTGAAAAGCAGACACAACAACGAGTGGAAGGTTCTGAAATCGTTCAGTAAGGTTTTCCTGATAGATTGGAATGACCTGCATCACATCATCTGCACGTCCACCTAAGAAATTTATCAGTCCCCAAATTAACAAGACGAATGTGAACATGGATGCCAGTCGGCAAACTATACCAGGAAACCTAAACACGCCAATTTGAATTCTGGAAAATGCCGCAGCGAGTGTATTGATCAAATACCATAGAGCGATAGCAATAACGAGTGGGAGCAACAATGCCTCCCCCACGATCAGGAGGTATAGGACCAGAACGACAGCAAAAGTAGAAATGGCGAAGGTTGGTATTTTCATCTGAAGTAGATTCCTTGCGTACGGTCTCGGACTGACCAAAACACAGTGGCTCAGCGAAGAGTATCACATTTACATTAGCCCACCCCCATTAGGCTGTCATCACGCAACAATTCGGTACATGCAGTCCAAATAGCAGGAAGTTTGGGGTAATTAGGTGGATATTCAAAGCTAATGAAATCAGTGAAGGCGATATGGCCCATGTCTATAGAGACATACAGAAGTCATCGAGCGACCGGTAACCACCAAGCTGTTAATAAACAGCCTATGTCACGATAAAAGACCGAAACACCGCTTCCATCACGAATTCCATATCATCGTCAGATTAACGCACCCGAATATAATTCATGTGATAGACCATGGAACCCCAGCCGATGAGATACACTATTTCGTGATGAAAAACGCTGAGGGCTCTGGCCTAAGGAGCGGTCTATTTTCAATGGTCATCTATGAACTATTTGCTGTCAAACAAGAATAAGGCGCCAAATTTCCATTAAGAAAGCCCTTTACCAAGTTGACAGACAAAATTCAGAAGCTCATCACGAATATGATATTGACCATTCTAGCTAACCGAGAAAGCGGTAACTATCCAGAACAAAGAACACAAGACTTTTCCAGACAGAGGCCCTTCTTACAAGCGAAATAAACGCACGAATCAGGTTTTATTCGTACTGTTGTCGCTGATTTTGTACAATATCTTGCTCTTTTGCTAGACAAGAAAAAGTCAACCTTTGCCTGCCAGAAGTTTGCAATATGACGGTTAATCAAATTACAAAACTAAGGACAGATTGATGCTCCAGGTACTGACACAACTCAGAATCGCTGGATATACAGATACGGGAATACGCCGTGAATATAACCAGGACCATATCGCCTTCGACCAAGAGCTTGGCATAGCAGTTCTTGCCGATGGCATGGGCGGGCATAAGGCCGGGGAGATCGCAGCTCAGATGACCGTCAAATTCGTACTAGAAAAGATGCAAAAACTCGTTTTGCAGGAAACTTCTGTATCGATAACCGGTTCTCAGTTATTAGAAGTTGTCTCCAATACAATTTCATCAAGCAATGCGGAGTTATTTCGCGCTCAGGGAGAGAAAGAAGCCTACAAGGGCATGGGCACGACGATAGTTGTCACACTCGTCGTCGGGTCGCATATCTATGTTGGACACGTCGGTGACTCTAGGCTCTATTTATATCGCAACCGAACTTTGAAGCGCCTGACCAAGGATCACAGTTTGGTTCAGGATCTAATCGATCGTGGCTTCTATACCGAGAGAGAAGCGCGCAAAGCAAACGTCAGACACGTGGTCACCAGATCTATGGGAACGAAGTCTGACGTTGATATAGACACCGCAGAAATACCACTGCTGCCTTATGATCTATTGATGCTTTGTTCCGATGGATTAACCGATATGGTTTCTGACTGGCAGATAGCAGAAACGATCCATGAGAACATTGCCGACCTAGATTTAGCAGCTAAGGAACTGATTACACTAGCAAACCAAAATGGCGGCAAAGACAATATTTCTGTCATTCTTATGCAAACCTAGCAGGGCGAAACCATCTCCCTCAGGAACAAATAATGCAATTTCTGATAAGTTATTTTCGGCAGCCAGCTATTACTCAAAAATCCATTCCTGTACGGGCGGATTTTTTTGAAAGGCTTATTAGCAACGGTATCGACCTGATGCATGTAGATTTTCACTGATCATTTTCCTGCTAGACAGGTGACCATCACATGCTGCATAGGTCAGGTTTTACGATTATTTGATCGCTGAAGAGAGCAGAATTAGAGGCGGCCAGGCTGTTGGCCTTTAGCAGGCAACAGCACATGTTCTTCAACAAGTTCGTAGAGCCGAGCTAGGTGCTCTCTCCTCAACGGACCCGGCGTACTTTCCGATGTGGCAACTACGACTAGGTCTAACTCCTTCACCACGAAGATAAGCTGGCCACCATAGCCCCAGGCAACTGGGACCTGCATGCCGGCCAGATCTCTCAGCCACCAACCGTAACCATAGAAGCGACCCTGGCCTCGCGGAGATCTTACGCGTGGTTTGTGAGAATCCTCTACCCAGCCCTTGGAAATTACTTGTTCGTTCTCATAGACGCCTTCGTTTAGATACAAGCGACCAAATTCAAGCATCTGTCGCGGCGTCATCTCCATATCGTTGCCGCCGAAATAGATACCCTGCGGATCCTGCGACCAATAGGACATGGAGAAACCAAGCCGTGAACTCAAGTTTTCTTGCGCGAACTGCTTAGCTGTCATGCCACTGGCTTGGGTGATGATTGCCGACAAGAGGTGGGTACTGCCCGTGCTATAGAGCATAAGAGTTCCAGGGTCCACCACTAGCGACTGATTGAGAGCGAACTCGACCCAATTGTCACTCAAAACCCACTTGCCATAATTTCTATTGCTCGTGGTCTCCAGGCCCGATTGCATCGTTAGCAAGTTCTCTATGGTGATCTTTTGCTTCCGCTGGTCATCGCTAGCAGCGATTAGTTCTGGAAAGTACTCCTTCACTTTCACATCAACAGAATCGATCAGCCCCCTATCGATAGCGATTCCTACTAACGCAGAGATAACACTCTTGGAAGCAGATTTCATGTTTGCTGGCCGCGATGAGTCTCGTCCGTTGTAATACTGCTCGAAGACAAGATCGTCTCCGTGACTAATCAGCAGGCTATGCAGTCGCGGCAATTCATTAGCTGCTGCGTGTGCATCAGAGTATTTATTCTGCGCACCAACTTCCTCTGCGGCAATCGCGAAAGCTGAGATCGAAAATAAGGATAGAGCAATCAGAAAACGAAGCTGAACTTGCATAGCAGATGCGCTGGGATAAAGAGAGAGATGAATAGGGTGATTATCACTCAATTTGAAATTGATTCAAGTGAGCAATGCACATCTTGTGGACCGTAACGAATTAACCAGCTAGATGCCAGCAAAGGCCTCAGCGACCATACCAGGCGTAAGAATTTGAGGAAGAATGATCGGTTCCTTGCTAATGTCGCCAGGATAGAGGACATACAGCGGCACTGAAGGACGATTAAAATGCTCAAGGATAGCAGTAATCTCCGGATCCTCGTTTGTCCAGTCGCCTTTCATGTAAGTAATGTCATTATCCAACAGTGCCTGCTCGACACGATCTGTACTGAGGGTAGTCTGCTCATTAGCGAGGCAAGTAATACACCATGCGGCAGTCATGTTTACAAACACAGGACGTCCCTCTGCCTGTATTTCATTAAGACGCGCAGTACTGAAGGCTTCGTAGTTCTGTGTAGAATTCCCATCCGCATTGACATTCGCAGTTTGTGCTGAGGAGGCTGTCTGCAAGAATGGAGTCTGCATCAAATAGATTGCAGTGACTAGCGCCATGGCTCCCACTGCATAGTTAACCGTTCGCAGTATCGGCCCCATGGAAAAACGGCGCTGATACATCCAAGCCGCGAAGGCGAGCAAGATACATACGCCAAGCACCATCGACATACCCATAACACCTACCTGGGTCCCCAAAACCCAGAGGAAGAAAAGGGCTGAGGCGTACAAAGGAAATGCCATGAACTGCTTAAATGTTTCCATCCACGCACCCGGCTTCGGCATGTACTTCGTTAGAGAAGGCATATAGGAAAGCATTAATATAGGCAATGCCATGCCAAAACCCAAGGATATAAATACCATCATCGCAACTACCCAGGACTGGGTTAGGGCGAAACCGAGTGCCGGACCCATAAACGGAGCCGTGCAGGGCGTCGCAACAGTCGTTGCTAGCACACCTGTAAAGAATGAACCCTTGTAACCCTTCTTCTCGGCTAAACTGCCACCGGTTCCCATGAGGCCCGCGCCGATCTCGAACACACCCGAAAGGCTGAGCGCCATCATGAAGAACACATACACGATAAACGCCAGAAACCAAGGCTGCTGAAACTGGAAGGCCCACCCAATGCGTTCGCCACCGGCGCGCAGCACGATAAGAACTGTTGCCAGGGCTACAAAGGCGGCTATTACACCAACTGTGTAGGCGAGGCCATCCATCCGTTGTTTGTGTACTGATTCACCAGAATTTTTAGCGAAGCTTAGCGCCTTCATCGATAAAACCGGGAACACACAGGGCATCAAGTTCAGTATAAAGCCGCCCATCAGTGCAAATAACATATACAACAAGAGTCCACCGCCATCGCTTCCTGAATTATTTGCGGCAGCAAGTGGCGCTATAGTTATTAGGTTCGCATCGGCTGTTGGATTCTGAAAATCATAGGCAGCGCGATCTCCTTGTTCGTTTTCTAGAACAAGAACTCCGTAAACTTCAGTGAGATCTTCCAACATGCGTCGTGGTTGTTGGTGAGTGATCTGAAGCAAATTTCCCTGAAGGCTGACATCGCGCAGCGGGCCTGGCTTGATAATACGGCGCTGCTCTGGGAAGAAGAATGCTTCAGTGTAATCGGTAAAAATTGCATCTGGCGCTTCAAAACCAAGACTCACACGCTCACCGGCTGCGGCGATGATCGATTTAATATCATGATCAATTATTGGGATTTGCTCCCTAGCAGTCGCAAAGATTTGCGCATTCCCAGCGTCTAGCTCACGTGATTGCGCAACCGGCAGCGTGATACTCAGTCGTTGCTCTCCAGGAATACAGATCTGCTCGCAGACATTCCAGAAAGCCAGCGTAGACAACTCAACCGTATCGCCTTCGTAGTCTGCTGGAATAGTGACTGCGATTGGATGCAATACTTCTCGCTCGTAGGCGAAGTTAACCAGGTCAGTATCATAGAATGGCAACCAATGAGGGGCCGGCCACAACAACTCACCGATATTCGTTCCTTCCGGCGCCATCCATTCATTCGCGCTTGTAGGTTCACCACTATCGCCACCCATCTTCCAATAGGTGTGCCAATGCTCGGCAGGCTGTAACCGCAAACCCAGCCAAGTTGTCTCTCCCGGCACTATGTTTGTGCTCTCTGAGAGGAGCTCTACTTCGATGCTATGGTCCCAGGCCACGCTCGCGGATTGAGGCCTAATGTCGTAACCATGCCACTGCCCGTCATCATCGATGTAAGCGAGCAGCCCGGTGAGATCCTGCAGGTCGGTATCAAAGCGACGATGCTGTTCTGTAGAAATCTGCAAGCGATTGCCGTCTTTAATCACCTTACGCACCGGGGCGTACTTCATGATCCGACTCTGTTCTGGGAAGAACCAAACCTCATCGATATCATCGAATAAATTTTCTTCTGCCTCGACCATGACGTTGAACTTACCATCGAAGCTGTTGAAGTTGGCCTGCAGGTTGTGCTGCTCGAACGGCACTGGAGTGAGCGCACGCGTATCAGCAAACCCCTGCTGCCATTTCTCATCGATCTGTAACGTATCTCCTACTGGAAGCGACAGAGCAAACTCTGCCGAGCCCGGGATGCATATCTCGTAGCAGACCTGATAGTCGATATTTGTGAGAATATCAAAATTTGAAGCACTATAATCTGCCGGAACAGTCACTGGAATTGGCAGAAATACCTCGCGCTCGTAGGTAAATGTAACGAGATCACTGCCAGGAAATGGAGTCCACTCAGGGATCGGCCATACAATGTCCCCGACGCCTGCGCCAGCTGGCAACTGCCACTCATTAGCCTCTGTAGCTTCACCACTATCGCCACCAAATTTCCAGTAGGTATGCCAGTGTTCGATAGGGTCGAGCCGGATAGCTAGCCATAGTGTTTCGCCGGGAACCACATTGCTGGTTTCCGAAACTAGCTCAACCTCGATCTGATCGGTTTTATATATCTGTGCCTGAGCGCCAACAGTCACGAGAAAAAAACCTAGTAATATCAGAAATTTATGTAACTCAATGCGCATTTTGACTCCCATCAAATCATGCTAAAGATGATACGCGAGCAGGATAGTAGTTTATGTGCCGAAAGGTAACAAATACGCGCCGTTTTGTCATTCAAAGACCATGCAGATGGGCCTTTATTACAAACTATATCGGCGGGTAGCTTATGAGCCTATAACTCAGGCTATAAGGCCTTAACTATCGCGCGAGCAAAGCTATAGGCCCTGAGTCGCGCTTTAGCGAGACAGAGACGACATATCCCGAGTTTGTCTGATAGTCCTCCGCGCAGTCGAAAAAAGTCTATTGCCAAGCGATTATATGCTCCACCATAAGCTGTAGTGTCTGATTTCCTCGAAACTCGTTGATGTCGAGTTTGTAGGCAATCTCGATGTCAGTCATCTCTGGAGCTGGCCATTCTTGTTTGTCGATGTTAAAGGCGATCGCGTCGATGGTCTGACGCGGTGCAAGCTCGGGCGCTAGTACTAACTTTAAATGATTCTCACCTACTCTGCGCTGCTGGATTACTTTGAACTTGCCATCAAAGACAGGCTCGGGAAATTCCTGCCCCCAGGGGCCACCTTTAATCAGCACCGCTGCGGTATCCATGGAGAATTCACTATGAGTGATATCTCCGTCACTCATTATATGTGCTTGAAGTAATTCTTCATCTAAAAGTAGAGCAGCTTGTTTCTGGAATGCCCTAGTAAATTCTTGTAGCTTGTCCTTCTTTAGACTGAGGCCTGCCGCCATCGCATGTCCGCCAAACTTACTGATCATCCCAGGATTTCTACTAGCTACGGCATCCAATGCGTCGCGGATATGGAATCCCTTAATGGATCTAGCAGAACCTTTTATCTCAACGCCCGAATCATTCGCATCGGCAAATGCAATGACAGGCCGATTGAACTTCTCTTTCACACGCGAGGCAAGAATACCCACAACACCCTGATGCCATCTTTCGTCATAGATACACAGCGCGGCAGGAAGGTCACTCTCTTCCAATGAGAATTCCTGAAGGAACTTAAAGGCTTGCTCGCGCATATCGCCTTCGATCTGTTTACGATCTTTGTTCATGTCATCGAGCTGTAGGGCAAGTTTGTATGCTGCGCCCTCATGATCAGTCAGCAAACATTCGATGCCCGTCGACATGTCATCCAACCTTCCCGCTGCGTTTAGTCTAGGACCGACGCTGAAGCCAAGATCTGAGGCGGTAAGCCTAGTAATACTGCGGCCGGCAATTTCCAAGAGACTCTTAATTCCAGGGCGAGTGCGCCCTGCACGAATTCTTCTTAATCCTTCGCTCACCAATATACGATTATTGCGATCCAATGCGACTACATCAGCCACCGTGCCCAAAGCAAGGAGATCTAGCAGATCCGCAAGGTTGGGTTCTGCAATACTATTTTCTTCAAACCAGTTGGTTTCTCGTAACCTCGCCCGCAATGCCAACATTACATAGAAAATAACTCCCACGCCGGCGATGCTTTTGCTTGGAAAATTACAGCCATTTTGATTTGGGTTAACTATGGCATCCGCATTCGGCGCATCTGCGCCCGGCAGATGGTGATCCGTGATAAGCGTCTTTATTCCCGCCGACTTTGCGGCCGCGACTCCCTCTATACTAGAGATTCCATTATCGACAGTGATGATGAGATCAGGATTTCGCGTCTTCGCCAACTCGACTATCTCGGGTGTTAGGCCGTAGCCATAGTCGAATCGATTGGGAACGATGTAATCGGTATGCTGATAACCAAATTGTCTAAGGGCCGTAAGCGCTACTACGCAACTCGTTGCCCCGTCCGCGTCAAAATCGGCAACTATAAGAACACGCTGCTGCTGTCGCAATGCATCGATCAACAATTCAATGGCCGCGTCGATGCCCTTGAACCGTTCCGGAGGGATAAGATTCTCCAAGCCAAGCTCCAGCTCTTCGACATGCTTGATCTTACGCTGACTGTAAACGCGCCTCAGGAGCGGATGCATAGAATCAGGAAGGTTTAGTGTGCTGTTTGCCACCCTACGTTTTACAAGTCGTGACATCAGCGTCCTAACTATGTGAGTATTTTTTTACGAATTCTGTCACCGCCGCCAATTCTTTCGGCACGACAGTGTAATGCTCTTTTTTCTCAAACAAGCCTATTAAATGGGGGGGCAGCTCTGGTGTTTCTAGTCCAGCTTTGTTGATGGCATCGCTGAATTTAGCCGGATGTGCAGTTGAGAGTGTGATCATCGGCGTGGCCGGGTCGGCATTACAATCTCTCGCTGCTCTTATTCCAACGGCAGTGTGAGGGTCAACGAGCTTACCAGTATCATTGAATACTTTCTCGATGGTTTCACTGGTGACCGCATCGTCAACTCTAGCACTAGAGAAGCTTTTTCGCATCTGCTGCCACTTCTCATCTGAAACCTGTTGCGGCTCCTGGCCAAGTTTAGACATGAAATCGATGAGCGTATCTGAATCTCTATCGAACAGGTCAAACAAATAGCGTTCGAAGTTACTTGAGACCAGAATATCCATGCTAGGGGACAAGGTATGACTCAAGCCTGTAGTGGAATACTCGTTGTCATTTATAAACCGATGCAGGATATCGTTACTATTTGTGGCTACAACTAATTGCTTGATAGGCAGACCTATGCTCTTGGCGAGAAAGCCAGCGTAGATATCGCCGAAATTCCCAGTTGGAACTGAGAAAGAGACTGCCTGCTCTGGCGCTCCTACCTTGAGTGCCGCCGAGAAATAATAGACGATCTGCATCATTATTCGCGCCCAGTTTATCGAATTCACAGCGACTAGCTGGCTCTCTTTTGATAAAAAAGACTGGTCGGCGAACGCGGCCTTAACGATGCTCTGACAATCATCGAAATTCCCTTGTACTGCTAGGTTAAACACGTTGTCGCCAACAACCGTCGTCATCTGCCTGCGCTGCACTTCAGATACCCGTTGATGCGGGTGCAGGATAAAAATATCTACTTGTTTAGAGTGCCTACAGCCTTCTAGGGCTGCTGAGCCTGTATCTCCAGATGTCGCCCCAAGGATTACTACACGCTGGTCGTTCTTTATTAGCACATAGTCGAGTATGCGGCCGAGCACCTGCAAGGCAAAGTCTTTAAATGCTAGGGTAGGTCCATGATACAACTCCAGCATGAAGTCGTTCTCTGCAAGCTTAGTCAGCGGCGCCACCTCGGGGTGATCGAACTGGGCATAACTTTCAATGACTATCTTACTCAGAGCCTCTGCCGGTATGTCTTCACCAATAAAAGGGGACACGATTTTTAATGCGAGCTCCGGATAGCTAAGATTTTTCCACGACGCTAGTTCCTCTTGGGAGAAATGAGGAAGCTCAGCAGGCACGTACAAGCCCCCATCTGGAGCTAGACCAGTTAGAAGAACTTGTTCGAATGTCTGCGGGATACCACCGCCTCTAGTGCTTATATATTTCAACTGACCTTCCTTTCTCGTCTCTATTTTCTAAATTCATATATTACAGCTGCCAACATTGTTGGCCACTACGCTAGCCCTAAAATGCCTCTACGCGGATCCGCATGACTTCTCCACTAACATCATTTAGTGCTTCGATCAAAGCGATGGCTAAATTCAGTTTTTTCTCTAGCGCCTTGTGGGTAAGAATGACAATTGGCACTGTTTTGCTATCAAGTTCTTTCTGAATGACTGCGTCTATGCTGATATCGAAATCTTGCAGAATACTGGATATCTTCGCCAACACACCCACCACATCGTTCACTGGGATGCGCATATAATATTCTGTCTCAATCTGTTCGATGGAAAGCACTTCGAGATCATCATGCCTCGAGAGATAACCGAGTGCGGGCAGCAATGGTTTGCTTAATCCTGCGAGCTTCTGTCTCGCGACATCAATAACGTCGGCGATGACCGAAGATGCCGTAGCATTCGCTCCAGCACCGGGTCCATTATAAAGTGTCGAACCTACCGCATTTCCATGAACAAGTATGGCATTGCCCACTCCATCGACTCTTGCCAGTAAGCGCTTTTGCGGAATTAACGTTGGGTGTACGCGCATTTCAATGCCGTTACCTGTGCGGCGGGCTATACCAAGATGCTTTACTCGATACCCCAGTTGTTTCGCGAAGCCGATGTCTTCTGGCGTGATCCGACTAATACCTTCGGTATAAGTCTTATCGAACTGTAGAGGAATACCGAATGCGATCGATGCCATAATAGTTAGCTTATGAGCAGCGTCGATGCCTTCAACATCAAATGTCGGATCCGCTTCGGCATAGCCGAGCTGCTGCGCCTCGGTAAGCACTTCGACGAACTGTCGTTGTTTCTCAGCCATCTCGGTCAGGATGAAGTTACCCGTGCCGTTGATAATGCCTGCCAACCAATCGATCTTATTTGCCGATAGTCCTTCTCGCAAAGCCTTAATAATCGGAATACCACCAGCCACGCTACTCTCAAAGGACAGGGTCACGGCATTTTCCTCAGCAACTGTGAAGAGCTCATTACCGCGCTCTGCCACTAGAGCCTTGTTCGCCGTCACTACGTGTTTTCCATTCGCCAGCGCTTGACGAACCACCTCAAACGCAGGATCGAAACCACCTAGTGTCTCGATAACTATATCCACTTCAGGATCGTTAACGACGTCGAATGGGTCATTGCTAACCTTGACGGCCGAGCGGACATCGCCGCTCTCGATGCTACGAGACGCTATTCTTACAACATCGATTGAGCAGCCGACGCGGAGAGTAATTTCTTCACCGTTGGTGTGCAATAAATCGTAGCTGCCGCGACCTACGGTACCAAAACCACAAATGCCTATCTTGATGGACTGAGGTTTGGTTGACTTAGCTGATTCAGAATTCACAAAAGACCCCGAACTTATTCGTTAAAAGAATCGAATTATACTGGAAACATGCAAGAAACCCAGCAGCCGCGCACAAGACAAAATGTCTGTAAAGTCGGGAGAGATTGTTGAGGTTGGAGCCCAGCAGAAAGCCAAGGCTCCTAAAACAAGAGCCTTACTAGTTGATCTTAAGCATTGTCGCTAGGCGATCAGCATCCATATAGCCGGGAATGACTGTACCGTCGGGAAATATAAGTGCTGGCGTGCCAGAAATTCCTAACTCATTGCCCAACGCGTGGTGTGCCATAAC
>Ga0308012_10001546_pt1 | contig 12195 bp, 10 predicted proteins | sample Neamet179_FD_203133 | JGI IMG/M metagenome (GOLD analysis project Ga0308012, IMG submission 203133) | Marine microbial communities from water near the shore, Antarctic Ocean - #179 | ecosystem: Environmental > Aquatic > Marine > Unclassified | place: Southern Ocean | collected 2014-07-25 | reverse complement strand
CTTTCGATAACGATCAATTATGCCAGAATAAACACTTAACATCTCATGATTAGGCTGTTGGCAATCCAATATTGGGCCAAGTGGATCGCCAGCATCAACTACACTTCCTGATAATTTTTGCAAAACGGCATGGGCACAAAAGGGCACATGTACTTCTGAATAACCACCTTCATGAGCAAAAACCAACTTATCCTGGCAAATATCCTTCGCCGCACTCATTAAAAGTTCCGTCATTGTTGCAAAGGTTTCTGCACTACAAATCATCCGGCTTAGTGGGTCAACACCGGAAGCATCAAATCCACAGGCAACAATTATTACCTCAGGTTGAAATTTTTTTAATTTTGGAATTATCAAACTATTCATTGCTTCTAGGTAAGTTAAATGCCCAGAACCCGCAGGTAAAGGAATATTCATATTGCAACCTAAACCCAGTCCACTACCTTGCTCTTCAATATTTCCAGTATCGGGTGGAAAACACCGATCTTGATGGATTGAAATAGTTAAAACATCAGGATCCTCAAGAAAGATCGCTTCGGTACCATTACCATGATGAACATCCCAGTCTACAACAGCAATTCGTTTTGCCAATCCTTTGGCGCGAACATTTTTTATTGCAATAGAAATATTTGCTAATAAACAAAATCCCATACCTTTGTCGGGTAAACAATGATGGCCTGGAGGTCGAGAAAGTGCATAGGCATTTTTGTTTTGTTTTGAAAGAACACTCGTTAATGCCTGAATTACCAATCCAGAAGACAATGATGCTAATTCATAACCACCTTGGGTAAAGGGAGTTGTAGAAAAGGGTACAACTTCTCCACCATTTAAATCTGATAGCGATTTAAAATCATCAAGGTATTTGGAAGTGTGAACTCTCTCGAGGTCCTCCCTTGTTGCATTTGAGGCTGAACCAATATTAAGTTCTTTTGCTAATCCAGTAACATTCAAAAGATTCTTTATCCTTCTCTTTGTCTCTGGATCCTCAGGTAATCCACCTGCCGCGAGCGGCTGCACTAAATCACCTACTGGAATAGCAAAAGCATACCCAGTCCCTGTATGCCAAAAACACCTTTCATCATAAAAAAACCCAGTCGTCATACTATACCCCATTTTACTACAAAACTTATCGAAAAAATCAGTATAACTGTCTCTGCATTCACATTTTAAGTAAACAAGGAAATTGAATTATTTCAAATTAAATAAATTAAATTAAATTTTACTTTACATAAATGTATCGTTGCTTGTAACATCGAAGTCATTAACATGTTAATTAATATTTGTATGGAAGCAAAATTAGACTTATTCCTATATTATATTAAGAAAACAAATAACTATTTAGTCATTTTAATGATCTAAATTATTTTAACGGGGATTTTCTTAACTGATAAAATTTCATTTAAGGAAAAAAATATGGAAGGAATGACAGTGTTTAAATCAAAAATTATGGGGTTGTTAGCGTTACCATTAGTCTTCGCATCGGCAACTAATGCAGCAGAAAATTTGTCAGCTGAGTCAGCTGGTGCTGGGGGTGTCACACATACTGTAACTAGTCACTTCGCGCAGATTCTTTCTGAAGCGGGTGTTGCAGAACTTCAAGTACAGGCTGGAGCGACTCTTACCAATACACTTCAGAATGTAGCAAACGGCACTACAGATATGGGTATTACTCCTTTAATTCTACCTTTTTTATTGAAAAATGGACGAGGTCCTTATGCTAAGACTGGAAAAGAAGAAGGTTCTAAGCAAATGGACAATATCAGAGCATTGTTTCCATATAATTTAGGAGCTTTTCATTTATTTGCTTATGAAAGTACAGGGCTAAAAAGTTGGGACCTTGCTGGAAAAGTTGTATATAATGGACCTCCAAGAGGCGGTGCATTAACAAACGCGCGACAGGTTATTAGCGTAGTAACAGGTTTGAAAGATGGTGAAGGTTACACAGGTTTGCAAGTGAACTGGGGTCAAATGTCAAAAACGATTACAGACAATAGTGCCGAAGCCAATGTACTACCTTTCACAATACCATCCGATATTATGATTGGTGCACTTTCAGCTGGTAACATTAACCTAATCTCTATTCCTAAAGACATTTATGAAGGCGAAGCATTCCAAAAATTATTAAAAGGTCCTGGTAGTGCGCCAATTGTCGTGAAAATTGATGAAATGGGATATACTAGCGGCGTTAATATTATTTCTGAAGATGGGTATTGGAGGGGAATGGTTACCACCGGTGCGCAGGTCGTTAATAAAGATATGTCTTTCGAATTAGCAAAATCGATGACTGCAGTACATATTGCAAATATAGATAGATTAATTGCTAATACATCATATGCGAAAAACTTAGGCTTAAATACAGCGGGAAGTGCTGGGGACTCTGGTTTTTGTGGTGCTGTTGGCATGAAATATCATCCAGGAGCAGTAGCAGCATGGGAAGAAGCTGGAGTTTCAATTCCAGATTGCGCTAAACCTTAACAAATGCATTCCCGGCTAAATAATAATTAGCCGGGAATATCTATAACTTTATAAATATAAAAGCAGTTCACAAATCATGCAGACCACAGAAAATAACGACATTGGAATAAGAATTGCAGGTGTTATTGGATTTCTATTAGTACTCGTTGGGATGGTTAATAATATTCCATCCATACCAGGCTTAGAAAAATCAATTGCCAATATTTTAAATGTAGATTCTATCTCAATTAGAAAATTTCCTTACCAGTGGCTTCATCCCACAGTATTTACAATGATGATGGCAGTTACAGTTCTTAAACATTCGTTTTTTCGAGATGCAAAAACAAATTCTGGAAAAAAACTTGGCATAATAATTGATTTACTAATGTTATTTATTACAAGCCTGATGGCTATCACTTATTTAATTGAGATTGATAGCGTCTGCCTTATTGATCAAATTACTGGAGAACGTGCAAAACTAATAGCTGAAAGCTTGAAAGAAGAAATTGCATTTGCTGATTTGTATGGTTTACCTGCGCCAAGTGGCGTTGATGATCCACAGTGTATGGCCACTACGGGTGTTTGGCTATTTGCAATAATGGCTGCAACAATAACTATATTTTTGATCTATAATATAAAAGTTTGGGGATTTCCATTAGTTGCAGTAACCATAATAGTTGTTGCTTATACTTTCTTTACTTTTGCTGTTTGGTATTTCTACGGGGCTGAGGATATAAATAAATATCTTGTCACCAAGCTAGGAAGTGATCCAAGGCACTTGATAGACGGACGACCAAAAGTTCATGACATAATTGTAAACAATAGCAGTGGTTTACTTGGTAGATTCATGGATATATTAGTAAATACGGTTTTTCCATTTATTATATTAGGTAGTTTATTTGGCGCTTCTGCAGGTGGAAAATCATTAATTAAATTAGCTTTTCGATGGACACGTAAGTTAAATGGTGGGCCTGCTCATGCCGCTATTGTAAGTTCAGCATTGTTTGGAACAATTTCGGGCGGTCCTGTGGTTAATGTACTTGCTACAGGAGTTCTAACCATTCCAATGATGGTGAAACGTGGTTTCTCAAAAGTATTTGCTGGCGGTGTTGAGGCGGCGGCATCAAGCGGTGGACAAATCATGCCTCCTATAATGGGCGTAGCAGCCTTCATTCTTGCCGCCCTGACGCAGGTGCCTTATCGAGAAGTAATAATAGCTGCCATAATTCCTGCAATTGCTTACTTTGGGTGTTTATTTCTCTCAGCAGTTTTTCAAGCGCGTAAGCAAAACATTAAAGCTATCGGTGAAATAACCGAAGATATGGTACTCAATAAACAAGACAAATTTAATTTGATAATGATTGTAGCGCCACTGCTATTAATATTAGGGCTTCTTTTAACCCCTAAGGAACAAGTCGGTTGCGGTTTTATAGGATCATTGTTTGGTGTCGAAAAACTCGCTGGCGCAACTAGTTGTACGGCTGATCAACTTCCTTGGCTGTTTAAAGTAATGCAAAATTCTGCAGGCGATGCAGGGTCTGCCGGTTGGTGGGCTTGTATTTTACTAATCTTGCTTCTGTTTCTCGATCCAGAAATACGATCAAAACCTTATAAAATAATAAAGGCTTTAGCAAATGCTGGTGTGATGATTTCAACATTGTACTTAATGTTTTTAAGTGTATCAGTAATTGACTTTTGCTTAAATTTAACTGGTTTTTCCACCTATATAGCAAGAGATATATTATCAATACTAACATCAATGGATCTAAGTGTTACTGGAACTCCATTCTTACTATTTATGGCCTTACTACTTACAATGATAATGGCAGTTTTATTGGGAATGGGCATGCCTTCAGTACCAGCTTATATCAACGTTGCTCTACTAATGGGGCCAATGCTGGCAGGCTTGGGGATAGCTACATTCACTGCACACATGTTTATTTTCTATTTTGCTGTCGCTTCTGCCATCACACCGCCTGTAGCAATTGCCGCATTTGCGGCTGCATCGATCACTAAAGAAGAACCTATGACTACTGGTTTTTCAGCTGTGAAGTCTGGAATTGTGATATTTATTATTCCTTTTGTGTTTGCATTTCATCCTGAGTTACTTTTAATTGATGCAGCTGTCTTAAGTCCTGATGATAGCAAAGGGAAGTTTTTAACAGGATACGATGGTACCATAAATATACCTGGTCTTGCCTGGTTATTAATCCGCCTCACTTTATCTTTGTATCTCGTAGCTAGTTCACTTTGCCGTTTTGACCATCGCACTTTGCACATTTGGGAAGTGCTTATTAGGTTAATATTAGCCCTTCTAATACTTTCTAGTTCTGCATTAATTTATAGCCCTGCAATCTTACTGGCAGGACTAGCCATTGCAACGCATGTTATTTTGGCAAAAAGAGACCAAACGGTTAATTGAGTAAATGAAAGTAAATACTTAGGGGCTTTACGATAACTAAAAAGATCATTCAAAGCAAACTCCATTACCTTTTCCGGATTTTCTAGATACGAACACATCTGTTTAGAATTTCTGCGATATTTAAGATAACCAAGATTTAATTGCGCTGTACAAAAAAGTTATTTTCATTTTTGCTCACAGTTTATGTATATGTGACGAATAATAAACTGTTCAAATAATCAGTAAAAATAGCAAGCAATGTTTTATCTTTTAAAATCAGTGCTAGTAAATGGATTTTGATACAAATCACCATGGGACTCAACACCTTCTTCAATAAGACAATCACTTTTTGGCTTCGCAACACACAGCAGAATGAACCCAGATTCAGATTGCCGACGATTTAAAGCAGTGGCTCCAGGCTGACGAACCCTGCCTTTAATGAGCTTTGCTGCACACGTAATACATCCACCATAATTGCATCCAATTGGCAATTGAACACCTGCTTCTAACGCAGCTGCATATATTGTTTGATCTGAGTTGACATTCAAAAGAATATTCTGGTTTTTTAAAGTTACCTTATAAACAAATAAATTATCCATTCAGATGCTTAGTCCAAGTTTTGGCTTCCAAAAAGGTCTAAATAATTCGATTTTTGGACATCTATTCATAACCACTTGCAAACCTGCTGCTTCCGCCAAAGAAGCCGCTTCTTCATCGTAAACACCAATTTGACCCCAAAGAACTTTTGCGCCTATGTTAATTGCTTCCTCTGCAACCCCATACAAAGCATCAGCTCTTCTAAAGACTTGAACCATATCAATTGGCTGATCAACTGCATCTAATGATGGAAATACTTTTATACCTCTAATTTCCTTAATGTCTGGCTTATTATTGATAGGAAGCATCTTAAATCCCTGCTCATGAAGGACCCTAAGCACGCCATAACTGAATTTAGTGGGATCTGGGCTAGCCCCAACCATAGCAATAGTTTTTACAGAAGCTAATACATCTGCAATATATTTAGCGGAATATTCCTCTTTATGGTCCATATTAATCTCCTAAAGCCAAATATCAGATGTGCAGTCGCCACCTGGATAACGTGTTTCATGGCATCGTGATGGTCCATTTGGTTCTTTTCCAAAATCAACAATAAAGTCTGGATTTATTTTCATACCACCTTTATCAACATCACAGTCAATCATCAGCATAACGCCACCTTTATGTCTAATTTCTGGATAAAATTGGTTATCCCAAGTGGAGAACAAAGATGTAGTCACATAAAGCCTTTTACCATCAAGAGATAATTGAATCATTTGTGGACCACCCGCTATTTCAACATCATTGACTGTTGGGGCTTTTCCTAGCAGTCCACCCATCCAAACTTGACCTTTAAGAATAGGATTGTGCGGATCCGAAATATCATACTGCCTCAAATCTCCATGTAGCCAATTTGAAAAATATAAATACTTATCATCCATAGATAATAATATAACCGTTATTAGCCCTGGTAACGGGATTGGCCATTCAGGATGTCGTTCATTTTCAACATCAATTATCTTTTTTACAATCCAATCATTTCCCTGTTTAAACCAATGAATGATGTTAGACGACATTGCAGCACCAACAAATCCATGGGTTGAATCAGGATTATGATGAAATCTCACTTCTAAAGGTACCAAACCATCTTCCCCAAGGTAATGAGTCTCTATTACTTTCTTTTTTTCAAAATCCCAAAAATGTATTTCTCTACCATACTTTAGGTTACCCACTTCCTCTAAATCAAAACCAGGCATGAAGGTATTGGGTGCAGCCCATTCGCTCGAAACCATCACATTATGCCGTGGTTGGTACCAGAAATCATAATTGAACTTCATTCCACCTAAATCATTTTCCCAGCGCCCTAATATTTCAAAATCTTTATTTAGATGTAAAAATCCACCTGGGGCATTACCTTTTGCATCTCCAAGCATCGAAATAATTATTTCCGACCCTAGGCAATGAACAGTGTGTGGAGCAGATAAATCAGTTTTTTCTTTAATTTCATCACCACTAATTACTTTATATACTTTTGGATTTCTTGGATCAGTACCACAATCAACAATGTGAATATTAGTAGAACGAACACCAGGAACTATTAAATATTTTCTTTCCATTCCCGCATCATCAAAACACGAAGAGCACGCATTCCACCCCATATGATGAAGTTCATCCCCAATTCCTGGCATCTCACAGCGACTAATTACTTGCGAGTAAGTTGGACTAGACGGATTAGCATCTATCGTCGCGAGATAATCTGGAGCTTGAATGCCAGTCCCCACATAAATTGCAATCGTATATAATAGTTCTTCCCTTGGAGCTTTCATCGCTTCCATTGGTGATGCGTATCCAGGTCCACAACATGTCGTTCCATCCATAAAATTTCTCCAAAAATATATATTGCATCAAATTCAATAATTATCGTATAATAAGAATAATTCTTAGTAAATGAGAAAATAATGAATCTTGATAGAATAATAATAATTTTAGAAACTATCTCTAATTCTGGAAGACCTATCTCTACAACTGAAATACATAAACTAACTGGAATTCCAAAACCCACGTGTTACCGCACAGCTGAACAATTGATCTTTCATGGAATCTTGGATGACCCAAATGATAATGGAAAATACTTAATAGGGGAAAGATTAAGAACCATCGTGATAGCCGGAACTCCCGATAAAGACATTTGTTTAGCCATTAGCCCATTGCTACAGGAAACTGCTAAAAAATTCGATGAAGCAGTGTTTTTATCTCGCTTTCGCAATAGTGGTGTAGAGATTATTCACGTTGAAACTCCAAAAAATATGACTTCATCATTCGTTCATCCTGGCCTGGGATTTAGGCCTCTCCATGCATGTTCATGCTCCAAAGCCATTTTAGCTTTCTCAGAGGATTCATTTAAACAAAAAATTCTAAATGGCCCCAAAAAGCAATATACAGCAAATACTAAAATTTCAAAAACTGAACTAGAACAGGAATTAAAAAAGATTAAGGAAAAAGGTTATGCTGAGTGTGTTGAGGAAATTCAAAATGGAATTGCAAGTGTTGCAGTCCCAATCAGAATTAAAAAAAATGAAACCCTATTCAGTATAGGAACCATTGGACCAGTGAATACGTTTGATGATCAAAAACGAGATAATTTGGGCAATCAACTTTTAAAACTAAGTCATCAATGTAGCCATATTTTAGAATTAAATATAGCTTAAAAATAGTAAAAAAGATAAGGGATGAATTTTATTCACTTAGATGCTTTGCAACCTTTTCAAAAAATTTCAAACCTTGCTTTAATTCAGAAATTTTAACATATTCATCTGGTTTATGTGCTCTAGAAATACTACCTGGTCCAAAGACGACAGTTGAATATCCCTCGTCGCTAAAATAACCAGCATCAGTTCCAAATGAAACTACTCCTTCGCTATTAAGCCCAGTTATGTCAGCAATAAAAGCTGATGCTTTTGCAGCGTTTCTATCATCCAACCCCCCTACTGGTGCTTGAGTTATAATATTAATACTTGCTTCATCACTTATTTCTTTCATTTTTGGCAATAGCATACTGTTTGCAAAATTTTCGATTTCAGTAATTGTTTTTCCACCATCTTCATCTGGCATAGGCCTATATTCCCAATCAAAATTACACCACCCAGCTGTCGCATTGCTAGCAGCTCCACCTTCAATAATGCCAACATTAAACGTGGCAAATGGTGGCTCATAAGGAGAACCGGGAATAGGATTTGATGCCCTGACTTGACCTATTTCTTCAATTTTAGAAATAAGCTTCATGGCAACCGAAATTGCATTAACCCCTAATAATGGGTTTGATGAATGAACTTCATATCCAGAAATTTCAGTGCGCATTTCATAACTACCTTTATGCCCAGTGATTATCTTCATTTCTGTTGGCTCACCTACTATCACAACATCAGGTTGAAATTGGTTCTCTGCCATGCTCTTTAACAAAACAGGCATCCCAAATCCTCCCGTCTCCTCATCATACGAAAATGCGAAATGGATGGGTTTTTTTAAATTAGCAGCCAAGAAATTTGGTAACGAAGCTAATGCACATGCCAAAAATCCTTTCATGTCCACAGATCCTCGTCCGTATAGTCGATCATCAACTTGAGCTAAAGTGAAAGGATCAGTTGACCATTTTTGCCCTTCAACTGGCACAACATCAGTATGACCATTGAAAAGCACCCCACCGTCAATTTTTGGACCAATAGTAACGAATATATTAGATCGTTCTCCATCGTCATCATAACTCAAGACTGGCTCAAGACCATATTTCTTCAGATATTCAACTATGAAATTATTTATTTCTTCTGTTGAGGTGCCAGAAATAGTTTTAAAACTAACTAATTTCTCAAGAATTTTTATTGTTTCAGTAACTTTATTGTCCATCTACTTTCCTCATGAAATAAAGCAAATTGTTAAATACTCATATCGCTAACAATTCTTGTACGCAGAATAACATAAACAATACACAAAAAACCCATAAATGCGCTTAAAAACATTATTAACTGCAAAGGATAAGCACTCTCACTCATAGTCAATAAAAACCCTGCAAGTGCGGCTAAGGCAGCTCCACCTCCAATTTGTATCGCGCCACCAATTCCACTAGCAGTCCCCGCTACTGCTGGACGAATTGAAAGCATTCCAGCTGTTGAATTAGCTAAAGTCAGCCCATTACCAATACCAATAAAAACGCAAAAGCCAAAAAAAGTTATCGCACTACCAAAGCCTAATAAAGAAATAATTAATGACATACCCATACCAAAAATTTGTGACAATGTTCCCAATAAAATCATTCTATCTATCCCAACTTTTACTGAGAATCTTGCAGTAGCAAAATTACCAAAAAAGAATCCAACAGCTGGTAAGCCAAATAGAAAACCCATCGTTGTAGGTGTCAAATTAAAAACCTTTGAACCTACAAAAGGAGCACCTCCTAGAAATGCAAAAAAAGTTCCCGTAGAAAATGCGGCAGCAAAAGCATACCCCCAGAACCGGCGTGAAGAAAATAGTATTGGATACTCTTTTATCTGTTCACTAAGACTTTTATTTTTAACTTTATTAGTTTCCCCCAGATCAAACCAACATAAAAAAAACAAACCAATACTAAGGATAATAACAAAGAGAAATGTTGCTTGCCAGTTATAATATGCTTCAAAAAATCCACCAATTGATGGTGCAATCATTGGTGCTACTGACATTCCCATTGTAACATATCCAAGCATTGATGCCGCCTTTTCAGGTGAAACCATATCTCTAACAATTGCTTTTGATATCGCCATTAAAGTAGCAATCGAAGCTTGCAACACTCTAAAAAATAAAAATGTCTCAATACTTTTTGCAAAATAGCATCCAATTGTGGCAAATATTAGAACCATGATAGCAATAAGAACAATTTTTCTGCGTCCAAAATAATCTGATAAAGGTCCCGCAATTAATTGAACAATCGCCGTACAAGCCAGATACAACGAAATTGACAGCTGTATTAAAGAATAATCTGTTTTAAAGAATTCAGTCATGCTTGGTAAAGATGGCAAAAACACACTCATGCTCATGACAGACATGCTCGACATCAATATAAGAGTGAAAATATGTGGTGCTGTATTCTTATTTAAAAACATTTCATTCAATCAAAATTATTTACTAAGCTTAGAGACAATTAAGTATTGAATTTCAATAGCTTTCATACAATGTATATAAAAAATGAAGAAAAAATGCACCTTTGTGTGAGGACTAATACTTTAGAGGACTAAATAAATGGAAAACGAAAAACATAGTGGAGGCTGTGGCTGTGGCGCAGTACGTTACGAAACGACTGGTGATCCAGTCAGAGCAGGTATTTGTCATTGTAGATACTGCCAAACACGAACTGGTTCCGCATTTGGTATCTCAGTGTATTTCGAGGAAAATCAAATTAATCTTATAAACGGTGAGTTAACTGAGTATAATTTTACAAACTCGTCAGGACGCAGTTTTAAAAATAAATTTTGTAAAACATGTGGCACCACTGTTTTGTGGGAAGTAGAGCTACGAAAAGGACTTATTGGTGTTGGGGGTGGCACCTTTGACCCGCCAACTTTTTGGTATGAAGCTGGCTTTGAAGTTTTCTGTAGATCTAAGGCACCATTTGTTGAAACTAGCATATCAGAAAAACACGAAACTACCGAATACTACAAACCCATTGCACCCAATAATACTTCTTTAAAAGGTAAACAAATCATTTAACTGAAATTATATTTTTGCTTAATTATATCAGCAGCTTTTTCAGCAATCATTATTGTGGGAGCATTGGTATTTCCAGAAATTAGTGTTGGCATTATGGAAGCATCTACTATTCTTAAACCGTCTACTCCATGAACTTTTAAGGTTGGGGAAACTACCGCCATACTATCTATACCCATCTTGCAAGTTCCAACTGGATGATAAATTGTGTCTGCCCTCTTTCTAATATGTTGTTCCCAATCTTGATCAGTCATGTTGCCATTAACGCCAAATAATTCTTTGTCACGGTATTTTGATAAAGCTGGTGCTTCTAAGATTTCTCTCGTTATTTTAGCACCAGTTATTAATGTTTTAAGATCACGGGGATCCGATAGGTAATTGGGATCAATTAATGGTTCCGAAAATGCATTATTATCCCGCAACCGAACACTTCCTCTGCTGTACGGACGTAAAGCGCAGATATGACAACTAAATCCATAACCCAAATGAAGTTTTCGAACATGGTCATCTAGAATTGCGGTAACAAAATGTAACTGTATATCTGGGGTTTTGATGCGTGGATCTGTTTTAAGAAAGGCAGCACCCTCAGCAAAAGGGGATGAAATCATTCCAGTGCCATCTCTTCTCCACTGAAAGATATTTTTTATGAGGGTCGTTATGCCAATCAGTCCAATACCAAATAAATCTGTTTGTTTACTTCTATACGCGAGAGAAAAATCCAAATGGTCTTGTAAATTTTGCCCCACACCAGGGCTTTCATGTATCATTTCAATCCCATGAGGCTCAATATCTTCCTTTCTACCAATGCCTGATCTTTGCAAAATTTGAGGACTATTTAAGGAGCCACCAGAAAGTATAATCTCTTTAGATGCGGAAATAACTTCAAGTTTGCCTTTTTTCCAAACCAAAACACTTTTGGCCCGGTTTTCTTTAAATACTATTTTATCAACCTGCGCTTTAGTGATGACAGTTAGATTAGGCCTTTCCATAAAGGGAAATAAAAAGGCTTCCGCGGCAGAACATCTTTCACCATTTTTAGCTTTATCATGAAACTGAGTAACTTGATACAAACC
>Ga0308012_10001541_pt1 | contig 12221 bp, 12 predicted proteins | sample Neamet179_FD_203133 | JGI IMG/M metagenome (GOLD analysis project Ga0308012, IMG submission 203133) | Marine microbial communities from water near the shore, Antarctic Ocean - #179 | ecosystem: Environmental > Aquatic > Marine > Unclassified | place: Southern Ocean | collected 2014-07-25 | reverse complement strand
CTGTGAAAGAAATTGATGAAAATATTATAAATAACCATTTATATACGTTTAATTTGCCCGAGGTCGATTTAATGATAAGAACAAGTGGTGAACAACGCATCAGTAATTTCTTACTTTGGCAAATGGCCTATGCCGAATTATACTTTACAGATATACTTTGGCCAGATTTTAGAAAAGAGCATTTTTACGATGCAATTATAGATTACCAGAATAGAGAACGACGATTTGGAAAAACAAGCGAACAGATTACAGAATAATTTTTTTATGAAATTAATTTCCGCAGCAATAGTGTTTACAGCACTATTTTTTACTTATAATACAAATGCACAGACTAATAAAGACAGTTTATCTGTAGTACAAAAAGATACTATAATTAGTAAAAATATCTCTTTTGAAAAAGGGAAAGCCTATATTTTGGGTGGCATCTCTGTAACAGGCCTTCAGAAGTTTAGTGAAGAAACTGTAAGGGTTTTTACAGGACTTAGATACGGTCAAACAATTAAACTACCTGGAGATAAACTAACAAGCGCAATAAAAAAACTTTATGAAAGTAAACAATTTAGCGATGTTGATGTCTATTTGGATAGGGTTGACGGAGAAACAGTATACCTTAGACTAGAAGTTCAAGAGCTTCCGCAGTTAAACCAAGTAGCAATTACGGGTATAAAAAAATCAAAAGCAAAAGAGCTAATTACCGAAGCAGAACTTAAGCTAGGTGCAATGGTAACAGATAACTTATTGGTTACCACCAAAAACTACTTCACTAAAAAATATACAGACAAAGGTTACTTAAAAACAAAAGTTTCTTTAGATGTTAGAAAAGATACAACAGATATTAACATTGTTAATTTGGATGTTTTTATTGATAAAGGTTCTAAAATAAAAATTAAAGCTATAAACTTTACAGGCAACAAAGCGCTTTCTAACAAAAAACTAAGAAAAGCGATGTCTAATACAAAACAAAAGTTTTTTGGACGTTTCTGGAAATCATCAAAATATATTGAAGAGGACTACCAAGAAGATTTAGAAAGTATTTTAGATAAATATAGCAGATTAGGTTACCGAGATGCTCGAATTTTAAAAGAAAGTATTTCTTGGAATAATGATAATAAAACTATTGATATTAATATAGATTTAGAAGAAGGAAGACAATACCGTTTTGCAGAAATATTATTTGTTGGTAATAAAGAATACACAAATGAGCAATTGCAGCAGGTTCTAAGAATAGAAAAGGGAGATATTTATAATGGTGCCGTTTTAAAAGAACGAGTAAATGGAGATGGAACACCAACCTCTTTTGATATTTCTTCTGAATACCAGAATAATGGGTATTTATTTTCTCAAGTAAATGCTGTTGAAACTAGGGTAGAAAACGATTCTATTACGGTAGAAGTAAGAATTAGAGAAGACGAAAAAGCACGAATTAAAAAGGTTACTGTTGCTGGAAACGACAAAACAAATGACCATGTAATCTTTAGAGAATTAAGAGTAAAACCAGGAGACTTATTTAGTAGAAGAGAAATTATTAGATCTATTAGAGAAATTGGTCAACTAGGATTTTTTGATCAAAATGTAACACCAGATGTTGTACCAAATTACCAAGATAAAACAACAGACATTAACTTTAATGTTATAGAAAAAGGTGGTAGCCAAATAGAATTACAAGGTGGTTATGGTGGTGGTTCTTTTATTGGAACCTTAGGTCTGTCTTTTAATAATTTTTCGATAAAAAACATTTTTAATAAAGAAGCATACAAACCTTTACCAACAGGAGACGGTCAAAAGCTATCTTTAAGACTACAATCTAGTAGAACCTTTAATACTTATAGTTTTTCTTTTACAGAACCTTGGTATGGCGGGAAAAAACCAAAATCATTATCTTTTTCTATCTATCAATCCAATCAGTTTCAATTAAACCCGCAAACTTACGATGTAGATAAAGATAGAAAATTAGGAATTACTGGAGCATCAATTGGCTTAGGACAGCGTTTAAAATGGCCAGATGATTTTTTCCAACTATCACAAACCATTTCTTATCAAAGTTTTCAATTAAAAAATTATGGTTTTAGAGTTGGTGACAATGTCTTAAATAATGGTACTTTAAATAACTTATCTTACAATTTAAATATTAGCAGAAGTTCTGCCGGACCAAGTTTAATTTTTCCTACGTATGGTTCTGAATTTTCTTTTGGTGTAAAAGCAACGTTTCCTTATTCATTATTTACAGATAAAAACTACGATCAACCTGCAAATTTAACAGCTGTAGAGCAAAATGATTTTCTTGCAGACAAATTTAAATGGTTAGAATATTATAAATTCAATGCAAAAGGAAAATGGTACACCTCATTTACAGATAAATTAGTGTTAATGACCAATGCAGAAGGAGGCTTTTTAGGGTTTTATAATAGTGAATTAGGACAAACACCTTTTGAACGGTATTTTGTAGGTGGAGACGGTATTGCCCAATTTCAATTAGATGGGAGAGAAACAGTAGGTTTAAGAGGCTATGAAAACAATAGATTATCTTCAATTGCTGGAGGAACTATTTATAATAAATTTCAGTTAGAATTAAGATACTCTATAACAGATGCACCATCTGCCTCTATTTATACTTTAGGTTTCTTAGAAGCTGGTAATTCTTATGACAATTTTAATGATTTTAACCCGTTTAATGTAAAAAGATCAGCCGGTTTAGGAGTAAGGATATTTATGCCCGCTTTTGGATTATTAGGAATTGATTTTGCACATGGTTTTGATCCATTACCTGGACAAATAGAAAAATCTGGTTGGCAAACACATTTTATCATCGGAAGACAGTTCTAAAGAAACGACGTATTTTTAATGTCATTAGTTTTTTTGGCACGGTTTTTTCTAAATAGTTATCAAATGAGAAAAATATTTTTATTTACAGTCCTTTTATTTTCAGTTAGTATTTCTTGGTCTCAAAAAAATCAAAAAATAGCTTATATAGATATGGAATACATTTTAGAAAATGTACCAGAATACTTAGAAGCTCAAAACACTTTAAATGGAAAAGTTGTAAAATGGCAGCAAAAATTAGATAAACAAGCTAGATTTATAGAAGTAATAAAAACAGATTTAGCAAATGAAAAGGCTATTTTAACGAAAGATTTAATAGAAGAGAAAGAAGAAGAAATTTCATTAAAGCAAGATGAATTAAGAAGATTAGAATCTTTATATTTTGGCCCTCAAGGAGATATGTTTACAATAAGAAAGCAATTAGTTAAGCCAATTCAAGATCAGGTTTACAATGCAATCCAAAATATTTCTGCCAAAAAAAAGTATGACTTTGTTTTTGATAAATCTAGTGAATTAGTAATGCTATATTCAAATAAAAAATACGATATTAGCGACCTCGTTTTAGCTTCAATAAGTAAAACAAGATTAATAGGTCAAAAAAAGATTAAAAAGGAAGAAAAAAAGATTCCGAAAGCGCTAACGAATCAACAAAAAGAAGTTGTCGCAAAAAAACAAGCTGTTGTCGCAAAAAAGCTCTCAGATAGAGAAGCAAAAAAGAAAATAATTGCAGAGAAAAGAAAAGAGCTTTTAAAGAAAAGAGAAGAAAAAAGAGCTTTGCTTAGAGAAAAGAAAGAAGCTTTGAAGAAGAAAAAAGAAGAAGCAAGAAAAAAAAAGGAAACCCAAGACAATAACAATTAAATTAAACAAGAATGAAAAATTTTAAAACGTTACTATTAATTGCTGTATTTACTTTAGGAGTAGCTGGTATTACAAATGCACAAAAAATAGGTCATGTAGATTATCAAAGAGTTATAGATAATATGCCAGAAACAAGAGCATTAACTGTTACTTTAGAGAAATTAGGGAAATCTTACCAAAGTGAGATTGAAGGCTTGAAGAAAAAATTAGAAGCAAAGGTTCAAAAATATACTGCAGAACAGGCTACACAGACAGAAACAACAAATAAAGACAGAGCGCAAGAAGTGCAACTAGATAAAGCAAGATTTGATCAAGCACAACAAGCTGCTTACCAAGAAATGCAAAAAAGACAAGCACAAGACTTAGAACCTATTGTAAAGAAAGCAGAAAAAGCAATAGAAAACATAGCTACAACAAAAGGAATTTTATATGTATTTGATGCTAAATCTTTAATTATAAAAAAAGGTACAGATTTATATGATGCTGCAAAAGCTAAATTAGGTTTATTAGCAGATAAGCCTAGACAGCAACAAGCGCCTAGATAATATTTACATTTTATAAATAAAATAAAGAAACCTACTTTTTAAAGTAGGTTTCTTTATTTTTACAAAATATGGGTTCTAATAATTTTCCGATTGGCTTTTTTGATTCTGGTATTGGCGGCACCTCTATATGGAAAGAGGTATTAACATGCTTGCCAAAAGAGAATACCATTTACCTCTCTGACAGTAAGAATGCACCCTATGGAGAAAAAACAAAAGAAGAAATTATATTATTATGTCAAAAAAACATAGAATTTCTGCTAAAACAAAACTGTAAACTTATTGTAGTTGCCTGTAATACGGCTACAACAAATGCAATAGATTACTTAAGAAGTACCTATACAATCCCCTTTATTGGCATAGAACCTGCTATAAAACCAGCAGCATTAAGTACAAAAACTAAAAAAATTAGTATTTTGGCTACCAAAGGCACCCTTAACAGCGCCTTATTTGAAAAAACATCCGGTATTATAGAAAAGGATATTCAAATACAAGAAACAATAGGAAAGGGCCTTGTAGAGCTAATTGAAAATGGCAAGCTTCATTCTAACGAAATGACTACTCTTTTAAATTCATACTTAAAACCTATGATTGCCAACAATACAGATTGTTTGGTCTTAGGCTGCACTCATTACCCTTATTTAATTCCTCAAATTAGAAAAATAGTTGGAGAGAATATACAGATAATAGATTCTGGAGAAGCTGTAGCTAGACAGACAAAAGTAATTTTAAATAAATACAAAATTGCAAACACCAACGAAATAACGACCCCACAGCATTTACTTTACACGAATAATAATAGCAAAGCTTTAAAGGAAATACTTTCTAATAGTATGTGTGAAAATATAAAAATTGAAAGTGCTAACTTTTAAAAACTACCATAAGAAGAATTAATATTAGGGCAAGCTGCACCTCTTTTCTCTCTCGTCCATAAATTAATACCCAAAGAAATTTGATGAAAACCGTTTTCAGCAAATAACACTTCATTTAACTGTTTTGTATGCGTGTAAGAAAACATAAAGTTCTTATAATTTACACCAATTATAGGAGACAAGTATGCCGCACTCTCGAGACTATTATTACTTTCAAAATTTCGTCTGTAAGACAAAGCTGCCCAAATTTGGGTTTCTGAAAATGTTTTATAAGCTTTTAAATTAAAATCTACCAAACGCTCTCCTATACCTTCTCTAAACTGAAGCATTATTGAAGGTTCTAGTTGTACAAATCTTAAATCTTTAAAATAGTAGCCAGCAGATAAAATATAATTTCTAAGATCTAAAGGTTCTTGCACATTTAAGTTGTTTTTAGCGGTAAGAAATAAATTTTTAACTGTAAAGTAAGTAGACAAACCACCACTATGATATGCAGTACTAAAATCTGCATTATAATAACTTGTACTTTCTATAATTTGACTAACCGCTGGATCTCCTGTAAAACTTCTTTGATCTGATTGATTTTGCACAAATGAAAAAGCAAGCCCAAAAGATAATTGTTTAAACATTTTTCCACTACCCATAGGTAAATGATAAGCATAAGCTCCTTGCACTCCTTTTTGCGAGTGAAAACCATTTTTATCATTAAATAAAATTAAACCATAAGCTGCATTACTATTTTCACCAAACTTGGTCTGAAAACTTGCAGTTTGCAAAGAGGGTGCATTGGGTACTCCAATCCATTGTTGTCTTGCAGTTACCCTTAACTTACTAGAATTACCTATTCCTGCGGCAGAAGGGTGCACTAAAAAAACATTATCAGATAAATAATCTGCATAAATTGGTAATGTTTCTTGTGCTTGACTTATTATCGAAAAAAAAGCAATATACAAAAGATAAATTCTAGGGTATCTGAACTCCATTAAATTAAAAGTTTTAAAAGCTCTCAAATATATTGTTTTTATTCTTATTAATTCTTTTACCAGAAGTTTTTAATTAAAAAACTTAACTCTGAAGTAAATACTTAGAAAAACTAGCCGCCTTTCTTTGCGCAATAGGAATTCGATCTCCAGAACGCAACAAACAATAAGTAATTTTAGGTCTATTAAATGATACTATTTCATGAAGTCTTAAAATATAGGAATTATGCACTCTATAAAAAATAGAAGGATCTAGTAATTTTTCGAAATCACCTAATAATTTTGAAATTAAAAAAGAGGTACTATCCTTTAAAATAACTAAGGTATTCTTACCATCTGCTTTTAGATAACTAATTTCTTTAGGTTTTACAATAATAGCTTTAGACAAAGTACCTAAGGCTATGAATTTAGGGAATTCTGACCTTTGGTAAATTGTCTTATAGCTACCTATTATTTCTAATTGTTTTTTTGCTTTATTAACTGCACTTAACACCTTCTCTAAGGCGAAAGGTTTTAGTAAAAAGTCTATTATATTATGTGCAAAACATTCTTTTGCATATTCTTCATTTGTGCTGCATGCAATTACTTGAAAATTAAAATCTCCATTGAATTTTTCTAAAACATCAAAACCTTTGCTATTATTTAGCTCCATTCCTAAGAATACAATATCTGGTATTGTTTCTAAAATAAGTTGAAAAGCAGTCTCTACTTCGGTTGCAATGCCAACTACCTCGATATCTAAAAAATAAGATTTAAAAAGCTTTTCTAACAAAAGCCTATCAATATTATTGTCTTCTACAATAAAAATTTTTATTTTTCTCATAGGTTATTTAAAATTTCTTTAAACTTTAATTTAAAAACTAAAATTTTAGGTTGTCATCGTTTTATATAAAACCAATTCTCATCTTTAAAATCAATTATTTAAAAATAATGTTATCTATTCTTGTTTAGACATCGCCTATGTAAAATTATTAAAAGAGTTTGTTTGTTCGTTGTTTTTTAGATAACGTGTCATATATCCTCGGTGAAACGTCTTTTTTTTAATAAGTTCATAGAGTAAAATTTCAAAAAATCAAAAAAAATACTTATTTCACAAATTTAAATTTGAAGTATTACAGAGTTTACAATAAATAAAAAATGTATTTATGAGTGCTCATTTTAGCAAGAACAAAACATCAATGTTTAAGACAAGAGTATTTTAAAAATTTTTAGAATTATATTAAAAGACGGCTTAAACTGTTTTAATAAGAGCAAATAATAAACTAATTCTATCACACCTAAACTAAAGATAGCTTTTTAAACAGAATTATTAACTCGGCAAAAAAAAGCAATAGGATATTCTTGCATAAACTTAGGCTTCTTATATTTATAAGGCTTAAAAATCAGTAAATTAACAATAGAAAATACTCCTAAACTAGCAAGAAGATTTAGATATAATTATTCAAAATAATTGGTGTCACACAACTGTCATATAACTGTCACATCAGCGCCTTATAGATTTCAATATTAAAAAAAGGTAATACCTATCTTTGTATTGAATTAAAAAAAGATAAATAATGATTCCTGAAACAATTAATTTAAGAGCTATTAAAAAAATGAGATTAGAACGTCATTGGTCACAAGAACAATTGGCAGAAATGAGTGGATTAAATATAAGAACTATTCAGAGAATTGAAAATGGAGAGAATGCAGGTTTAGAATCTTTAAAATCTTTAGCTGCAGTTTTTGAAATAAATATTACTGATTCAGATAAAACGCAAGAAATAGAACAAATTAGAAAAAAAGAAGAATATATACAAAATCTTATGGGTTTTTATAAGTTTCTTGCAATTGCAATTTTAAGTTTGGTAGCTCCGTTTATTATCGCAATTAATGATTCATCTAATTGGAGTATTTTTTTATGGATTCTACTTTCTTGGGTGGTAATATTAAGCATCTATTCTCTTAATGTTTTTGATTTCTTTGGGGAAGAATGGAAAAGAAAAATGATTGATAAGAAATTTAAAAAGAAGTAAATTTTAGAACTTAAGCTTTCCTATTTAATAGATCCTCCATTCTTATTACGCCAGCGATTTATCTAAATTCACACAAAATAATATGCCTGTGGTTTAAATAAAAAAGTACCGTATTTGTTGCGCTTCTATTTAAAATAGTTTTTTTTAAGTACTTAAAACTTTACTCCTAAATGCATCATCATGTAATTTAGTTACCTATTGTATTTGCAAGTACTCTGCAATAGGTAACATTTTCTAGATAGCACCCCCTTGTTCTAGCTACTAATAGAGACTACAAATTCACCTATAATTATACCTAAATAAGGTTTTAATATTTTAGAATTAATGTGTAGTGTATTTTATTTTACTTAAAATTTACTTTGTTCTCATCTAACAAATCAAAAAACCAGACAGAAGCTATACCTCAACTGTCAAAAACCTTTCTATATCCTCTAATTTAATAGGTTTTACTATATAGTCAGAAATTTCATTAATTTTCCTTGCTCTTTCAATATCGATGAGATTAAGTGAAGAACTGAACATAATGATGACTATCTTTTTTTTTATTTCCTTTTTTATGCCTGCATATTCTTCTATAAATTGCCATCCATCCATTATTGGCATATTAACATCAAGAAAGATGACATCTGGTATATTTTCATCAATCGCTCTGTTATTAGAAAGATATTGTATTGCTTTCTCTCCATTTGATAAAGTAATAATTTCTTCTGCTAATTTATTACTGTTAATAATATTGGTTAATAAAAATTGATAAATTTTATCATCATCAATTATACAAATCAAAGGTCGTTTTCTTATCATTATATGTTTTTTTTAAAAATTATTTTGAAAGTACTTCCCTTATCTACCTCACTTTCTACAGTTATAGAACCACCTATTGTTTCTATTTGAATTTTGGTCATAAAAAGACCGACTCCCTTAGAATCTGGATGATTATGGAATGTATTACTTAATCCAAAAAGTTTGTGCCCATGTTTTTCTAAATCTATTCCCAATCCATTATCTTTAGCTGTAAGCATAATTTCATTATTATTAATTTCTGTGTAAAAATGAATCTTAGCAATACGGTTAGGTGATCTATATCTGATAGAATTAGATAGCAGATTTAGCATAATACTCTCCATATAAAGTTTTGGATATTCGACATTAGCAACCTCAGAAAAGTTTGAGGTCACTTCTGCTTTTGAATCTAATATCTGATTATGTAAAATCTCTAGTGTTTTATTAAAAACGGAATCAAAAACAATAGAATCATGAGCAATATCTTTATTCTCTTGTATTTTTACAGACTCTATTAATTCATTTAATGTCTCATTAAGATGACCTATAACTATTTCTACTTTAGAAAATATCATATCCTTATCTTCTAAACCTGTAATCTTACTATATAGATCACTTAATGCCAAAAGGTTACTAACGGGTGCTCTTAAATTATGTGATACAATATGTGCAAAACTCGAAAGCTGTCTGTTCTTATTTTCTAAATACTTATTAAACTCCTCTAATTGTAATTTTTGCTTTAAAATTAGTTCAGAGCTACTTCTTAATTCTTTATTTACAGCTATCAATTCATTGGAAAGATCATTCGCCTTTCTTTTGGCTATTAAAAGTTCTTGTTCATATCTTTTCCTATGAGAAATATTCAATACTGCAGACTGTGTATATAAGTGAAGCCCCTCTTTATCTTTTATTTCAACTGAGTTCACAAGAACAGGGAATTTAGCACCCCCTTTTTTTATAAAATTGAAATTTATTTCTTCTATAGATCCTTTTAGCTTTAATACTGGAGAATAAACATTTTCAAAATATATTTTCCCTCCAAGAGATAGAAAGTCTGTAATTTTTTTTTTGTCTATTACTTCTTCACGGGTATAGTTTGTTAAATCTAAAAATTTCTTATTAGAATCAACGATAGTGCCATCGGGTAATGAGCAAAAATAACCACTAGGAAAATTGTTGTAAAGTTCTTTATAATCTAAATTATAATTCATTAGCTGTTATGGTTTTATGACCAACTATACTAAATATTGTTTCATAGCCTCAATCGCTTGAGCAGGTCCACTAAGGTGCGGACAATGACCTGTTGTTTCTAATAATACAAATTTACTATTAGCTATATGATCATGCACAAACTGCCCTACTTTAATCGACGCAATAACATCATTTTTAGATTGTATTATAAGTGTATCCGTAGAGAGTTTTTTAAGATCATTTCTATTATCTCCTAGAAAAGTGACTTTTGCAAAATGGCTTGCTATCTTTGGATTATTTTGACAAAAACTTTCTTCTAATTCTACTGCTAATTCAGGTCTATCAGCATTGCCCATTATTACAGGTGCCATAGCACTAGACCAACCTAAGTAATTAGAGTCTAAAGTTTCCATAAGATCGTCAATATCGTTTTGAGAAAACCCACCAAAATAATTAGCATCATTAATATATCTTGGAGAAGGACCAATCATAATTAATTTTTCAAAGAGAGCAGGTCTTTTAATGGCAACAAGTGCGCCTATCATTGCGCTCACAGAATGCCCAACAAAACAAACATCCTTTAGATTTAAGGCATCACAAATTTCGATTATATCATTAGCATAACCTTCAAGAGAATTATACTTGTCGTAGTCATAGGAATTCTCATCCGATTTACCCGAACCGACAAGATCGATAAGAATAATTTTGTAATCTTCTTTAAATTGAGGAGTAATAAATCTCCACATATTTTGATCACATCCGTATCCATGAACCAAAAACATAGATTTACTGCCAGTACCTTGAATTGTTACATTGTTTCTAATAAGTATTTTTTTTAACATTTAGTTTATTTTTATAGATAGCCTGTTTTTACTAATTCAGACCTAATAATAATAATAATAGTAAATTGTAAGCAATTTTACAATCCACTAAAATTATACTCATTAATAGCTTAAATCATATTTATCTCAAGAAACACGCATGCCTTCGAGCTTAATATTGTAAGAAAATAGTCTTCATTTTAGCTAGTTTTAAGTTTGCTGTTTTCAATATATTATTTAAATCTTTTGTGATATAAAAAAATAAGACTTTTGCATTGCTTAGAGATGATCCTTAGAGGTTTTGAAAAGATTTAAAACCAACTGTAAACGAATCTTATTAGAAAGTAATACAATGCTCGAAAACATCTTTCTCGCCTTCTTGTACTATATTATTAATTACTACAACTAAAGCAATCTCTTCTAAGTTTGAATTAAATTATAATTACTAGTAACTAATTAGTGTATTGCTTTCACAACTGCTTAACTAAAGGATTATCTTCATTCCTGACCTCTCACAAAGCTCAATTGCCTCAATGTATCTTTCCGGAGAGTAAGGTGCATCCATTGACACCACATTATAATCTCCAAGATGTGCGTATAAATCTGCTGACTTATTCTCTGTGTCTATTATAGCAATTTTAGTGAAGTCTCCTCCTGTTAATCCTTTTGCTAGTAGTAGTAGCGAAGAGTAAGTCTTACCACTTCCAGCACTACCTTGTAATGCTAACTTAATTTTAGCTTGTTTCCTTTCGGATTTACGTATTTCCATGTATATGTTTTAAATTATTATTAAATAAGAAAAGGGCTTACGCATCAATTGCATAAGCCCTTTGTTCGAGACGACATCATAGTTACATTACTACTTCATCGTCAATTAATTGTGTTGTCACTTGGAATAATCCAGAGAAATCCTCGGCACTTGCTCTATCTGCATTCATGAGATGAGATATTCTGATTTGTGGTTCTCCTTTAGAATCAAAGCTAAGATTAGATAAATAGTCTTTACCTACTTCGATACCATAGCTGTAATTAGCCTCATGGCAAATTGCTGTTCTCTGCACCTCATCACCGCTTGGCAACTGAAATCCTAGCGTTACAATCTTATAGTCTTTGTCGTTACTGTTTTGAATCACATTCTCTCCAATCTTTAATAAGGTTGCATTGAATGAAAATTCACTTTCTCCAGTCTTTAAATTCTGAATCTTTTTGTACTTGGTCATAATTTTAAATTTTAAGTTATGAGATAAGGAATACCCCTATCATCCAAAATTTAAAAAGGGTAGGGGTTGAAGTGATATTTAGTAGTCTCTCGACCCTGTTTTTTAAAAAAAAATAAAAAATT
>Ga0308012_10001537_pt1 | contig 12239 bp, 13 predicted proteins | sample Neamet179_FD_203133 | JGI IMG/M metagenome (GOLD analysis project Ga0308012, IMG submission 203133) | Marine microbial communities from water near the shore, Antarctic Ocean - #179 | ecosystem: Environmental > Aquatic > Marine > Unclassified | place: Southern Ocean | collected 2014-07-25 | reverse complement strand
CGTCAAGTTGATGTTATTATTGAGAGTAACATCTAACCTGATTGAGTTATAAACTTCCGGTTTAAGCTTATATAATAAAAAGGCTCAATGTGAAAACATTGAGCCTTTTTTGATACCTATACCCGTTCACTTGAACATGCTCGTTGAGGTAAGTCTGAGCCATTCATAACCAAGGCGCATTTTTTTATTAAGGGTTGTTCCCTTATAAATAAATGTAACGTAGGGAATGATTTTTTCAGTCTTCCACAAGGGATGGTTTATACCCGTTACCATTCAAGATGCAGGTTTCAGCACTTTTAATGGTGATGGGTATAAACTATAGAATTAATACGTATTACTTCAATACGGTATCAATAGAACCTTGTGCCAAGCCATGATAACCAGGACGAGCCTGCTGATAAATTTTTAGGGCCCATGCTTTTCCTTCTTTTGTTTCGGCAAGCTCTTTATATAAAGGAACAATTAACTTTCGGCGTCCTATGCTTTTTAGATATTCTGCCATTGCTGGATACACTTTTGTATAACCGACACGAATAGATAACAAGTACCACGCGTGAGCAATCTCAGCATTATTACTATGCGTTAAGTCAAACGACTTATCTAAACTCAACATACGTTCTTGAATAGTATCTAAAGGTAAGTTATTAATAAAATATAACCATTCGTGTAGTGTCCAATCCTTAGAAGGTAATTGCTCACTAGTTAGTTCATTATTTACGAACAGGTTAATTTTCTTATCAATAATGTTAAAAGCATTCGACGTAGGTTGTGGTGCATAACTTGGTAAACCTACATTATAAATCCACTCAGTAACTTCACTATCACTCACTATATTGGGGTACTTATCCGTTAAGTTTTCCTTTAAGTATTTAACAAAGTTGTCAGTACCTAAACTTTGAAATGCGTGACTTTCAAAGTATTCTAAGACAAAAGCATCAAAACGTTCTCGACCAAACTTACCCTCTAAGTACATTAAAAATAATTGCCCTTTAACATAAGGAACCCCTGAAAAGGCGTCATCAGGATCTCGACCCTTTAAGTCGATATAAAGCTTTGTATCTCCTTCATCAAGTTCTAGTATTTCGGCATTTAAATCTTGCGCCCCTAAAGCTTGTTCCATTACCGCCCTTTGAGTACCAAAAACAGCTTCCATGATACGATTTTCAACATAACTGGTAAAACCTTCATTAAGCCATAAATCACGCCAGCTTTCGTTGGTAACTAAGTTACCTGACCACGAATGAGCTAATTCATGAGCAATTAAATTTACTAAGCTTTTATCACCCGCCACAACTGTTGGTGTAATAAAAGACAAACGTGGATTTTCCATGCCGCCAAAAGGAAAGCTTGGTGGCAGCATCAATAAGTCGTAACGACCCCAACGATATTTACCATACATCTGCTCAGCTTTATCAATCATAGCTTGTGTATCATCAAACTCAGCTACGGCAGCATCTAATATGTATGACTCTGCGTAAATACCAGTTTGATGGCTCATCGCTTTAAAATGAAGGTCTCCCACACCAATTGCAATTAAGTAAGGTGGAATGGCTTGCGGCATTGAGAAGAAATAGTCTCCGTCACGTTCAGTATCAGGGTCGTTGTTGGCACTCATAACTGCCAATAAATATTTATCGGTAGTTATACGTGCAGTGTAAGTGACTCTAACACTAGGGGTATCTTGGATAGGTATCCAAGAGCGCGCATGAATTGCTTGATTTTGACTAAATAGAAAAGGTTTGTCTTTACCGGCTGTTTGCTCCGCAGATAACCATTGTAAACCTGACGCTTGTTCAGTTGAGTTATAATAGATTCGAACTTTTTTAGCCTTAAGTGGTGTATTGATCGTTAACTTACTACCTAAAACATCATCACGTTTAGCTAATTTATACTTAACTTTTACCCAGTGGCCATTATTATTTTTTGCCACTATTCGATGAATATTCAGGTCGCGCGTGTCTAGTATCAACGGCACGTTTTTATCTACATTTTCATTAATAGCCCAATCAAGTGATAACTCCGCGAAACCAGATAATGATTTTTTATCAAAATTCACATTAAGATCAAGATATAAATGGGTTGCTTTTACTTGATCATAATTGGCATATGTATAAGCATCGGTTAGCTGAGGCACTAAAGCATCCTGATGAACCGCCCCTACATTTGCCCATATAAAAGATGATATAGACACAGAAAAAATACTGAGTAATAAACAAAGCTTTGTAAAGTGTTGCATGAAATTTAATACCTTAAAGTGAAAACATGTGCTTACACAACTATATTACTTAGTTTGGTGTTATCGGTCGCACAAACAAAAATAGGCCTGTAGATTACTGTGAATCTACAGGCCTATTCAATATTTTGTTTTATATTTTTTTAACGCTTTATCAAGTTTATAGCAAGAATTCTGTACAGCGTTTTAATAAAGCACAAGTTCATGTTATGGTTTTTGCATTTGAATTACAACGCGTCGGTTTTTACCCCGACCTAGCGTAGTATCATTAGAGGATATATGGCGTTTTTCACCATAACCATTAGCTTCAATCCGACTAACTTCAATACCATTTTTTACAAAATAGTCTCTTATTTTTGCTGCACGACGTTCAGATAATTTCAAGTTAGACCAACGGCCACCATAACTATCTGAATAAGCATCGACTAATACCAACTCCAACTTAGGGTCCAGACTCAAATACTCTCGAATCATATCGATACGTCTTTGTGATGCTTTAGTAAATTTATCGCTACTTGATTGATAATTAAGTACCGTATAAGAAATATCATCAAAACTGTAATTAAGTAAATTTCCGACACAACCTACAAAATCAACGTAAGCCTTTTTAAATCGAGCTGTTGATAGACCAACAGATATTTTATCTTGTTCGCTATACCAATCATTATAATAAAATGTAGGGCTCATGCCTTGTTCTAATTCACTTAACATAGTCCAAGCCACTTTTTTAGGCAGACTAGGATTAAATTGTTTATGCAATTTCATGTTCGCTAACGTACGAGATGTAACACCCGGTTGCCAACTAGGGGCAACACTACGAACTTCAGCTAATGAATAAGTATCGGGAAGCAGCATCATGTCTAGTTCAAATTCCATATTAAGCTTACGGCTCGCTTTTGCAGAAAACCGAGCTTCTCCGTAACGAGGGATTTGATGAGACAAGGTGCACTGTAGACGTGAATCGTCAGAAAGTTGCCATTGAGAGTTATGAATATCTGCGCTGTATTGACGTATACCTGCTTGTACATTACTAACAAGCAGACAAGTGCTTAAACTAGCTATGGCAAGAAAATAAGTACTTAATGATACGATTATTTTTTTCATAATATTGCACAATATAGATAGCAGTAACAGGACCATATTCTTGGTAGAATATATTTTTCCTGTGTGGGATATAAAGGGTATCGCCCTAACCTTACATAACTTTAGCAGTTTATCGGTTAAATATCGATCTTGATGATAAAAAATAGACTTAATCACCTACTTAATCACCTATAAGCAATCTTCAGTGTCGTTTTTAAATTAACTTTCTGCGATAATAATAAACATTATTAAAGCATAAAATACTTAGTGACCAATGTCTGAATCAAGCCCTACAGTTAACAAACAAACCTCTCCTTCGACTAAAGCACAAGATAAAAGTTTATTTGCACAAAGGTTTCGTGGTTACTTCCCTGTTGTAATCGATGTTGAAACCGCTGGTTTTAATTCTCAAACCGATGCATTACTTGAACTTGCTGCGTCAGTATTACACTTAGATGAAGCGACCGGGGATTTCTCTATTGATGAAACAATACAATTTAATATTGAGCCTTTTGAAGGGGCGAATCTAGAACCTAAAGCGCTAGAGTTTACCGGCATAGATCCAACAAACCCATTACGCGGTGCCGTGGACGAAGATGAAGCACTTAAAGAGTTATTTAAACTAGTACGAAAAAAAATGAAAGCTGCGGGATGTCAACGAGCAATTATTGTTGCTCATAATGCAGCTTTTGATTTAGGTTTTTTAAACGCCGCTACCGCGCGTTGTAATATTAAGCGCAGCCCTTTTCATAGTTTTGTTAGCTTCGACACTACAACACTTGCCGGTCTTGCTTTAGGGCAAACGGTATTAGCTAAAGCGTGTATAGCGGCTAATATAGATTTTAATAATAGTGAAGCTCATACTGCACTATATGATACCGAAAAAACGGCTGAGTTATTCTGTCACATAGTGAACAGATGGCGCTCTTTAGGCGGTTGGCCTTTAGCTGAAACTGAACTTGAGCCTGAGCCTGAAAAATAAACTTTATTTTTTATAAAAACTTTAGATACTTGAATTCAGCATATAAAAAAACCGCTTTCGCGGTTTTTTTTTTACAATATCGACAAATAACTTAAGAAATTAACTTAAGTTATTAAATTAGCGATGAGTAAAAATTATAACTTATCAGCATTGTCTGCAAGGTAAGAAGCAACGCCTTCTGGAGAAGCTGTCATTCCTTTATCACCTTTGTTCCAACCAGCAGGACAAACTTCGCCATGGTCTTGGTGGAATTGTAATGCGTCAACCATACGGATCATTTCATCTACATCACGACCTAATGGTAAATCGTTAATTACTTGATGACGTACGTTGCCTTCTTCATCAATTAAGAAAGAACCACGAAAAGCAACACCAGCTTCAGGATGTTCAACATCATATGCTTGACAAATAGTATGCTTAGTATCAGCAACTAAAGTGTATTGTACTGGGCCAATACCACCTTCATTTACTGGAGTGTTACGCCATGCGTTATGTGAAAATTGTGAATCGATAGAAACACCAATTACTTCAACACCACGGCTTTTGAACTCTTCCATGCGGTGATCAAAAGCTAAAAGCTCAGATGGACAAACAAAAGTAAAATCTAATGGGTAGAAAAACACTACGGCTTTTTTACCTTTAATTGCTTCGCTTAATGTAAAGCTATCTACAATCTCACCACTACCTAATACTGCTGCTGCAGTGAAATCTGGTGCTTGACGACCAACTAATACGCTCATTTTATTCTCCGTTTATTTTTATGTTTAAAACATTATTTACCTGCCTACAAACATATTGGCAGGTGTAAATTAGCTAAGTAATATTTATGCTTCTGCTGAACTCTCTTCTGCCGAGGCATTTTTTGCTGCGGCTTCTTTAACTAAGGTTTGTAATTCACCTTGTTGAAACATTTCCATGATAATGTCACAGCCGCCTACTAATTCGCCATCAACCCATAATTGCGGGAAAGTTGGCCAGTCAGCATATTTCGGTAATTCCGAACGAATATCAGGGTTTTGTAAAATATCAACATAAGCAAATTTCTCTTCACAAGAGATCAATGCTTGTGATGCTTGTGATGAAAAACCACAACTTGGTAATTTAGGAGACCCTTTCATATATAGCAAGATTGTATTTTCGCTAATTTGTTCTTTAATGCGCTCAATTGTATCCATAGTACCCTCTAATTAATTAATACTTATTCGATTTGTTTGCGTTTATATGTATTACATATGGAGATAAAAAATAAATTTTCAACTCTCTAGATTATTCAATACAAGAAAATAGAATAAGTACTATTCTCTCTAATAGCCTAGCCAAAAATAGCTTAACTATTGATTTTAAGATATATAGGCTTGAAAATTAACGTCACAATACCTATATATAAATAATACTTGAGTATTTTACTCAAGTTTATATAAAAACACACCAATTTTTGATTAAAATTTACAATTAGGAGAGCATAATGTCCATTGAACTACCTGCATTACCTTACGAACAAAATGCATTAGAGCCACATATTTCTGCAGAAACATTATCATTTCATTACGGAAAGCATCACAACACTTATGTTGTAAAGCTTAATGGTTTAATTGGCGGCACTGAATTTGAAAATAAAAGCTTAGAAGAAATAGTTAAAACGTCTTCTGCGGGTATTTTCAATAATGCCGCACAAATATGGAATCATACTTTTTATTGGAACAGCCTAAGTCCAAATGGCGGCGGTGAACCATCAGGTGATTTATTAGCTGCAATTAACAGTACTTTTGGTTCTTTTAGTGAGTTTCAAACTAAATTCACTGATAGCGCTATCAATAACTTTGGTTCTAGCTGGACTTGGTTAGTACAAAATGCAGACGGTAGTTTAGCGATAGTTAATACTTCAAATGCTGCAACCCCATTAACTGATGAGGGTGTTACGCCACTTATTACCGTTGATTTATGGGAACATGCTTATTACATTGATTACCGTAATGTAAGACCTGATTACCTTAAAGGTTTTTGGGCATTAGCTAACTGGGATTTTGCTCAAGCAAACTTTAGCTAAGCGAGTACTAAGAAATAATAAATGCAAAAAAGGCGATTAAGGTACTAATGACCTAAAAACAGGTTAAGTACTTTAATCGCCTTTTTATATTCTAGGACGGGACTCAAAACTAAATACCTTTAATTTATCAGTCTATGATTGACCAAGTACTTGTGCAGGTTCTATTTTAGTTGCGCGCCATGCAGGGTATATTGTGGCCAAAAAGCTCATTGTAAGGGCTGTAATAACGGTGGCATAAACATCATTTACATGAAGAACACTCGGTAGGTAGTTAACAAAATATATATCACCAGACAGAAATGTAATCCCCATTAGCTGCTCTAGCGCACTAATAATATTAGTTAGGTTTAGCGCCAAATAAACACCGCTGGCCGCACCCAATAAGCTACCAACTACTCCATTAACCAAACCTTGAACAATAAAAGCTAACATAATAATTTTTGAGCTTGCTCCCATGGTTTTTAAAATGGCAATATCCCCTTGTTTTTCATTGACCGCCATAATTAACGTTGAGACAATATTAAAGCTCGCCACGCCAATTACGAGTACTAAGACAATAAACATCACCATTCGCACCAACTGAATATCATTATATAAATGCCCTTGCTCACGGGTCCAATTGTTAATATAAACATAATGGTCAAAATTATAGGCAACTTTTCGCGCTATTTTGGGCGCAGAAAAAACATCGCTAACACTTAATCGAATACTCTGCGTTTCATTGTTTTTATACCCCATGACATCATTAGCCAAAGTTAGTGGAATGTAAGCTAAGGTTTCATCTATTGTACCGCCAAACTTAAAAATACCAACCACTTCTACATGTTGAGTAATAGGCGAAGAAAACACTTGTTTAACATCGTTATTACTTTGTGGTGGAGGAAGAAGTATCTGTATTTTATCACCTAGCATTACATTGAGTTTTTTAGCCACGCCACTACCGAGAATAATAGAATTTTTATTTCCATCGGTTGTAATTAAGCTCTGCCATTTACCCGAAATCACATAATCAGCAATGCTAGAGACTTGCATTTCGAGTTTTGCATCTACACCACGAACTTCAACTGCTTTTAACTTTAAGCCATGTTGGAGCATTCCGGTTAATTTCACTACGGGGGCAGCTGCAATAACGTCTGCTTGTTCTTGGATTTTTTTTATTGTTTGAGGCCAGTTTTTTATCGGTTCATTAACACTCACTAACTCAACATGCGGCACTATTGAGAGTAACTTTTGAGATAACTCCTTTTCAAAACCATTCATAGCACTTAACACAACAATAAGTACCGTTACACCCAATGCAATCCCCAGTGTAGAAGAAGCTGAGATGAAAGCTGAAAAGCCATTTCCGTGTCTGCTGCGTACATATCGCCAACCTAAAAAGAGGCTTAATGGCTTAAACATAATGTTCAATGTCCTTTGCGCCACTATCTACAGGACTACTTTCATTATTTGTGATATCAGAGTTAACTGAAGTAGATGCTAACTCTTCCTCGCTTTTTTCATTAAGCGGCATTAATTGCCCCTTTACTAACTTTACTTGCCTATCCATACGATTAGCTAAAACCAAATCATGAGTTACTATGACAAAACTTGTATCAGCAGTCTTATTTAAGCTGCGAATTAATTGATAAATTTGTTCTGCTGTATCGCTGTCTAAATTACCTGTTGGTTCATCAGCTAAAACCAAAGAAGGTTTAGTCACTAAAGCACGAGCAATGGCTACTCGCTGACGTTCACCGCCCGATAATTGTGATGGTCGATAATCGATTCGATGAGATAACCCGACTTGTATGAGCATTTCTTTAGCCGCAGATAAAGCTGTTTTTGGCTTTTCACCTTTTATCATTAATGGCATAGCGACATTTTCTTGTGCGCTAAACTCCATCATCAAATGGTGAAATTGATAGATAAAGCCGATGTGTTGATTTCTAAATTTTGATCTTTCTTTATCTGACAACTGATGAATATCAATATCATTAATCAATACACGCCCTGAAGTCGGCGTATCTAAAGCTCCTGCAAGGTGTAAAAAGGTACTTTTCCCACAACCTGAGCTCCCCACTACGGCAAGTAACTCACCTTTATCAACACTCAGCTCTAAGTTATTTAAAACATGAGTTTCAATGTCACCTTGTTTATATGACTTGGATAGCTGACAACACTCTAATACTTTGCTCATTGACAATTCACTCATAACTTCTCACTAAAAATTGGGCCTTATTCATTTCGTAATACCTGCGCAGGTTGCGTAGTAGATGCTTGGTATGCCGGGTAAAGTGTCGCGAGAAAACTCATTGCAAGTGCTGAAAAAACAATAGTTAACACATCAAACCATTGAAGTTTTACGGGTAATTCTTGCATACCGAGTCCTAGTAAGTGAACACCGACAACTTGCATTGTCTCGTTCAAATTTAACGCTAACAGAACACCAAAGAAACTACCTAAACTGACGCCCCACAAACCATTAATCATGCCTTGGGTAATGAAAATTTTAATCACATCAATACGTGCTAAGCCTAATGTTTGCAATATCCCAATTTCTGCCTGTTTTTCTACAACAACCATTACCAATGCTGAGACAATATTAAAAGCAGCAACGGCCACAATTAAACTTAACATTAACCACATCATGTTTTTTTCCATTTTTACAGCTGAAAAAAGTGCCCCTTGGCTTTCATCCCATGTGCTAAAAGTAACAATTTTAGGTACCCGATTCTCTGACTTCAATTGTAATAATTGATGTGTGCTTTGCTTCCGCTCTAGGTTTTTAACGACTTCTTTAGCGTTAAAGGCATCATCTAAATAAAGACGTAATTTATCAATACCATCTCCTTTTCGCCTAAGTAATTTTGCACCATACCGACTATCAACATAAACCATTGCGTCATCAACTTGAGAGCCAATATGAAAAACACCTGCAATGGTAAAAACGCGTTGCACTGGAATTCGTCCCATCGGGGTGAAAATACTTTTATTAGGTAATACCAATCGAACTTCATCGCCGAGCGTAACCTGTAATTTATTAGCTAACGACTGCCCGATGATAATGGAATAAGCTTGATTTGAAAGCATTTCCATACTGCCTGATACCATATGAGTATTAATGATATTTTCTTGTTCGAATGCTGGCACTATCCCTTGAACTAAAACGCCTTGCAGCCCCTTAGCTGATTGAATTAACGCTTCAGTCTCAAGAAAAGGTGACACCTGTAAAACATGAGGTTGGGTGAGTAACTCATTTCGTAAGACTGACCAACTTTCATTATTTTCATCGCGGATTTGTGTCTCCGTAAAATCACTAACAATTACGTGTGGAATAATACCTAGGATACGCTTTTTTAATTCACCTTCAAAACCATTCATTACAGAGACAACAGTAATGAGTGATGCAACCCCTAACAAAATGCCCACAGTGGAGAAGAATGTTATGAATGAAACAAAGCCAGTTGAGTTTTTACTACGACTATAGCGTAGCCCGATGAAGATACTAATAGGTTGAAACATGTAGGTATTATTATTTATCTGGTACTGATTTAGAATGTTCTGTAGCATAACACAGTCATTATAATTGTCTGAGATAAAAAGCCTCTGGGATATACTCTGTTCCACAGTAAATTATCTACTATAAATTATGTGGCTATAAATTGTTCTGCCATAAATTTTGTTATAACATAAATTAATAAGCTTCTTTCTTTTCTAGGTAACTTTACGAAAAGGATAATAAAAGCACTACCCCAATATGGATAGTAAACAACATGACTCTTCTTTCCCTCGAACAAAAATTGGCTCAGTATCGTGAGTTTTTTTCTATTGAGCATGATTTTTCTGTAAATATCATCCCCATTGAAGATAATGAATCAAACAGTTTTGAACAGTTTATTGCGCGTATTCCAATGCCATTTAAGCTCGCTACAGATATGAGTACAATAGACCAATCTGCATTACGCTCATTACAAAACCTAGGTAGTAGTGCCTCCCAGCTCGTTAACTTTCTTAATCAGCAGTCGCAAAAAATTGATTTACTTATTGGTTATATTCTTAGTCAACAAGATGAAGTGCAGCATAGATACCAAGGTTTACAATTTGGTGGCGGCGGAATTAAATTTGCTACTGAAAAAGCCTTTAATATTGGTCAATTACTCGAACTGAAAATATTTTTGCTAGAAAATAATTGTGCCATATATTGTTACGGCGAAGTAATAGAGGTTGAACCAGCTGATGAAAAATTCAGCCACAAAGCTACTTTTCACTTTATTAGAGAAGAAGATAGGGAAATATTAGTGCGTGCTAGTTTGCATGAACAAGCAAAGCAATTACAAAAACTTGCTAAGCTACGTAATCACAAAAGTGACGTTTAAGGAATATAAACAACATGTCAATAACCGCAATAATAATTATAACCCTTGCGATTGGGTCTATCGTTGGAGGCGTTTTTGTATTAAAAAAATCAGCTAAAAAGTTTGATTTATCAGACGAACAACTAGCTGACATTAAGAAACGCAACGAAGCATTAGATAAACAAGAAGAAAAAGAAGACTAGTAACCGACTCATTCCAAGAACGCTCATGCTAATAACTGATAACTGATAACTGATAACCAAATAAAATAGCAATAATAAAGCTAGGGTTTCATAACGTATTAACTTCGATATAACGTTTTAATTAAGTGATAACCAAACTTTGTTTTTATGGGTCCATGGACTTTTAATACTGGTCTTTTAAAAACCACATCATCAAAAGCCTTTACCATTTGGCCTCGACGAAACTCACCTAAATCACCACCCTTTTTCTTTGAGGGACAAAGTGAATGTTTTTTTGCAAGCGCGCCAAAATTAGCACCGCTATCGAGTTGCGCTTTCAATTCTGATGCTTGTTGTTCAGTTTTTACTAGAATATGCAGTGCACATGCGCTTGCCATAACCGTTTACCTATTAAATTCACATTGCCGTTATTATACTTGAGATGCCATCATTACAAATAATTACTTTTACTTCCCTTTTTTCATGACATAAGATGTCTTGGAATATAACTACTCAATGTGACTTAAATCTATGACAACTATCCAACACCTGTTTGATAATAATAAAAAATGGGCCGAAAAAATCACTAAAGAAGATCCAGGTTTTTTTCAAAGCTTGTCTGAACAGCAATCGCCAAAATACCTATGGATTGGCTGCTCGGATTCACGGGTACCGGCAAACTCTCTTCTTGGTATGGAGCCCGGAGAAGTTTTTGTACATCGAAATATTGCCAATCAAGTTATCCATACGGACTTCAACTGCTTATCTGTTATTCAATATGCGGTAGATATATTGCAAGTTAAGCACATTATTATCTGTGGCCATTACGGGTGTGGTGGTATCGAAGCGTCCCTTGATGATGAAAGCTATGGGTTAACTGACAATTGGTTACGTCACCTAGAAGATGTTTATCGTTTCCATAAAGAAGAAATGGATAAACTTACCAGTAAGAAAGATCGGATTAACTTGTTATGTGAACTTAATGTTATAGAGCAAGTGGCTAACATCTGTAATACCACAACCCTCATAAACGCATGGAAAAGGGAACAAGATATCACTATACATGGCCTAGTCTATAACTTACACGATGGAATTTTGAAAGACTTGAACGTATCTGCTAACGGTAAATAAAAGGTTATTTATACCGATAAAACAAAATTGGAGAAGGTGTAAAAACGAATAATAATAAATATTTAACACAAAAAAGACGATATATACCCGTTACCATTCAATATGCGGGTTTCAGCACTTTGAATGGTGACGGTTTTTTTAGTTAAAAACTTAAAGGTTATTAATCTTCAGTCAGCTCTTTAAGTACATCTTCTTTAAGCTCACTCCAAAGCGAGCCAGAATCAATACCATATTGACGAACTGC
>Ga0308012_10001532_pt1 | contig 12277 bp, 9 predicted proteins | sample Neamet179_FD_203133 | JGI IMG/M metagenome (GOLD analysis project Ga0308012, IMG submission 203133) | Marine microbial communities from water near the shore, Antarctic Ocean - #179 | ecosystem: Environmental > Aquatic > Marine > Unclassified | place: Southern Ocean | collected 2014-07-25 | reverse complement strand
AGGTAGCCTGCTAATTTTGCGAGGAACTCCTGATGGTATCACCGCAATAGTAAATGGTTTCAAAAAATGGAATACTCGTTGCAAGATTTCTGTTGTGATGCCAGTTGAGGAAAATGACAGCCTCAATGGCACTGATTTAACAGATAAACAATTGGAAGTATTCAACATCGCTTGGGAAATGGGATTCTACGAAAAGGATTCGCGTATCAAAACTGGTGAAGTCGCTGATGCCATGGGCATTGCTCGTGTCACAGTATCCGGACACCTACGCCATATTGAAGAGAAAATGGCAATCTTATTAGCCCGCAAATTAGGCATTTATTGATTTTGCATAAGCGAGGACTTCAAGACCGATAGGCCACCGCCCAAAATTATGAGCGCTTGGCAAGAGGGGAGACGTGACGACCCTGAACCTTGCCGAGAGCAAGATGTTGGTTTATTTGAAGTGACAAACCGCGACGGTAGGGCACGTTTAGGCCGATTACATACCAAACACGGCATACTGGAAACTCCGGCCTTATTACCCGTTATCAATCCAAATATTAGAACGATAGAACCTCGTGAAATGTGGGATAGATACGGTATTTCTGCTTTAATTACTAATTCATATATTATCTGGAAGCATGAACATTTGAAAGAACAAGCGATCAAAGATGGTGTTCATTCATTGATTGATTTTCCTGGAGTGATAATGACCGATTCAGGTACGTTCCAAGCCTATATTTACGGAGATGTGGAAGTTGGAGTCGAGGAAATAGTTGAATTCCAAAAAAGTATAGGTGTTGATATTGCTACAATGCTGGACGTTTTCACTAGACCTGATATGACTGAAGAAGAGGTCAAAAGTGCGGTGCTGGAAACAGATGCAAGGGCTTCAATCAGCATTGAAAGCGCTGGAAGCACAATGCTAAATGGGCCAATTCAAGGTGGCTTGTTTAAAGAACTGAGAACATTATCTGCTCAAAAAATGGCAAAACATGATTTTTCCATCCACCCAATTGGCGGTATCGTCCCAGTAATGGAGCAACATATGTACAAAGATTATGCAAAAATCATGCTCTCATCACTACCTTATTTGCCACCAAATCGCCCCGTTCACATGTTTGGTTGTGGACATCCTATGCTTTTCCCAATGTCTATCGCACTAGGTGCCGATCTGTTTGATTCGGCAGCATACGCATTATTTGCAAAGGATGGAAGACTTCTAACTCCATGGGGTACTGAAAAACTAGTCAATCTTGTTGACTGGCCAGTCACTATGCCTTGTATTGCATATACCTCTCCAGAAGAGGTTAGAAATTTGGATCCTGCAGAACAGGTCAAGGTTCTAGCCCGTTATAATTTAGAAGTCACACTTGCAGAATTATCAAGATGTAAGCAAGCGATTAGAGATGGAACAATATGGAGACTTGCTGAAAGGCGCAGCCATCAACACCCCGCATTGCGCGAGGCCTTTTTATGGATTACAACTAGCCCAAATAAAGCAGGGTTGGCAATGATTGACCTCGAAGAATTAGCAATTACAGATCGGGCCGCGGCAAGGGATAGAGATTCTACAAGAGGTTCTTGGGAATACTCTTGGGATTGGATAGTTGGTGCCCAAGAATCCCCTAAAAAAGGAGGCGTATCTTGGGGCGGAGAAGACACATATTTCCGCCCTCACATAATTGAAGCAAGAAGGCAACTAGCCTCTCGTTGGAGAGCCCCTGAGCCAGTAGGAAATGGTTCAGATGATGTGCTGATTTTACATGGCCGCCCAGGCCCTTGGCGAGAAAGATGCAGTGACTTAATGACTCGATTGGCCCATCATGCAGAGGGGATGGAAGTAATGATTTTGACCCCTCTTGGATTATTGCCCTATAGCATGGAAGATTTGAATCCATTCTCACATGTAACTGGACCACAATGGATTTGGCGAAGAAGGCCGGATTTATCTTGGATGAGAAGAGAATTGGAACGATTCGAATTGGGCGAGAGAAGGATTATACTTTGTGATTTAGAAGGAGATGGAATACAAGCGAGATGCATGGAAGCTCTTGTTGAAGCCGGCGTAATAAAATCGATCACCGATGAGGATGCCAGTGAAATACCTCTTGACCAAGAAGGGCGAATCATCGCCACCAACAAAGTACGTTGCCGACATGTTAGTGACAAAATGACCGTCCTGCTCAATGTTGAATATGGACTTGCTAAGGAATTAATGCAAGATGCTACTTTTGTTATCAATCGCCATGGCAGAATAAAAAATGCAATGTCATCTTCGGGAAAACATATCGTAAGCCCAAGATTAACCGATGGTGGCATCTCATTGACCGATGATGGTGCTATAGAATTACACAGCCACAGAAGCCGGAAATGCCCTTCTGGCTTTGAGACAACACAGTCTTGGAATTACATCGGAGAAGGTCCTGCATGGGTCGTTGTGAACGATGATGCAGAACCATTTGTTCGAAAGGGAAGGAATGTATTCCATGGATTCGTTTTGGCAACTGACCCATGGCTCACACCTGGAAGAACTTGTCTTATCGTAAATAAAAAGGGACAATTACTCGGGCATGGTATTTCAAATTGCAACTCTGAAGAGTTTGCAACTTTCAACAAAGGTATTGCGATAAAGACGCGTGGCGGATTACGTGAAAGCGTTTGAATCAAAGTTCCTATCAGTGCTACGATAAACTACTCTTAACGCGCAAGCATTGAAAGGGCGTCTTTGCCCTCACATAATTGAGGGGAACTGTTTGGAACGGGAGCGTATCATCCAAACTCAGGGTTTGTCAAAATTCTATGGACCTCATATGGCTCTTGAAAACCTTAATTTGGACATTAAAAAAGGGGCGACAGGCCTTCTTGGACCTAATGGTGCAGGAAAATCAACCTTTTTGAAAACTATATTGGGACTAATACAAGCAACTTCTGGTGAAGGAACTGTTCTCGGACATGATATCAGAACTGAAGGGGCCGCTATTCGTTCAAGGATTGGATACATGCCCGAATATGATGCTTTGAACCCAGATATGGATGCAATAAATCAAGTTAGATACTCGGGCGAATTACTTGGAATGAATCCAATTGTAGCATTACAACGGGCTCATGCATCATTGCAATACGTAGGCCTTGGAGAACAAAGATATAGAGAGATAAAATCATTTTCAACCGGCATGAAACAAGCCACTAAACTGGCATGTGCAATAATCCATGACCCTGAATTGATCATCGCTGACGAACCTAGCAATGGACTGGATTCTACTGCTCGTGAATTTATGATTGACACCTTGATAAATACTGTCAAACAAGGTGACCGTTCAGTATTGATGGCATCACATTTAATGGATGATGTTGAAAGAGTATGTGATGAGATCGTACTATTGCACAAGGGTAAACTGGCAGCACAAGGACGCATTGAGGATTTGAAAGCGATTGATCGTGAAATAGAAATTCACGTTTGGGGTGGAGCATCTAAACTGGAGGCGGCAATGATTAAACGCGGAATGCGAGTTAGACGTGAGGGGCGAGTAATGAGAATCGCCCACGAATCCGAAGAATTGACCAGCGAGATATTGCTCTGCGCATCTCAAGTAGGCGCTCAAATAAGAAGGATGCATGAGTATGAAGCATCCCTCGAAGATTTATTCCTAGTAATAATGGAAAACTTAGGCTATGATGTCAAAAGTAGTGAAGACTTGTTCAAACATCCAATCCATGCAAGAAAGGTAGATGCTCCCGGTCACATGGGTGGTGGTGCTTCATGAGCGAAGATGAAGAAAATTCACCTCAACCACAACCACAACCGCTGGCTCAACCGCAGCCAATCGCAGCTGCACCTCAACTACCGATTCCAACGACCCCACAACCGGTACAACCAGTTCAGCCGGTTCAACAAATGCAACCGGTACAACCAGTTCAACAAATACAACCGGTACAACCAGTTCAACAAATACAACCGGTACAACCAGTTCAACAAATACAACCGGTACAACCAGTTCAACAAATACAACCGGTACAACCAGTTCAGCAAATACATCAAGTTGCAACCGATGATGTACAGATGGCTACTGCAGAAACACCTGTGACTGGCCAAGGACGGATGGATACTGCTTGGGGTTCAAGTGAAGGTGATGAAGATATTTCTGAAATGGCATCTATTGGCCAGACTGACTCTGGTGAAATATTTAAACAAAATTATGAACCATGGAGAGGGGAATTAAATCCCAGATGGATGCGTAATTGGGCCATACTACGCCACCATATTCTTGGTATTTTCAAAAAAGGTCATCGGCCATGGGGCGTTCCGACAAGGATTTTCTTAGTCCTCGTATTCTTTGCATCACTATCGGATGCTGCACTCACTTTACTATCATCGTTAATTGGAGACTCTGAATTCCATTCGATGTGGGGTGTAAACAGAGATAATCTCTACGGCCACGTACTCGGATTTTTCCCACGCAATGTGATGTATTACCCGATAGTAGCAGCACTATTGGTAGGTGGAGTTATTTCCGAAGATCGTCTTCATGGAACTTCTGCACTTTACTTCTCCAGACCGATTAATCGGTTTGATTATATTGGGATGAAGTATGCATCTGTTGCATTTATCCAAGCAATAATTATCATATTAACTCTCTTTTTGTACTATCTTACAGAGATTATGGTTTATGGCCGGGGCTGGGCATGGATTGTTGATACATTTCCAATTTTCCTCGGTGCCTTGATGGGTGGTATTCTGTTAATCATCACCTATACCAGCATAGGATTAGCACTTTCCAGTGTATCCAAGGGTAAATTCTTCCCTGGAATCGGATTACTAGCAATTATTTTAGGAACTAAAACATTAGCAATAATTGTAAAGAATTTATTTGATAGAGAGATACTATATCTTCTATCACCATATGATTGTTTGGCTCATGTTGGTCAAACATTAGTGAGGACTCAACCAACCTATGACCAGTATTCTTGGACATGGTCACTAGCATCGCTAATTGTAATGAATGCAATCGCACTGTATGTGTTGAGTAGTCGCGTTTCTTCTATGGAGGTGACTAGAGAATGATGCCAGATCTTCAACAAGTCGGAGAGGGAGAAACTCAACAGTGGGCGCCAAATATCACCGCCCCTGTGGTATTGCTTGAAAACGTCTCCAAATCATATGGAAAAATTCACGCATTATCTGAAATCACTCTGGCATTATCCGGTGGCGTGACAGGAATATTAGGCTCTAATGGTGCTGGAAAATCAACCCTATTCAATCTGCTAATGGGTAAACTGAAACCTTCTAGTGGAAGTATCAAACTATTCGGTACAGATCCATGGAAGAACCCTGCCCCATATGCAAGAGTAGGTTTCGTCCCAGAGCATGAGAAAATGCACGATTGGATGACTGCCCATGGATTTGTATCATTATTTGCTAGATTGAACGGTTTGACAAGAGAAGAAGCGAAATCAGAAGCCGACAGAGTGCTGAACTTTGTTGGTTTAAGCGATGTTGCGCATAAGCAACTCGGACGCTATTCAAAAGGAATGCGGCAGAGGGTGAAAATCGCCCATGCACTGGTAAATGACCCAGAGTTAATCGTATTGGATGAGCCGTTACAAGGATGTGACCCCCTTGCCCGAACCACGATAATGAATGTCATTCGAGAGTTAGGAAAAATGGGCCGTACCGTTTTGGTCAGTAGCCACATCCTACATGAGATTGAACGTATCACCGAGCAAATCGTCATCCTTCACAACGGGCGTTTACTCGCTTTAGGAAACCTTCATTCAATCAGAGAGAAGATGGATAATATACCGCATACCATTAGTATTGGTTGTGAAAATCCAAAGGAATTAGCTAAGGATATCATCAACAATGATGCAGTTTATGGCATCAGTTTTCCTAGTGGCGACCGTCTACAAATTCAAACACATAATCTAAATGCCGTCCATAGGGAATTACCTGCTTTAATTGTGGCTAATGGGCACAAAGTCTCGTCGATTGATAATCCGGATGATGATTTGGAATCGATCTTAAATTACTTGACCGGAGGTCTAGCCCGATGATGTCTCCACCGAAAAAAGATAATGTCTTTAGGGCATTGGACCGAAAACTTGGTGCCGTTGCGGAATTTACTATGAGGCAGTATCGCACCAAATTATCTACTTGGGTAATATTGGGTGTTGGATTTATTGCGATATTCATCGTAGTATTATTCTATGTTGATTCAATGCAACAAGAAATTGAAGCGATTGACAATGACGGTGACTCAGCGGATTGGGATGGCGATGGATATCCGACTGGCCAAGAGCGAATATATGGTACAGACCCCAACAACCCTGACTCTCACCCTGGAACATTCACACCTCCGATTGCCCCCGATGCACCTGAGAAATGGATAAATGAAGATGATTTCGATTGGGATTTGTCTGCAAGGGGAGACACTACTGCAGGTTACGATGATGACGGAGACTGCCGACTTGCCGATTCAACTCAGAGTCAAAAGGATAATAACCGGAATAATGTTGAATGTGATATCGTCTTGGATTATAATGAAATGAGGGGGGAATGGTCCGAACCTAATAGCGATAAACTCGTCGATGAAGACCCCGATGAAGAAAAATATGCCAAAGAGGCCATCCATCGAGCATTCTTGTTGGCAATCGGTAAAATGGGATTCGTATTCTTACTAGGTATTTTCCTACCTTTATTCTTAGCAACTGGTTTGATTCGTGAAGAAATGGACAATTCAACGATACATTTCATGCTTGCAAAACCAATCGCTAGACGTGATATATTCCTTGGCAGAATTGTAGGATATTTAGGGATTGTATGGCCATATATCATTGGAATGGGCACAATAGTCGGAATCATTTCCGGTTTTGCTGGACCTGGTGATGGTTTTTTTAGATTTGCAGACCTCGGAATGTGGATGGCTATAATATTCGCAACAATGTTAGCAACATTAGTTTATGGCATGTTATTCTGTGCACTTGGAACCCTGTGGAAACGTGGTATTATACTCGCCCTGCCATTTGCTGCATGGGAATTAGGAATGGCGATACTATCCTTCGGCGCCCCGTCTGCATCAATTCTCAGATTTTCTGTTATTGGCTGGTCGCTAAATATTATCGATGCTGCATCTTTGGTTGTTTGGCCTAATATGGGCCTATTCATCAGCATGGGAATGTGGGGCGGCGGAGCATATAATAGTGATTTTTGGGGTGGTACCCAACTTGAGGGCGCAGCTGCCTTGAATGCCTTTGCATCCGATACGGGATTAGGAATAAGCCCAATAGCAACAATTGTAGTTTCCACGCTTGTATTATTATTCCAGGCAGCAGTTCTGTGGCTAGTCGGTTCTGCAATTTTCAAAGGGAAGGAAATTGAATGAGCCAAGATATGCCCACTTTTAGTGGTGATTTGACACGGATGTGGAATTTACAAGAAAGACCACCATTACAACACCTCACTTGGGATTGGTGGTGGTGGCTAGTGATGCTTGATGACCATGAAGGTAATCCAAGCGGAAAACAATTGATGGTACTTTGGTCCACAAAGGACAACGCTATCGTCGATGTAAATGGAAGCCCTTGGACTCCAAAAGGCAGACCGGGTTTTGATGACGATGGAGCGATTGCATTGGATGGAATGGTCTGTGCATGGTGGTTTGATGGCAAACAAATGCACGAACCTATAATCAAAAGAATCTGTAAAATGATTGCAATACCTGATACCCACCCGCAATGGCCATTGACCGATGATGCAACTACTGGCCAAGGTGGTGGGGCGGTTATTCCGCTATTAGGCGAAGATTTGTCGATGGGTTTGAAATCAGACCTTAGTGAATTTTGGATTAATTTGGTAAGCGATAAAGAAATGCGGGGGGAGAATGTACCCACTGATTTCAAGCTAAAATTAACTCCATGGAATCAAGCAATGTCTACTGCAAGGAGAGCGAGTGCAACTTATGCTGCCAATATGGGATATGATATTCTCCGACTACATGGTACCAAAGTATCTGGTACATTGGATGATGAACAGGTATCTGGAACTGCATATTTCCAAAAGGTATGCGTTCAGGCTCCATCGGTCCCATGGTATTGGGGAGTATTACATTTGGATGATGGTTCGTATATCGATTGGTTCATCCCCCATGCATCATTAACAGTAAGTGCTAGAGATAACAGACCGTGGAAGAAAAGAGATCTTGGACATATTGCACTGAGCCAAGGTGGCCTATTCCATGATGCAAAGAACAAACGTAGTGAGAAGTTTTCAAAAGTCACTGTTACAAAGACGGCCGGTGCTAATCTCGAAGGTGACCATACCCATTACCCCGGTGCACCATTGCCGGTGTTTGAGATTCACATGCATAACGGTAGAACAGATATTAAATTGCAAGTGGAGGCTATTGAAAGAGCTAATTGGACTTTTGACCAGCCAACTAGAGGTGGAATGCAATCTCATTTGACCTACAATGAGTACCCCCTTAAACTAAACAAATTGATTATTCAAGATGAAACTGGAACGAGAACCGAGTCAGAATACAAGTGGGCAAGAGGAAATGCTGAACATTCTTGGGGCCTACTTCACTGATAAAATAGGCAAATATGGCAAAAGGTTCATCAATAACGGCGAACCAAACACAATGTAGAGGCGTTTCTATGACTGAGGAAGAAGTAGCGGAAGAAATTGTTGAAGAACTGAATGAAGAAGTCAAAAATACTGACAAAACAAGTTCTGAAGCAAGAACCGATGCTAAACAAAAAAAACTTGCTGCAAAATTTTTAACTATTCCTGGTGAAGAAATTTTACTTACCAAACAACCTAGCATCTTTGCCTTCCTTGGAATGTATGTTTTGGGCTTGATAGTTCTTGGCGTTCATTTACTATTTGGCCAAGCGGACTTATTGGGTGATAGTGATTCAAGTGCATTAGTATCAATTGTGATTGCTATCATCAAAGTAAGTGGCGGAGAAACTGTACCTTTCGGATTTGTATTGACTATGTTGATCATCACATGGTTAAACAGACTGATGAATATGTCCACTTCTGGAAGATGGGTAACAACTTGGCTACTGATAGTAACATTTACTCCAATTATTATTCAAATCGATGATGTAATCTCATTTATCACAGGTCTGTTCGGAAAATCAACCGGAGGATTCATACCTGAGTTCATAAGTTATAATTATACAATATTTGGATTCATATTTGCATCAATGTTTTGGGGATTGACTTATTATTTCCAGAAGAGTTTCCACTATGCAATTACTTCCGATGCAGTAATTTTTCAACATCGATTTTTACTGTCTCATTCGAGAAGAAGAATTCTTTACGATAGAATCTCTGAAGTTATAGAAGAAAGAAATCCAATGGGCATGATATTGGGCTATTCAACTCTAACGATTCTAACAGATACCGGAATCGGTCTAGTAGAAGAAACAATTGGAATGGGCGCAGGCGCCACCTTACCTGGAACCTCACAGAAGGATTCAGATTCTGCTGCTGCATCTGCAGGAAAGACATGGATTCGCAGTCTTGTTGGATTGATGACTTACCAAAGAACTGTCACTAGAGTTGTAGCTGATCCTAAGAACTGTTTTTATTCTATTCGCAAATCCGATAAGACTAAATTATTAGTCGATGAAATGCACAAAAAGCACTCTTCATCAAGTTTATTATCCGATTTAAAGGATTCATTAACTCAATAAATAGCGATAAATCTACAACTGTTTAGAGCGAGTCATTGAAGAACCTCAAGCCCTTCACATAGATTGTTGGAGATGACACTATGAGCGAGGAATTATTACAAACTGCCATTGATTTATTCAATCAAGGAAATATCGATGGCGCTATTGAGCACCTAGAATCTAAGTTACCAGACAATCCTGATAACGCTCAAATGCACCACATGTATGCTGAATTTGCAAACATGAAGAATTCAGAGGCTCAAGATGATGTAATTCCTGGCCGCAAAATTATGATGATGTACAAAAAGGCAATGGAACTCGATGAAGATAACATGGAATATATTGCTGACTTCGCTGCATTTGCCCTTGAGTGTCGCCGTATCCCGGTAGCAGTAAAGGAATTCCAACGCTATGCACGCCGTCTTGAACTTGAGGACATTCCAGTTGATGAAATTCTTTTCACCGCTAGCCGCAACATCGTTGATGCGATTGAAGTGATGGACCCTAGTAAGAAAAACCCGATGGTTCAGCCTTGGCTTCAACAGGCTCTAATTTGGGCTGTTGGCGGTCTAGGATACAGCAAGGACGAAGCTGTAGAGATGATAAATCGCGAAATTTGAGGTGAGGATTTGACAGGCGAGACTGTCAAGCTCGCCTTTAGAATTGGATACTTGGGTAACGGATTCCACGGTAGCCAAATCCAACCTGATGTAAAGACAGTTCAAGGAGAACTAGTGCGCGTATTTCAAAGTCTCAAATGGATTGATGAAAATATTACAGAACATAATTTAGTTCTTTCAAGCCGCACTGATGCTGGGGTCAATGTCAGAGTAAATGGTGGAGCAGTGACGTTAAAAAAGAGTCTATGGGAGTCACTCGGTGCCAAAAAAATGATTCGTGCTATCGACGATCGCCTATGTGAAGGACTCTCATTTCTTGATGTAATTGAAGTTGCAGATGATTGGAATCCAAGACTGGCACAATATCGTGTATACCGTTATAGAATTGAGGGTATTGAATTCTGGAAATATCCAGGCGATGTATTTAGCGAATATTGCAATCTGTTCACAGGAACTTATGACGCTTCCAACTTCGCACGTATAGAGGAGGGAAAGGAACCGATGCGTACAATCCTTTCCTGTACCCCATGGATAGTAAATAACCGAGTTGTCGGTTTCGAAATCGTTGGTCTGGCTTTCTTGTGGAATCAAGTTCGCAGAACTGCAAATGCTATCTTCAAAATGTCGATAGGTGATTTAACTATTGAACAGGTTAAACAGGCAATTCAAAAGCCAGAATTAACAGTAGATTTCGGTGTAGCACCACCAGAATGGCTTATTTTATGGGGCGTTAGTTGGCAGCAATTACCGCTACCAGATTCTACTACAGAGCCCTATTTCACTTCAGTACCAGAAGGAAGAGTCGCTGAGAGAACAATGCGAAAACGTTGGAGATTAGCAGCGGAGCATGAAATGAAATCCTTGCTCTACAATGAATGGGCAGCAATTGGCGAGTTACCAATAACGCACCATCGCAATTCTTGAATTAAATTAAGTCTAATGTTGGGCCAACTTTTTCAAATAAGCGCAATACTTCATCTAGATCTTCTCTGGTCAAACCAGATGACATCTGAGTTCTAATTCTTGCTTTATCTCGTGCAACCATTGGGAATACAATTGAACCAGCCATTACCCCTTCTTTACCCAAAGCAGCGGTCATGGCCTTTGCGACGCTTGATTCACCACACATTACTGGAATAATTGGAGTCGTTGAGACTCCAGTGTCAAAACCAAGTGATTGTAATTCCTTGCGGAAATAATGAGTATTCTCCCACAGCCTAGCATGATGTTGAGGCTCGGTCATCAAAACTTCAATTGCGGCTTTTTGTGCAGCAGCAACCCCTGGTGGTTGTGAACCTGAAAGAAGCCATGAACGTGAATGATTGAGTGCATGAGTTCGAGTCATTTCCGTGCCTGCAACGATACCGCCTTGCACACCCAGTGCTTTAGAGAATGAACCAATTTCAAAATCGACTTTACCTTGTAATTTGAAGTGGTCTACAATTCCAGCACCTGTATCGCCCAGAACCCCTTCACCATGGCAATCATCGACGTAAACCATCGCATCATATTCTTCTGCCAATGCATGAACTTCATCCAGAGGAGCAATATCTCCGTCCATTGAAAATACACCGTCAGTGATAATTAATTTGCGAACTGAATCTTGGTGCGATTTCAATACTGCCTCTAATTCCCCCATGTCATTATGAGCATAAACACCTCTAGCCGCCTTAGTCAATCGTACGCCATCGATAATTGAGCCATGATTTAATGAATCCGAGATAATCACATCATCTGCTCCTGAAACCAGAGTAGGAATTAATCCTACATTTGCTGTATAACCTGCTGAATAAATCAGAGCAGATTCAACGCCTTTGAACTGTGCAACCTTTTTTTCCGCTTCTAAATGAATATCCATTGTTCCTGCAATAGCCCGAACTGAACCGCTACCTGCGCCATATTTCATAGTGGCATCAAGCATTGCTTGGACCACTTTAGGATGCGTTGTTAAATTCAAGTAATTATTTGCTGAGAGCATAATAGTTGGTTTA
>Ga0308012_10001526_pt1 | contig 12301 bp, 2 predicted proteins | sample Neamet179_FD_203133 | JGI IMG/M metagenome (GOLD analysis project Ga0308012, IMG submission 203133) | Marine microbial communities from water near the shore, Antarctic Ocean - #179 | ecosystem: Environmental > Aquatic > Marine > Unclassified | place: Southern Ocean | collected 2014-07-25 | reverse complement strand
TCTTCAAGGATCTTCGGGCGTCCGGGCGGGCGCGCGTCGGTCGGGAGTACGCGAACGAGGCGATCGGAGATCGGACTGGCACGGGAAAGACGCCATAGTTCGCAGCGGCGGCGGGCGCGGCGGCGGTGGGTGTCGCAAAGTCGGCGGGGCCGGGAGAGGACTGGGGCGGGGCACCAGAGGTTGGGCGAGAGTGGAATCGTCCGGAGGCATCCTGACGCGGCACGTCGGGAAAGGGGGGCGAGCGCGGGGCGCTTGAAGGAAGAGGCGTTGACCCTGAAGGCGGGACGGGCGGGCGCGAGGAAAAGCTGGCGGCCCAGGCGGTGGCGGCAGCGCCATGCCCTGCGCGGTGGGGCATGGTGTGGTACTCGCGCTCACCCTTTCGGCTTAGTAACCTTTCGTAAGAATGAGCTGCTAGCTTCGGGGGAGAGGGGGGTCCGGGGAGGCTAAGGGAAGGGAGTCGTAGACCGCGTTCTCGTAGCCTTGATCGTTTAGTTCTTGAGGTCGCAGATGAGCTCTTGACGCTGGCTGCCTGTATCGGGAGTGTGTGGGATCGCGTGCCGGTGAGGGGGAAGGCGCGGCAGGGGCACACACAAACGAGTGACGGGGGGGCAGGTGAAGCGGGGGGACGAGAGCGACGGGCTTTCGTTAGAGCGAAGACTGGGACCGGACTGGTGCTTCGGGACGCAGAGGGTCAGGGACGCCGGTTGCGACGTGCTCGCGGAGGCGCGAAGAGCACGAAGGATGATTGAGACAGAGGGGGATAAAGGCTGGTTGGTGTTGTTGTGTAAACTGGGTAGTGTTACGCGTTTACGGTGGTGTAGGAGGAGCGACGCAGAGCTGCTGAGGCTCTGGTTGCTTCCCACGGTTTTCTCAAGTAATGCAATCACGATTCTCTCAGTCCCAAACACGTTTGGCCTCGGCGTCTCTGATAGGTCGACGGCGATGGGGAGCGGCATCGACTCTGATTCACAAAACCCCCCCAGAGGGGATGCGCGAGTAGAGCCGATAAAAAGGAAAGCAAGCTAAAAATGGGAAAATGCCCGGCGTGATCGCTCGAAGCTATAACCCGTTTCGAAATCTTTTGATCCACTTCGAAACATGAAGTGAGCAACCTCGGAGGAGTCCGAGGTGTTCTTCTGGTAGATGTTTCCCGGAGGGAAGACAGGATTGCGGCTAGCCGTCGGTGGTCGTCCCCAGAAAGACGAAACCGATGATGTCAGACTGCCATCCGTAAGAGGAAGAAGTGGTAGGGAGCAGGCTCGGGGACTCGGGCCGTGGCCGTAGGACGGGCAGGGCTGGTAACGCCACAGCAGCAAGTGCCGGGCGGCGAAATCCGCGGGCCGCGTGATTCGCGGCTGGGCTGGACTTTCGTGGGAATAGAAGATCTTTCCGATCGAGAGTCCGGCAGGTGGTAGAAGGTTGCTAACTGGTCATGCATGGACGCGTTGTCGCTGTTCAACCTTGTACCACACTCGTATATCAGGCGGTGAGCGGCCGGTGTAGCACGTGCTTCGAAAGAAGGTGCAGTCGGTCGATCTCTAACGCCCGCCTGTTCGTCTACCTCCTTGGTCTCTGCCCAATTGTCGAGGGCACGCCCGTTGTTCGCCGGCCCGAGGGCCAAGCGGCGGGCGATTTTACATCTTGTGGTTGGCATGGTGGGATACATGCCGATTGCCCGCGGAGGGACAAGTCGTGGTTGGGTGGCCGGCGCGTGGAAGCGTCGGCGGGGGGTAGTGGGCCCCTGCAAGGTCTGGGGTTGGCACAGATACACCTAGCTGGCCGCTGCGGGACGGCGGATGCCTGCATTCGACCGTATCCCAGTCGGAATCCGGTACTTGTACGCCCCTGGACCTGCTGTCTGTTCCTCCTTCCTCCGGGAGGAGTTGACGGAACTTTAAGACAACAGCCAGGGCTGTAATGCTGCTTTACGGGTGGCCCTGCAACGCGCGTTTGACCGAGGTGTTGAGCTCTATTTCTATATCTCAACACGAGAACATAGTTAACGTCATTTGGGAGCGCGTTGGTGCCGATGAAGGGTACGCGTGGAGGGGGAGACGACATCCGCCTTGTAGCGGTAGCGGCTCCCCCCCCAACCTCGTTAAAGGGGTTCTCCGCGGGCCCGGTTTCTTCCGGGCTCGCGTGAGGAGAGAATCACGATCGGTGCTTGAGAGTCAAGACACCGTTCTCTCCCCCCGCAGGGTGATCCCCGTTTTGACATTGTCACAAACAGGGGTCTAGGGGAAAGTTACGGTACTCCATGTACCGCCCCCCCTGCGGTACCTTCACCCAGTGTAGCATGCCGTTGGCGAACCTTGAAGACTTGCAGAAATATGTGGACCCACCCCACCTCCTTGATGCCACATTGGTATCACCAAGAGAGGAGGGAGTCGGTGTGCCCCGTCCCTCGCGTAGCTCAAAGTACGGACGTTCCTGAACTTGACTTGAGAATTGCCTTACACGAAAGGCGCGAGGGGAGAGGACGAAGACGTCATCAATGAGCCTATTAATGAGCCTTATGCCTTTTACCTGTTCACAGCTCACCCGGCGAGGCCGGGGAAGGGGGGAAGGAGTTGGCGGTGCCGCCGGATCCACCGGCGGAGACGGATTTTCATTCTTCTTGCTATCCGTCTTGACTTGTAGTTTCACTGCATCAGCAGGGCAGCCGGCCCTGCTCGGGGCCACACTGGTGCCACGGGTCGTCGGATTGAAGAACGACCTGGCACTTTAGTCTGTGGCTCTTTCCCCTCCCCCGATCGAACACCACTGAGAGAGTGGGCGGGGGAGGGCTTCGCCGCGGCGCCAAAAGGGTGCGTCGCGACGGCGTCGGGCAGCCACCTCGTTTCTCAAGAGGGGGCCCGGTAATCTCGTCGGGTTCCAGCGGGCAGCTGCGCCGAGGAGAGATTGCGTATTATGAGGTCGCCACCTGAGCGCGGTTCACTTGTGCCGGGGGCACAACGCTCGGGGTCGTTCGGACAGTCCGACGAAGGCAGGTTGCTTCTGGGAAGATCTGATCACTCAGCGTACGTGAAGAGGTGGAGCTCCGTCGGCCGCAAGGTCCGGCCTGGTGGTTGACGTCGGCCATCGTTGCCGTCGGGCGGGCTTGCGGGGCCGGGGGACGGAGTGAGGTCGGGCGCGGGAGGGATGGCCTTGCCTCTCCAGAGATTGCCGCACGTTCTGCTGCAGAATTTGTGGTCTCGGAAGCGGGGGCGCTGGCAGCCCTCGATGATGCACGGGAGCTTTCCTGGTTGCGAATTTTGCCGGGACAGTGAGTTCACGGGGCAGGAGCGTCGGCAGTAGTCGAAGCCAGGCCAGCACGGGTCGTGGCATCCGACGGTGGCGCACTCGGGGCGCGCTTCTTGGACCTTGTCTTCCAACCGGAGGGCTTCAGTGACGATGCCACGAGAAACACGGTGCCTGAGTTGGTCGCGGATGCTCATTAAGATGAGGCCGAGATGGTTGAGACCTTGTCGGTCGGGCCCGTCGCCCCAGAAGGCGTCGCGATCGGAGCGTTCCACCAAGGTGCGTGAAGCGGTGGATACCAGTCGGGCCAGCAGAGAAGGGTGTTGATCGAACTTGGCGAGGTTGATAGCCCTCATCACGTCGATGCGCCGAGCGTCCCAATCGGAGTGAATCGGTCTTGAGCGATCGCGGCCCATGGCGGCGGCCTCATCAGCGGAGGGAGTGTTGCGAATCTCCTCGGAGTCCGACTTGAGCCTCATCTTGGCGCATTGGAAGGCGTGCTCGTTGGTAACGAACTGTTTGCCGTCGTAAAGGACTCCGGCGCGGTAGAAGTTGGTGAGATACCCGAATTTGCCCTCTGGGTCCTTGAACAGGATCGCATCTTGAGAGCGGGCGCGTGGCGAGGGGGCAGCTGTGGCTGCCCCGTCGCCGGGACCGTCTTTGCGCTCGTAGGGGTTACCGGTCATCGCGCCGTTGCAGTAGCGGAACATGGCCTTCGGGACCGACTTGCCGAAAATGTCGGCGATCATATCGTTGGTGGGGCACCACTTGATCTCGACCAGGCCGATCGAGACCAGGTGTGCACACCACAGGACCCTGAGGGCGATGTGTTTCTTCTTGTTGATCTGTCCCAGTGACTGGGCGTAGTACGCGGCCGCCATGTTGTCCTCGTGGAGGGTGAATGGCGCCCAGTTCGCAGAGTTGGGAATCGTGCACACGAGGTCCTTGAGCAGGGCGATGAGCTCTGCCATAGCCTCGCGCATCGCGTACAGCTCCGCGTGAGCAGAGCTTGACATCAGCACCTTGGATCTCCCCATGCCCCATGACGCGGAGGCTCCGAGCATGGTGATCACATATCCAAATGTGGATCGGCGGTCGCTGGGGTCTGAAGCCCAGTTGCTGTCCACCCAGACCTCGGGCTTCATGGGTCTGTTGCGACGGTAGGTAATGCCGACCAGAGGGTCGTTGGCATATCCGGCTAGAAACCGGCACATGTACTTGGCAGCCTCCACGTGATCGGGCCCGTAACAGTGGCAGGCTCTGGAAAGTTGGTGAACGGCATTGCAGAGTCCGGGCATGGTGAGCAGGCACAGGTAGAGGCCCATGCCGACGACGGTGCGATACGGGAAGTTGTCACATAGCGCTTGTTCTTCCTTTGTGAGAGTTTCAGGACAGGCAGTGAGGATCGTGTGCGGCGGCAGGGGGGTGTTGACGGGCTTAAACGATTCGAGGTCAACGCCGCCCATGACGGCCGCTTTGCGCATGAGGGCCACTTGTTCGATTCGAATGGAATGGTCGTCGCCGCCCACCTGCAGTTGGTGCACCCCGCAGCCGAGGTGCCAGTGCATCCCGTCGGGTTGGCGGCGGCCCGGGAATCGCTTGAGGAAGGATTTCTCGAAAGCGTCCCAGTACGGGTCCGGAGAGCCGATGCCTTGGAGGTCGTCGATGTGGATGGAAATGATAATAAATGATTTTCCTTCCATCCTGATGAACACGCAGGGATCGCCTTTAGAGCGCACAAAAGGAAGGCCACGTCCACCCTCGTCTGCATCGTCGGTGAGCCAGCCGCCTACCAGGTCCAGCCAGAGCTGGCAAGATTGTCTGAGGCCATAGGCGGCTGTGAGCAGCAGGCATTCGTATCCGGGCCGGAAGCCGGGCATGCGAGGGTACCGTTTCATCCAGAGTTCTCGGTCGATCGGCGCCAGTAGATAGGCGGCGCTCACGTCGATGCTGCGCACGAGGAGGCCGTAGTAACATGCGATGATGAAGATCAGGCGAATGGAGGTAGAGCGGGGTGTGGCGCCCGAGGCTGATGAGAAGTCGCGGCCGGGGATTTGGCGGAAGCCTTGCGGGCACATTCGAAGCTTGGCCTTGGTGCGTTCGCCGTGCTCGTACTTCCACCGGCAGGCGACGGTCGACCCCAAGAGGGAGCAAGTGTAGGTCATCCACGTTTGGTGTATAACCATCCACGTTGTGAGGTCAATTTGGGTGAGGGCCTCCTTGGCGTAGCTCTTGCGCCATATGCCCTTCTCGGGGCCGTCCATTGCCTCGTTCAGCTTTGGCGCGTCGTTTTCTGGTGACAACAGGTCTTCCATTTCATTATGAAAGGATTCAGCGGTAAGGAAATCGCCAAGGGAATCGGATTCTGGGCCGTAGCGGCCGGCGTCGAGGCTGTTGAACAGTCGGAAGAGACTGTCTTCCCCGTCGCCGAAGTCGGTGTTGAACAGTTCCACCAGTTCTGGTAGAGGAACCGTACTCGTTGAGCGCTCTTTCCTGGGAGCCGAGGGTTCTTGGGTGACCCTTTGAACGGGCGTCACGTCGGCCGGGAGGTTTGCTTCGAACGTGGGCGTCGCGAGTTGGAAAGGCAAGCGCGGGGCGCTCGGTTCGCAGATAAGCTTGGCGTTGCACCAGTTGCAGCACCACAGGGCATCGCGTCTGGCGTCGGGCTTGTGAGCGCAGGCGATCGAGCAGGCGTCCCTCTCGCACAGTTGGTGCGAACAGAACTGGCATGACGTCCATTCGCCTGGCGAGTGGTCGGGGGAAGCCCAGGTTTCCCGGCAGATGCAGCAGTGCCCTGCCCTCTCGCCGGTGTAGTCGGGGAAGCGTTCCCACTGCTCCACGGTGTTTGCGGCTCGGGGCGAGGCCAGGGCGTGTTTGGCGCCAACGTTGATCGCGCGTTGTTCGAGGGAGCCCAGGTTGGGGTCAGGGATTGACCCAGAGGAGGCACGGCAAGCGTCAACAAAGTCCTGCAGGAGGAGTTTGGTTTTGACGGAGTCGGGTCCGTCGAGGCTGATCATTTCAGGCGCGCGGATCATGGTTTCCAGCGCGGGTAGGAAGTCGAGGAACTCGGGCGTCAGGTCCACCGTGAGAGGGTTGGCCGTGTCCGCGTCCTTCTTTTCTTCCTCCGTTTCCAGGTCGCGTTCTAAGCGTAGTTCGTCCTCGTTGCCGTAGTTGTCGGCATCCGTGCGGAGGGGCTTGAGGAGAAGCGGGCAGGACACCCGGGCATCTCGGAGAGCCATCACGCGGTAATTCTGGGTGACGACGATCTTGGCAAGGCAAGGAACGTAGAATATGGAGCCGGGGTGGTGCGGCGATGGCCCCAGGTAGAAGGCAAAGAGACCTTTGAGGGACCATTTTGACCTCCTGTTGTTGCCGGAGACGTGGCCGGCGAGCCACGACTCGCTGCCCCACGGGTACCAGTGACGGATGTTGGCAGGGGCTCCGAAAACGTAGTTGGACGGAGACAGTCCTTCCAAATTCAATTCGGGGACAGAGTTGGCGATGGCGGTGGCATACATCATGGCGTAGGGCCAGAAGACGATGGGTAATCTTGACCGGAAGATGAATGATCGGGCGGTTTGGGCAAGGGATGACCATTCCCGTTCCACGAGGCCCATTTGACTCGGGCTCTTAATGTTGATGTAGGACACCCTGATGTGAAGGTCGGCACAATGTGTGCGGAAGGCGACAGAGTCGTATTCGGTACCCATGTCGCAGATGAGATGGACAAGAGGGAGGCGGTGAGCATTGCAGAAGAGATGGAGGTCGGTCAGCGTCAGCACGGTGGCGTTCTTGCGGCCAAGGAAGTCGATGAAACGGAACTTGGTGATGAGGGACTTGCAGAGTACAGCGTATTGGAAGCCTTCAATAGATTCTTCGAGTTTCCCGCTGGTGTCAATGTACCATATGCCGGCGCCTCCGTCTGACATTTTCTCGTGTTGGATGCGCAGGCGTTGTGGGAGGCGTCTGGACTTGGCGGCGAGACATGTGGAGCACACGCATGCTACGGAGGAGGCCTTGGCCAGTTCGGCGGCGACATCCGTTGCGCCTTTTAGTTTCACGTCGTGGGCGCCTGCCTTGAGTATGGCTAGGCATCTTGATGCGCATTGTCCGCAGGTTGCATGCCATTCGCCTATATCGACCATTCTGGTGGACCGCCGTGGGTCATGTTTTCGAGTGACTCGTTCGTGAACCAGTCGGGATGGGACGGCGGGTGTCGCGTCCCGTGTAGTGGGGAGGGCGGCGTCGTCCTTGCTCTCGGTGTCAGGAGCGGCAATTGGTGGCACCCCCCTCGCGCCCGATTTCGTTCTACGTGGTCGGCGTGTTCCCCATTTTGCGATCGCTTCTGATTGAAGGATGGAGTGGCACCGTGCGCAAGCGTCGTAGTCGCATTTGACGCAACGCCACGTCGGGCTGCGTGATGAGATGGTTGCACGGCAAACGTTGCAGGTGAGGACTCCTTCGCGGCGGCGGGACCTTGTCTTTTGTTCGGTCAGCGAGTGCTTTTCGGGGCACGTGACGTCGCTGTGGAAGGACCGAAGGTGACCAAAGAGGAGGTTCGACGTTGGGAAAGAATCGTAGCAAAGGTTGCATTTGTTGGAATCCTGGTCGTTTTCGTTGCACTGGCAGAGCTCGCCGGAGTTGTACAGAGCGGTTTGTGCATCAACGAAGGGGTCCATCGAGTGGTCTCGAACGAAAGCGGCGCCGGTGAAATCGGTTGAGGTAATGATATGTGGCGATAGATGATCGCCGGGCTCGCGGTATCGTTTTGAAGACTTGGCAAAAAAGTGAGCGAGGGCAAGCTTTTCGGAGGCCGCAGATTTTGCACGGAGTGATTTGATGACCGCGCGCGCCGCTGGGACGTCGATGGAGCTGGCCATTGTTTTGTGTCGTTCAGGGTGAGAACTGGGTTGTGTAACAAAACATTCGACTCCCGATTTCGGCCCCGGTGAGGCGTCGGAGTCGTACGTGTCGCAGATACCAGATATTTCGTGGCGGAGGCCGTCCGTTCTGGAGGCAACAACTTCGAATAATTCGAGTCGTTTTGAATTGGCCACGCACGGGGTGATGGCGTCGGAGTCGGGTCCGTTGAAGATGGAGGAGACGCCGGACAGCACCTCGTTGTTGCGAGTTTTGGCCTTTCGCCTGGAGTACTCGCGCTTTGCCCTGAGTATGACTTTAGCAGGGTAGATGACGAGCATGGGTTTGATACCGTTGGGGCAAAGAGGATGAAGGAATCGTCGCAATTTGCCGTCTGCGCACATGAGCGTGGAGACGAAGAACTGGAGCGACGTGGCACCGTCGTCGAGCGCCTCGATTTGGTGGACGCGGTTGGAAGGGTGAAGCTTCTGCAGACGGTGCGTGCACAAAAGGTTTGGGGTGTTTGCAGGCGTGATGAGGACTTCGCCACCGGAGCGAGATCGAATTTCGTCGGCGTATTTGGGAATGCAAATCATGACGGGTTCGCCGTCTGCGGAGATAGCGCCGAAATTGTCAAGTGTTCCGACGAGGTCTACCGTTTGCGAAGCGCCCGCCACTACGCCGGTGAGCGTGATTGGGCGCTTTGGCTTGGAGAGCTTCGAGCACATGAGCCCCATCGTGCCGATGGGCCCGGAGTGAGTGTGCGCGCACGTGTCCGAGTAGGCAGCGACCCCCAGTTTCGCGACGTCGAGGCGTGCTTCGTGGCGCAGGATTTTCGGCCACAAGCTTAGGAACTGAGTAGAGGGTTCATCGCGGGAGACGAAGTGGGAAGACACCTTGTTGGGATTGTTGGCAATTTTGCTCTGCAGTGCTTCGCGAGAGCGCAGGTGGCCACGGGGGTTTTGACCCTTTTCGACCGAATCTTTCTTCCATCCGGGCTTGAAAGAGCGACTGGTTGATCGCCGGCTCCGCTTGTTGAAACGAATCCATTCGTGGTAGTTGAAAAGCCGGCCTTGGTGAAGACGGGAAAACGGGGTGACTTCGTGGTCGATGGTTACCGAGGAAACAGCGCGGATAACAAGGTTGAGAGGGTCGCCTTCCCATTCGTCGAGAGCGTCGCTCCACTTGGGGTGGCCCGCGATGGTGCATTTTCCAAAATCCCCGTTTCGCAAGTTTTCGCCCCTTGAGCCGTCCGGGTTGATGTAGAAGAATTGAGGGGGGCCGTCGGCTGGAGGTGAAGTTTTGATTTTCACATCCGTCAGGTCGTCTTCTTCTTCCCCTCCCATGATCGTTTCCATCACGGGGTTTAGCATTTCGGCGCCGTCGGTGAGATCGCCGGGGCGGCGGTGCCTGATGAAGCGAAAAATTGAATGCCGATCCTTGGCGTTCTGCTCACCGTCTTGGACTACTAGAAAGTCGGTCGGCACGAATGATCGTGACGGGTGGGAGGAGATGGCGTCGAGGACGTCCGAGGAAGTTTTATGGTAGAACATGGTGGTTGCTTGACTGGAAAAATGGCAACCTTGTATTATAGGGGTCAGGTAAAAGTTTACCAGAGCTTGATTAACGAAGGTCCCGGAGCGCGGGTCAGGCACGCGCCGCGGGGGCATCTTTCACATGCGAGTCGTCATGGCAGACTGGATGCACATCGACAGCGTCGACGGGTCCATTTGTTCGACGGCCTCAGCGCCGAACATTTCGAAAAGATTGTCGAATGCGCGCTTGGCCGAGCGGTCGTTCATCGATTCGCCCATCGCCAGCACCCGCTGAAAAAGCTCGTCTTTCCGTGTGGAGGGCGGCCCTCCTCGGATGACCGTGCCGGCCCCGCTGCGCCCGTCCCATGCGGACGCTTCCTCGTCGCCCTTGGATTCGCCGTGCCACGGAGTGGCACCGCCCGATCCCATGATCGTTTCGTCGACCTCTTTGCCGTTAGCATCAAAGTACTTCATGCCTTGTGCCGGAAGCTTGTCTTGGGCGGAGGGAGAATCGCGGATCGCGAGGTTGGAGGATTGGTGGGAGCCATTGGAAGGGCCATCGCCCGATCGGCCAAAGTTGGATCCGGCACCGCCGGAGACGGTGGTAGTGAAGGACGCGCCCGAGCGATCCTGTGACGTTGGCCGTCGGCCAGAAACGGGGCGCGCTCCAGGCGGGCGTTCCGCCTTTGGCAGCTGCGAGAGGCGGAGCGTGGTCTGCTCGGCCTGTTCGGCCGCCTCCACCGTTTGCGCCACGAGGCTGTGGAAGTCGGTGGAGAGCGTCAGGATCTTGCTCGCCTTCGGGCTGAGTTTGCCCCCTTTTCCGCCCTTGCCGCCCTTGCCGCCGGCACCGCCCGCCCGTGCGCGGTTGCCCCCCCCCGTTCGGAAGCGATCCGCCTTCCATCCGCGTTCGCGAGGAGGTAGGTCTCGGGTCGCCTTGGCCAGTACGCGGAATGCGAGGATGAAGCGGTTGACGAAGAGGTCTTTGGTCTCCGGGTCGAGCGGGTCGAGGAGCGGGCAGTTCACCACGTAGTGGTCGCCATCGCATGCGGGGCATGACTGTGACAGGTAGATGTCGTTGAGACCGCGATTGGCCATTTTCCCGTTAGAGCGTTTGAAGGACGCGGCGAAGGCCGACGGGAACTTGTACTCGTCCATGTCGTCCGAGAACTGGGCCCAGTTATCGCAGTTGATGCCCCTCGAGCCTGCATGCTTGGCGTTGCACGCCATACAGGGCGTGATGGCCTTCTCCTTGTCACCATCTTGGGGCTGGCCGCCGTGCCACCCGCCAGCGCCGCCTTGGCGGCTCGAGTGAGGGCGGCCCCCCGAGGCCCGATGGGCGGGGACGCTCTGCCAATTTTCCTGCGCTTCGCCGGTGTGCCATGACGATTCTTCATGGGCTTGGATGGAACCACCGGCGGAACCGGGGTTCTGTTGGACGACGTCGCCATCGTCGACCCGCCCCGTCGCGAACAGGGTGGCGGCGCGTGTTGGCCCCCTTTGGCCGGCGCCGCCTTGCGCCCTGGCGGCCGTCGAGTGGTCGCGTCGGTCTTGGAGCAGGATGAGCTGCATGAAAAGGCAGTGGAAGAGGCGTAGCACGGTGACCTCGGTTTGCCCGCGGTCCAACATGGTGTCCAGCGAGAGAGGGCAAAACGACCCCGCCACGCCCGAGCGCCGGGCGACGTCGTCTGATTGGTCGGACAGCGCGATCGTGAACACGCTCAGGGAGCTGGCAGTAATGGAGAGTCCTTTGCTCGCCTCGGAAAGGCGGGACCGCGCGCGGCCCTGGGATGTTTGGAGCTCGTTCAGGACGTCGGCCATGCTGGTGATGGTGCTGAAGTTGAGGGCGTTGGAGCGGTGGAGCGCAAGTTTCAGGTCCGAGAGGTCGGCGGCGAGGCGAGCGTAGTCCGCCGAGTGATCGCCCTTGCCCCGGGATCCGTCGTTGCCCTCGTCGTCGTCCCGGTCATCTTGGCCGGCGGTTTCACCCTTGACGGGCGACGGGCCGTGAGCATCCTTGGATGTGCTTGCGTCCTCCGCGGACGGGGGGACTTCGTCCTCCGAGGCCTTCGCCGTGGCCTCCTCCTTGGCTTCCACCGGCGTCTCCTCGCTGCCCGCGGCCGATCCGGCGGCGGCGGTCACGTCGTTCGGGGAGGAGCCGTCTCCTGAGACCGAGAGGTCGAAGGCCTTGGACGATTCAGAAGCGTCCGGGATGAGGCTCTCGGCGGCGGTTTCTTCTTTGACCTCCGTCGCAGCGGCGGTGGGAGGAAGAGGGGAGCCGGGCGGGGACCGCACGGGAGTGGCCCCTTCGCCGATGTCCTTGAAAAGGTCTTCGAGTTCCAAACCATCCGCCGAAGAGTCGGAGATGGCCGTTACGCTGAGCGCTTGGCGGGACACCGATTCGGCGTGGATGATGAGCGCTTCTTCAAGCGGGGCCGTCACGCGGGCTTTCGTCTCTTCCCATGCGAGGAGCTCGCGGGAGAAGGCTTCTGAGCGTTGACTCAGATCGGCGGCGAGCGACTGGATCGACTGCTGGAGGCGTCCCTGGTCGAGGCGGTGCACCTTGTTCTCGTCGTCGACCATGGAGTAGACGATAGCGTCGAACGGCTGGGCGGCGCCGCTCGGGTCGGGCCGGAAGGAGGAGAGGGCGTCCCGGAGGAGCGAGGCGAAGA
>Ga0308012_10001523_pt1 | contig 12310 bp, 4 predicted proteins | sample Neamet179_FD_203133 | JGI IMG/M metagenome (GOLD analysis project Ga0308012, IMG submission 203133) | Marine microbial communities from water near the shore, Antarctic Ocean - #179 | ecosystem: Environmental > Aquatic > Marine > Unclassified | place: Southern Ocean | collected 2014-07-25 | reverse complement strand
AAAGAATAAGTACATAATTTTTGTTTTTTTTAGTCCGATTAAACGGACTTATTATTCTGCCATTTGAATCACGCGTTGAATTATTCTTCGAACATCAAATCCGTTAAGGCTAAATTTTACTTTTTGCTCTTTCCAGGTATCTCCATTTTGAACTTCAGGTATCAGGGTCATGTCCAATTGAACATTATCTAAACCCAAAAAGTATTCTACATTTTGCTTGGCGGTACGGTCAATTAAAATTCCATTATTTACAGGTTTGGCCGATACTATTTTAGAAAGCGGAATATCCAAAGATTTCTTTCCACCCGAGAAGATAAGACGTTTTGTTGTAATTATAAAATGCCCTGTATCCAATGCAGCGACTCTTTTCTCAGCCGTAGATTCGAAATCACCAAAACGATAGGAGAGTCCCTTCATAATACGAACAGAATACCCGCTATGACTGCCTTTAAATTTTATGGTTTTTTCCTCACAAATTTGTATTCCAGGAATATCAAAGACTAGCTTTTCTCCTTTCTTTAAAAATATGTCCGTTGAGAAATGTTTTGCTAGGTCACCTGCAATAAATTGCTCCAATATTAAGTTTCTGTGATGTTCAATGGTTTCATCTGGAATACCAGTCTTAAAAAGCTTTTTCACTGAGCCCAGTTTACGAAAATGTTTTTGTGGTTTTAATATAATAACAATCGCTAGTACAATCCCTAAGGACATTGAAATATTAGTATTGCCTACATAGATGTCTATTATAGCAGAACCAATAAAAAAGATGAAAAATAGGAGGATGGTGTTTTTAATGAATTTCATTTCAAATATATTATGGATCCTTATAATTGGAAATCTGTTAAATATACGGTTTAATTCATTTCAATAAAACTACTATAAATATTCTTTGAATATGGTACTTACTTGTCAATAATTAATTAGAGTATAAATGTCAATTTTTTAGTATTCATTATTATATTAATCTTTTTATATATTACTATTTGATATAGTAAGATGGAATTTGTCAGTAATAAATATTAAATTAATTATATTCGAATTTGAAATGACATTTTAAGGTATCTATTAAAAGCACAAAGTAAAATGGCAAATAGTAAACACGCACACCTAAGGTATAATATTCTAGATTATTGTTTTCGAAACAAATCTTTTACATTCAATGAAATATTAAGATTTCTAAATGAAAAAATTGCTGAGATATACCCTGGTGAAGGTATCTCTGTTAGAACTTTAAGAGATGACATCAAAGTCTTTAGAGATGAAAATGAGGGTTTTTCTGCTCCATTAGCTGATAATATTAGAATTCTAAAATATACAGATAAAGACTTTTCAATATCACAAAAACCTTTATTAGAGTACGAGCAATATTTAATAGATGCTTCACAACAATTGTTAGAGCGGTTTGAGAATCATCCCAAGTATAATAAGTTAGCTGAAGCCTTAATAAAATTCCAAGATAATGAAGAGTCTGCAACTGACACTTCAAATATTTTGTTTTATGACCACAATGATGAATATAAAGGAATTAAATTCCTAAAACCACTATACTTATCGATTAAGAAAAAACAGGTATTACAGATAAAATTTAAAGGCTTTAAAGATGATTTACCTACTGTATTTGAATTTCATCCACACGTATTAAAGCAGTACAATAGAAGATGGTTTGTTTTTGGTTTTAATTCTACTAACAAGATTACAGAATGGAGTATTCCTTTAGATGAAAGATTAATTAATTTTAAGATTCTTGAATGCACTGAATATATAGAATCTGATATGAACTGGGATACATTTTTCAGAACAATGACAGGGGTTACTAGACCTTCGGCATCTAAAATAGAAAAGGTTGTGTTACGTTTCCATAATGGTCGTGAAAATTATTTTAAAACAAAACCCTTCCAAGCTGATTTCGAAGAATTTTTTGAAGATGATAAACAGGATCAAATCTGGTTTGAATCAATTATCAATAAAGAATTGGTTCAACAAATACTTTCTTATGGTCTGGATGTAGAAGTAATTTACCCAAATGACTTAATAAATGAAATGAAAAAACATGTTGATTTAATGGGAAAATACTACGAATAAAATATAGTGCGATTATATCGCACAGATAAAGCTTAGTTTTACAATATAAAATTTACAGATGCTATGAATTATTTTTCAACTTTACTTAAAAAACGTAATTTAAATCAACATAACGGAATGCCGTTGTGGAAGTACAACCTAAATAATGAGGAGTTAAATGAATTAAAAAACACATTACAATTAGCTTCTGAAATTAGTATAGATCCAAGAGATGTTGCTTTATATTATTCTGTGTGGTGGCAGAAAAGTTATAATGGTGGTATTCCAAGTAAACAAGAAGTTTTTGAATCTTTAGAGGGTAATATTCGATATTTATTTGATGAAAAAAGCTTTTATTGGATCGCTCGAAAAGGTGCTAATATGCTAGGGATAATATGGATTAAAAAACAAAACACACTTTACTTTAAAACCTTATTACTACAAGGAGGCTTACCATTAAAACATATATCAGAAAATCAAGGAAAATACAAAGCTTTTTTAGAGGCTGTTTTAGAGGAACAACCAGAAACAATAGAAGATTTTATTTTCAAAACACACATTACCAATCTCTTACCAAAATCTAGTCAAAATGATATTATTTATGAAAACTGCCTTGAGATTGTAAAATCAATTTTAAATGACGACGGAATATATGACGAGTTACTAGAGTCTGAGGAATCACTTAAAGAATTAACAAGTTTTTTAAAAATTAAAAAGAAATCCTTAAAAATAAAAGTTAGACAATCTAAGCCTAAAAACTATTGGTTATTAAGTTTTGTAAATGATGAATGTAAAATTTATTTAAGACTAGGTCTAGCGAATAAATACACAAACGATTCACTAAGTGATATTTTAGGTTTTGATGCTATTAGTAGAGCTTATCAATTTTATTTGGACGATAATCTTATTTGTATTTTCCGTAAAATGACTAATGGTCATTATAAAACTGATTGGTATAATCAAGAGAATAAAGAATGGGATATTTCTGACGGTATTCCTCATACTTATGTAATGGTAGAGGGTCATAAAGTTGAGATAAAAGATTTCATTCAAATTATTCCGAACATAGATAAACCTAGTCTCTGGTCTAAATTTAATGATGAAGAATGGAGACTAATTAAAGGAACGACTACATCAAATAAAGAAGCTGCAATATTATTCCCCTCAAATTGGCATACAGAGCTTCCTACTTCTCAGTTTACCCTGTTTACAGAGAGTTTAAATTGGTTGTGTTTTGAAGGGGAGGTCAAAATGAATTCACATGAAGGTGAAAATATATCTTATTTAAGTGGTGTAAATTCTTTTGATTGGATCATACAAAGTAGTAAGCCTAAATGGATACTAAAATCAAATTTACCAGTTGTTCAGGGTATTCCAAAAGTATTTGTTTACGATGATGATGGTTATGATATTAATCGGACTCGATTTAAGCTTTATATAAGAACGCACAATACAAATGATAGTTGGGAAGATGTTTCTGATTTAAAATTTATAAGTACTGGGTGTTTTGATTTAAGAATTGAGAAAGGTGATTTAATAGCTTACGATGTTTTTTTCAACATTGGAAGACTTCAAGCTCAATTTAGTAATCAATCAATACATTCAGCCAAAATAGAATTTATAAATCCAGATGATTTTGTTTTTAAACTATATGAATCAACTTTAATACAGATTCAAAGTGAGCACAACTGTTTTCATTTAAAAGTAAATACAGAGTTTTTAAAAGTCCCTACTTTTGTAAAATTATCTATAGGTAATTCTGGGACAAAGAATTTATTATTAGACTTAGCTTCGCCTTTTCAAGGTATGGGTATTACAGATGAAAGGGGTGAAATCATCAATGAAGAGCAGCCTTTATCTCTAGCGAATCTTTACGGTATGCGTATTTTAAGTACGCCAAATATTGAAACACTTTTAAAGATTAAAAACAGTTTACAACCTGATGTAATAATTACCAAGGAGATTAAAGAAAGTACACAACAAGTAATATCATTTAAAGATGAAATACTAAGATTGTTTTACTTAGCAGATGCTATGGATTACAGAAATACTGTAACGCTAGAGCTTTCTGAAGGACGAATTAAGAAAACATATAAAATTTCAGGTTTTAGTCATATACTTGATGTTACTGATCAATTAGAAAGAAGTGTAAGTTTATCCAATACGGATTATAAACTCGAATTATTCGCAGTATCATTAGGCTGTACAACAGAGGGTATTGAGGTTATCCCTCTAATGGAGAAAGACGCAGCATATTTGATTCCAGAAATAACTATTGCAGATCAATTTATAATAATTTCATCAAAAAATGATAAGTATAAGCTAATGCCTCGTTTTGTGAGTACAATTAATTTTGATTCTGGTATTGATAAAATGGAACGAATTGAAAATTATCATTTAGAATTATCGAAAACTAACTTTAAAGATAATATTTGGAGACAGGTATTAAAATATTTTAATATTTGTTTGCAATATGATATTCCATTTTCAACTTTTGACCAATTAAGAGCGATTTCAAGAAGTTCTGAGGTTGCTTCAAGAGCTTTCTTTTTCTTAGGAATCAATCAACTTGATTCTGTTGAGTATATTCAAAAAGCAATACCTGAAATGGAGAAAGATTTAGGTTTTTGTTTTCACTGGATAACAAAAAATAATTGGGGACATTCAATATCTGAAATAAATGACTATACAGATAATAAATATTTTGAGAAGATTATTGATTTGATTTCCTCATATATGGAAGAGATAGGTTTACAAAAGCTTTTAACATTTGTAGGAGGTGATTATTTTGATTCAGAATCTGTTACACAGCGAAATATTCTTGATTTAAGATCTCAATTAGGAGAGCGAGTTTTAAACGAACTACCGTCTAGTAGTCCAATAATTAGCAGTAATTATGGCGTACAATTTACTAATCATTCTATAGTTAGACTACTCATTCAATCTCCTATAGCTGTTGCTGAATCGATTATTGATGTTCAAAAAGATAATCCAATTTGGGGAGGAGATGAGAAAAGAAAAGTAATAAGGAGAAACATTCAATACAGTCAATATCTGTGCAGTCTATATCCTAAAACAGATTTTTATAATAAAACAATTTTACACGTTCTAAAAAGAAGTTAAAATATGAATTTTCAAGAATTTTACAAGAAAACAGAAAATAGATTAACTGATTCGATTCTTTCTCTTTGGGCTACTGGAGATAAAGAGATGCAAGATTATTTTAAATATTTGCTTGTACAAGAACCGATAATTGCAGAAACAATTTTTCAAAATACATTCCCTTGGGAACAAGGAAATATCTCATTTAAAGAAACAACTGCTATTTTTCAAAAGAAATTTATCAAAGCATTGGCAACAATCAAGGATGAAGAATTTCAGTTTCCAAATGACAGAAAACCTTATAAGCATCAGTTAGAAAGTTGGGAAATCCTCCTGAATCAAAAAAAATCTATTGCTGTTACTACTGGTACTGGTTCAGGTAAAACAGAATGTTTTATGCTTCCTGTCTTACATGATATTCATGAAAACTGTAAAAACAAGGAAGGGGTTAATGCTATATTCTTGTATCCTTTGAATGCCTTGATTGGTAGCCAAAGAAAACGAATGCATGCCTGGTGTTCCGCATTAGATGGAGTGAGGTATGCACTATTAACTGGAGATACCGCAAATAAATCAAATTACAAGGACGATCAAAAGGCTTTACCTGAACTAATTTCTAGAGAGCAAATCCGAAAATCTCCTCCTCAAATATTGTTCACAAATCCAACTATGTTAGAGTATATGTTGGTGAGAAATGCAGATGTTCCAATACTCGAAAAATCGAAGGGAACATTACGATGGATTTTATTAGATGAAGCCCACACTTTAACAGGCTCTAAGGCAGCTGAAATGGCACTACTCATACGTAGGGTTGTTACTGCCTTTGAAGTGAATATAAACGATATTCGTTTTGCGATAACCTCCGCAACTGTAGGGAGTGGAAACACAGATACCCTTAAGAAATTTATGTCCGATTTATGTGGGATCAGCCAAACACAAATAGTTGTTATTCAAGGAGACCGAGTGAACGATCAAATTGACGATATAAACATCGTTGACTTATCTAAGACTTTGACAAAAAACAAAATTATAGGAATAAGAAGAAAACTCCTCAAATCGGCTGCTTTAAGTCAGTCTGAAATAGGAAAAACACTTGGAATATCTGATAAGTACGAGCAACTAGCAGCTATAGATAGCTTGGCTGAACAAAAAAATCTTTTACCCGTAAGAGGTCATTTTTTTACCAGAGGTATTGGAGGGGTTTATTCTTGTACTAATTCAAAATGTGATAAACACAAAGCACACTTACCATCTAAAGTAATTGGCACAATGTTTACAGTTGCGGGAAAGAAATGTACTTGTGGTCATCCGTTATTAGAATTAATTTCCTGTAGAAGCTGCGGTGTAATGATGCTAGAAGGTGAATTACATAAAGAAAAAAGCAATAAAAAAAGTATTCGTACTGTATTTCAAAAAACTAGTATTGGTTATGAGGCTTTTAATATAGAAAATGAAGAAGAAGAGCAAAATGTAGATATTAAAATAAATGTAAATGATACCTCAGTAAGGTTTCTGAAAAATAATCCTAACCTTAAGTTCAAAGATGCCCTTTTAGAGCCTTGTAGTATATCTAAAGACAATGAAATAATTACAGGAGAGGATTTATTAATGATTGAAGATACAAGATGTCCTTGTTGTGGCAATAATGATAAAAATCCAATTCATTATAGAATTTCTTCGGCATTTACAAATCGAATTTTATCAGACATAGTTTTGGATCAAACCAAGAATGCTGAAAATATCACACGTAATACTCTATATAAAGGGAGGAAATACATTTCATTTACAGATAGCCGTCAAGGAACTGCAAAAATAGCTGCATTGATTAATATTGATGCTGAAAGTAATTGGATACGTTACCAATCGTATCATTTTCTATTGAAAAAATTAAGTGATAATCAAGAAACTTCTAGTATTGAAGAACTTTCACAAAGGCGAGCTTATCAAGTTTCACAGCTTGAAACTGCTCCACCATTTGCGAGAGAAGACATTCAAAAGAATATTGATGAACTCACTAATCGACTAAACAAAGAAGGAGGACAATCACTTTTTTCTAGTAGAGCTACTTGGGCACAAATCATTAAATACATAAGGGCTAAAGAAGAATTTAAAACACTCTTTAAGAAAGCCGCTAGAGGAGTGAACTTTGTTAATCAAGGAGAAACTTATGCTATGTCACTTCTTTTTGATCAATTCTCGAGAAGATTACCAAGAGAAAGATCGCTAGAAAATTTAGGTCTTGTAAATATTGTTTATCCTAGTTTAGAAAACCAAACCTTACCAGCAATTGCTGAAATTCTTAAAATCACAAAAGAAGAGTGGTCTGATTTACTGAAAATTGCAGCAGATTATATTATACGTAAGAACATACATGTTTTCTTTGATGATCAAATGAGAGCTTTTACTTCAAAATTTTACCATTCTCAATCTATATATCCATCAAAAATAGAGCTTGTAAATGTGTCAAAATGGCCATTATTTAATTCCAAATCAATTACACAACCTCGTCTTATTTTACTTGTTTGTGCGGGGCTTGGTTGGGATGTTAAAGAAGATATAACGCCTGCACAACAAGATCAATTAAACGAATTATTAGAAAATATTTGGCGCGTTTTAAGAATGAAAATTCTAACTGCAGATAATGAGGGATTTAAATTGAATATAGAAGAAAAAACAGAATTAGAAATCGGTGGAAATCAATATTTATGTCCTGTTTCAAACAGATTAATCAATACCTGTTTTAGGGGCTATTCTCCGTGGGTAAAAGGAAATCTTACTCCTGAGAATATTATTTTATATAAAATAGCGTACAATAAAAACCATCAATTTAAAGCTTTTAAGTATCCATATCATCTAACTTCTGAAAACAAAAAAGTTGAAAAAGCGGTTGTTGAGATGTGGTTAAATACAAATCGAAATATTGCGAAAGAAAAAGGTTTGTGGAATGACTTACATGAGAAAGTATTTGATTATGACAAACTATACCTTGCTGGTGAACACTCTGCGCAACAAAATAAAAAACGCTTAAAGGAATTAGAAGCCCAATTCGAAAACGGAGAAATAAATATACTAAGCTGCTCTACAACTATGGAGATGGGAGTAGATATTGGTGGGATTTCTGCGGTTGTAATGAGTAATGTTCCTCCTATGCCAGCAAACTATCTACAAAGGGCTGGTCGTGCAGGTAGACGTTCTGAAAACAAATCATTAGCTCTTACCTTTTGTGCTCCAAATCCAATAGGTTTGCGAACAATGAACAACCCTAAATGGGCATTGGAACATGAAATTGCTCCACCCAAGCTCGCTTTCGATAGCAAGACAATAGTTGAGAGACATGTAAATTCATTATTATTTGGTATTTATATACGAGATGAAATTAATGAATTTAAAGGTCTTAATATTAAAGAAAATATTGAAGTTTTCTTTTTTGATGGGACACCAACTATAGCAGAAAACTTTTTAAATTGGTTAGAAAATATTGAAGTTTCTGAATTTGATCAAGCTCTACAAACATTAGTACAAGGCACCCCTTTACAATCTACAAGTGCAAAACAATTAGTAGTACTTGTTATTGATAACTTTCAAGCGGTTATTGTTGGTTTGAGAAAGGAGCTAGTCGGCTACGATGAGAAAATGTTAGAATTGGCTGATGAGCATGGTGAAAATAGTACTGCTTACAAATCAATAAATTATCGTAAAAGACAGCTTCTTAAAAAGTTTGTATTAAATCACCTAGCAGAAGAGAGTTTTTTACCCAATGCGGGTCTCCCAACAGGTATAGTAGATTTTGAAAAAGTTACTATTAGAGATTTAAACAATAAAAACACTGATATAATTAAATCAAATCCAAGCTATCCAATTACACGAGCATTAACAGAGTTTTCTCCAGGTAATAATATTCTAATCGATGGTTTAAACTATCAATCTGCCGGTATTGTAATGAAAAACAATTATGGTGCATCTGGTCAGAGAAATGCTATTCAATCTTGTACTTCGTGTGGGTATCAAAGGCTTTTAGAGGGTTCTGATAAGGTTACTGATGATTGCCCAAAGTGCAATATGGAACATTCTTTTGTTGGAATAGATCTAGGTTCAACAACTGGTAAATTTACAGAGCTTGTTGAACCAGCTGGTTTCGCTATAGATATATACAAAGAACCAACCAGAGTAGTTTCTGAAAAATCGAAGCCACAATACCTAGAACCATTATTATTAAATATTGATCCTTGGAACCATAATCAAACTAGTTATTTAGATTTCAGGACAAGTGAAAAAGAAAAACAAGCTCAAATTTTATTTTATAATACCGGAAATGGAGAAGGATACAGTTTATGTCTAGATTGTGGAAGGGTAGAAACAGACCCCGATAAACTAATTGCGCATAGAAAACTTAGAGGCGGAAAAAATGATGAAGGTGAAAATATTTGCTCTGCTAAAAATGTGAAACATAATATTATTTTAGGGGGTCGGTTCAAAACTGATTTCACCGAAATTCGTTTGACAAATACAGATGGGGCTTTTATAAATGACAAAAATCTAGCTTATACTTTAGGTGTTATTTTTACAAAATCTTTGGCTGAATATCTTGCAATTGAAGAGTCTGAACTTGGTTTTGGAATAAAAAAATATAAAAACTCTCAAACTATTTTTATTTATGATAGCGCTAAAGGTGGTGCTGGTTATGCTTCACAATTTAATTTATTAACTAAAGAAATACTACTAAATGCCTATTCTGTTTTAATTAATTGTTCTTGTAATCAAACTGCCTGTACCAAATGTTTAGTTGATAGATCCACGCAATGGCATATTGAAGACTTAGATAGTGCTGCTGCAATAGCTTGGTTACAAAAGGCAAATACCAATCAATTGCCAGTGGAGCTTAAAAACCAAGATTTAACTGTTACTACAATATTTGGTAGTCTATTAGATGAAATAAAAAGTCAAAATTACCATTATGGATTAAAAGAAATAAATATTCATATTCATTCAAGTATTGAACTGTGGGAATTAGAAAACTTAGAAATATTCGAGCTATTAAAAAGGAATAATTGCAAGATTAATTTTATTGTTGAAGGAAATATTACCTACGCAAACAATCAAGATAAAGTTACGGTATTGCTATTGTCTAATAACTATAAGATTAAAAATGGTATTAAAACTGAAATAAATTCTTACCCTATTCACCTTTCATTGACCCTTGAAAATAGCAAGCAAATTATTTATATATCAAAGGAACCTTATATGAATTTAGAAGATTCTTGGTCCAAAAATACTATAGAGAATTTTTATAAGGTTGTTGGAGTGAAAACTGTAGAATATAAGGCTCTTAAAATACCAGAATTTAAGCAAAGTAATTTATACGAATCTAGGCTTATTACAATTCCTGGGAGACAATGTCAAAGTAATGATTTGGCTAAATTAATGCTAGAAAATTTAAATGAAACTAGTGATTTTATTGAAAAAGTAAAAGGTCAAACTTTCAAAGTTACTTATCTTGATAAATTTAATCTATCTGAGTTTTCATTGCGCCTACTCTTGCAGTTTGTAAATCAATTACAAAGTCTGTGTGCAATAGAAGTAGAAACTTTAGAAATTCACTTAGCAAGTGATGTATTTAAAAGTTGCAATACACCTGTTTATATCATCAACAATTATAAAACCATAGTCGATTATACGTATGATATAGAGCAACTAGAACCAAATTACAATTTTGATTTAAATGTAAAGGAAGTTTCAAAACTTCCGCATTATAGATATTTAGAATTTAAGTCCGATAAAATTTCTTTTAATATTCGTATTGATGGAGGTATTGCGCATGGATTAAAGCCAATAGATTGGTTAGAGTCAGATCAGATGTCTTATAGCAATCAATTATTTAAAATAAGAAAAGATGTTTCTCACGATATAATCTATAATATAAATATTGAGGAATAATAACTATGCAATCACTCCGCACACTTCACCTTTACATTTGTACTATTATTAATATTTAATCAAAAGCTATGAATAAGAATACAACTGTTAATTGTCCAAGTTGCAAAGAAGTTTTCAAAGTAGATGAAAGCGTATATTCAGATATTATAAAGCAGGTTAGAGATCAAGAATTTTCAAATGATTTGAAAAGTCGATTGGTATCTGCTGATAAAGAAAAAAATACTGCACTACAACTTAAAGAAGCAGAATTAAAAGGCTCTTTCCAGGTGCAATTATCTGCAAAGGATACAGAAATAAATAGTCTCAAATTTAAGAGTAAGGAAGATCTAGCTGTTGAGTTGGCAAAAAAAGAAACACTTATTAGACAATTGGAATCTAAAGTTGAGAATGCTGATATAGTTAAAACTCTAGAACTTTCCAATGCCGTTACTAGTGTTGAAAAAGAAAGAGATCAGTTAAGAAATGATTTAATACTTAAAGATTCACAAAGAGAAACATTAGAAAAATCTTTAAAAAATCAGTTTACAAATGATTTAATTGCAAAAGATGAGTTGTTAAAAATGAAAGATGGAGAAATTTCAAGGCTCCAAGATTTTAAGCAAAAGCAATCTACTAAGTTGTTGGGCGAAAGTTTAGAGCAACACTGCGAAATTGAATTTAATAAACTTAGAGCTACAGGTTTTCAGACCGCTTATTTTGAAAAGGACAATGATGCTAGAGGTGGAACCAAAGGCGATTATATTTATAAAGAAACTGATGCTGATGGGAATGAAGTAATGTCTATAATGTTTGAAATGAAAAATGAAAATGACCTAACTGCTTCCAAAAAGAAAAATGAAGATTTCTTTGCGAAATTAGACAAAGATAGAAAGGACAAAGGTTGTGAATATGCTATTTTAGTTTCCTTATTAGAGTCAGATAATGAGTTTTACAACACCGGTATTGTTGATGTTTCTTATAAGTACGAGAAAATGTATGTTATACGCCCTCAGTTTTTTATTCCTATTATAACCTTGTTAAGAAATGCTGGTTTAAAATCCTTAGAATACAAAGCGGAGTTAAATATAGTTCGAAACCAAAACTTGGACATTACCAATTTTGAAGATAAAATAGAGGATTTTAAAGTTGGTTTTGCTAGAAATTACGATTTGGCAAGTCGTCAATTTAAAACTGCTATTACCGAAATTGATACTACCATAAAGCATTTAGAAAA
>Ga0308012_10001516_pt1 | contig 12336 bp, 14 predicted proteins | sample Neamet179_FD_203133 | JGI IMG/M metagenome (GOLD analysis project Ga0308012, IMG submission 203133) | Marine microbial communities from water near the shore, Antarctic Ocean - #179 | ecosystem: Environmental > Aquatic > Marine > Unclassified | place: Southern Ocean | collected 2014-07-25 | reverse complement strand
TTTGGATTCTTAAACGATTTAGATACTGAACCTTTGAGGGTTATAAAATATGTTCTGATTGTAATGTTATTAATTACAATTATAAAATTCACAATTTTCTTTTTACTAAAAAAATATAGAAAAGTTTTTAAAGGTAACCTAAGAAAGGTTGTTATCGTTGGATTAAATAAAAAAACAGATCAATTAAGAAAGTACTTTAATGATAATCCTGATTATGGGTATCAACTTATAAAAACATTTGATTTAAATAAAAAAGATAAAATTAGCATAAATGATGTTATTTCTTTTATTTCTGAAAATGAAATTGATGAAATCTATTCTTCTGTAGCAGAGATGAATAACAAGGAGTTACTTAGTTTAATAGATTACGCTGATAATAATTTAAAAATTTTAAAATTCTTACCGGATAATAAAGAAATCTATTCCAAGAAGTTAGACTTTACATACTACGGATATTTACCAATTTTATCTTTAAGAAGTATCCCAATAGACGAACCAATTAATTTATTTATAAAAAGGAGTTTTGATATTTTCTTTTCTTTATTAGTAATTATTGGAATATTATCATGGTTAACACCACTTATAGGTTTTCTTATAAAAATTGAATCTAAGGGCCCAGTTTTCTTTAAACAAAAAAGAAACGGTTTGGATTATAAAGAGTTTTACTGTTATAAATTTCGATCTATGAAGCCCAATCCAGAGGCTCATCTCCATCAAATTAGGAAAGGGGATCCAAGAGTTACTAGAATAGGTAAGTTTATTAGAAAAACTAGTATTGACGAATTGCCCCAGTTTATTAATGTATTAAAAGGCGATATGTCAGTAGTAGGACCAAGACCTCACATGGTAAGTCATACACATATGTATGCCGAAAAGATTGATAAATTTATGGTTCGTCACTTTATAAAGCCAGGCATTACAGGATTGGCACAAGTAAGTGGATTTCGAGGGGAAGTTGAAGATGATACTTTTATTGCAAATAGAGTTAAGTATGATATATATTATCTAGAAAACTGGTCTATTTTAATGGATTTACAAATAGTATTTAAAACAGTTTTCGATACTTTAGGAGGAGATGATAAGGCATATTAAGCAACCTTAGTTTCTTTTATTAAGTTTTATCAACTAAATTTTTTTAATCGCTCTTTTTGCTTGCTTAAAAGTCTAATAAAATTTTATAAAAATGATCAATAATTCTTAGCCAAGTTAATGCTTGAAAATAGTTGTCTTTTAAAAATATTAAAGAGCGTCATATTTATCCTAAGGAATATCCTGTAAATGCTTTTTAGCTATACTTAATAGTAAGTCCGCTTAACTTTAGAGTCAATTCCAACAAATTCAATGAAGTAAAATTAGGGCATCAATTTACAAACAATTATTTTTGACAGCTTAATATACTTTTCAAAAATGAATATTTTAATTTTAGGTTCAGGAGGTCGAGAGCATACATTTGCTCATAAAATAGCACAAAGTAAGAGGTGTAATCAACTTTTTGTAGCCCCAGGAAACGCAGGAACATCAGAGATTGCAACAAATCTATCAATTTCGGTAAATGATTTTGAAGCCATAAAAAACTGTGTGATTAATAATGATATTGGAATGGTCATTGTAGGTCCTGAAGATCCATTAGTAAATGGAATTGCAGATTATTTTCTTGCAACAATAGAATTAAAAAATATAATGCTTATTGGACCTTCAAAAGCTGGCGCATTATTGGAGGGAAGTAAAGAACGTGCTAAAGAATTTATGATGGATCATCAAATTCCTACAGCAGCATATCAAAGTTTTACAAAAGAAACTTTAAAAGAAGGTAAATTATTTTTAGAAACACTAAATCCACCATTCGTTTTAAAAGCAGATGGATTGGCAGCTGGAAAAGGAGTTTTAATTCTTAATGATATTGATGAGGCTAAGAATGAATTAGAAGATATGTTGTCTAATTCAAAATTTGGAGCAGCAAGTTCAACTGTTGTTATTGAAGAGTTTTTAGACGGAATAGAATTGAGTGTTTTTATTTTAACAGACGGGAAAAATTATAAAATATTGCCTACTGCTAAAGATTATAAACGAATTGGAGAAGGAGATACTGGATTAAATACAGGTGGTATGGGAGCTATTTCGCCTGTTCCTTTTGCAGATGATGTTTTAATGAAAAAAATAGAAGAGAGAGTAGTTATCCCAACGGTTAATGGACTCCAAAAAGAAAATATAGATTATAAAGGATTTGTTTTTATTGGTTTAATAATTGTTAATAAGGAGCCATTTGTTATAGAATACAATGTGCGAATGGGGGACCCAGAAACCGAAGTGGTGCTACCTAGAATTAAAAATGATTTAGTGGATTTATTTGAAGCGACTTTTAATCAAGAGTTAGATAAAACTTTCATAGAAATTGATGAAAGAGCTGCTACTACAGTAATGTTAGTTTCTGGAGGCTATCCTGAAGCCTATGAAAAGGGTAAATTAATTTCAGGAATTAAAAATATTGAGGATTCTATGGTCTTTCATGCAGGTACAGCCATAAAAGATAAAAAAATTATTACAAACGGAGGACGTGTCTTAGCAATAACGTCTATGGACATAGATTACAAAAAGGCACTAAAAAAATCGTATCAAAATATAGAAAAACTACATTTCGATGCGATGAATTATCGTAAGGATATAGGTTATGATTTAACCTAAATATCTATGAGCAGTAACGCTTTTATCGTCACTACCTTCTGTTGCGTCATATTTTTTAAGTTGTCCAATCCAATAAACAATGGCAACCGCACAAATTATCATAAAAATCCATGACATAGTATTTGCAGCCCACCAGTTTGATAGTTCTAAAGCACGAAGTGCATTAAATGGTGCAAATGCTACACCTTCAAAAAAATCTTGTATTCCTCCAAAAAAACCCGCCCAAGTCATATCTTTATGTTTTAAGATAGCAAAAATATAAATTAAGAACCATGCTCACAAGTTTTTTTAGTAATTCTAAACCATTCCATTTTATAGTAGTGAGCCTACTTTTGTTTGCAGGATGGTTTTTTTATATAATTCAGGATTTAAATGAAGTAATTAATTATGCGGACATAGCCCTATTATTAACTCAAAACACTATTTTTTTGTTGCTTTTTTTACTGTTGAGTTTTATCATTAAAAAGAACCGACTTACTCAATCTAACTCCTATGCGCTTTTTTTATTTTGTTGTTTTATTTTAACGATTCCTCTACTTTTTAAAGAATTGCATCCTGCTTTTTCTTTCTTTTTTTTATTGTTGGCTTTGCGCAGGATCCTTAGTATAAGTTCGAAAAAAAACAGTGAAAAAAAAATATTGGATGCTTCCATTTGGATTGCGATAGCAGCTCTTTTTTATTTTTGGAGTATTTTGTTTTTTATCATTTTGTTTATTGCAATTATTCAATTAGCATCAAAAAACTATAAGCTTGTATGTATTCCTTTTATAGGTTTTACTTCAATTTTTATTCTAACAACTGTCTATCATATAATAGTTAATGATAGTTTTTGGTGGTTTCTAGAATATAAGGAGCAAATTAGTTTTGATTTCTCTCCATATTATTCATTCAAAACAATAATACCCTCAATTTTTATTTTGTTGTTAGGGATATTTGGTGTTATATGCAAATCAATAAATATTTCAAACACTCCTTTAAAAGAAAAATCCAAATATTGGATTCTTCTTTTTTCTTTATTAATAGGACTGATCTTAATTATTTTAACTAACAATAAGAACGGAAGCGAACTCATGTTCTTATTGGCACCAATTTCAATTTTTATTGCTAATTTTATAGAAACTAATTCTAAAAAATGGATCTCAGAATTATTTTTATGGTTGGTATTTTTATTTCCATTTGCTATGTTTTTTTTATAAAATGAATTTAGCAGACCTCTAAATACAATTACAGGAATAACTGCAATATCCTTATAAAATTTTCAGCACTAAAAAATTAATGATAAAGCCGGCAATCTTTCAAGAGACAAATAATAAACATCAAGTATTCCAAAAAGATGGTAATAAACTTATTAAAAGCATTACCGAAGACCTATTATATTTATACCCGTCATATAACGCAAGGCAATACGGAGCTAACTATCATTTGTTAAATACTATTGCAAAATATGATATCTTTGCGCCTAAAGGAGTAATAGGTTTATGGGATTATTGTAAAAAAAGTAGTTCTTCAATCATTTACGGAATTGTTAAAAAACGCACATTTTAGAAAAAACCAATTAAAGAATAAAAGATATGTTTTCAGAAAAAGCAAATGCTATTTTTAAAGAAATTATAGCTAACTATCATGTTATTGATAATGTAGATCAAGCTTTTAGTAACCCATACGATTCTAAATCTCAAAACCTAGAACATTTACTATACAGAAAATGTTGGATAGATACCGTACAATGGCATTATGAGGATATTATTCGCGATCCTAATATTGATCCCCTAAGCGCCTTGACTTTAAAAAGACAAATTGACGCTTCTAACCAAGACCGTACAGATATGGTAGAATATATTGATAGTTATTTTTTAGAAAACAATAAAGGCGTACCTACTAAAGTAAATGCTACTATTAATACCGAAAGCCCTGCTTGGGGAGTAGATCGTCTTTCAATTTTAGCATTAAAAGTATACCATATGAATGAAGAAGCAACTAGGGGAAATGCTTCCGAAGCACACAGAAACACTTGTCAAATTAAACTAAATATACTGCTTGAGCAACGAGTAGATTTAAGCACTGCCATTGATCAATTATTAAACGATATTGAAAAAGGCGATAAGTACATGAAAGTTTACAAGCAAATGAAAATGTACAACGATGACGAATTGAACCCTGTACTTAGAGGAGAAAAATAAACATATCGACTTACTAAATTTTAATGTCATATAGCGCAAAGGCGAATAATTTCTATAATTGAAAAAACCTACCAACATACTTGTTATTCGTCTTTCAGCAATGGGAGACGTCGCTATGATAGTACCTGTGCTTAGCGTTTTTTCTGAAACCTACCCAGAGGTTCAATTAACCGTTCTGTCCAGGGCTTTTTTTAAGCCTTTTTTTCAAGATTTTACAAATGTAGTTTTTCTTGAAGCTGATGTAAACGATAAACATAAAGGTTTTACGGGGCTCTTAAAGCTTTCAAAAGAAGCAAACTCCTTAGAAGTTGATGCTGTAGCAGATTTACATAATATAATTCGATCTAAAATTATTACCCTGTATTTAAAGTTGTTGGGAAAAAAATCGGCAACTCTAAATAAAGGTAGAAAAGAAAAAAAATCGCTAACCAGGGTAAAAAACAAAACCCTTAAGCAATTAAAAACAACTCATCAGCGATATGCAGATGTCTTTGAGACACTAGGGTTTCCCATAGACTTAACTAATTTTAAACCATCACCAAAAAAAGAGTACAATAAAAACATATTAAAGCTCGTAGGTAAAAAAAATAAAATTACTATTGGGATAGCTCCATTTGCTGCCTATAAAAGTAAAATGTACCCTTTAGAGTTAATAAAAAAGGTAATTGCAGATTTAAATAAAGAAGATAAATATCAAATAGTTTTATTTGGCGGAGGCACTAAAGAAAGAAATCAACTAGACACTTTTGAAAATGAGTTTACTTCTGTAATTAATACTGCTGGGAAACTAAATTTTACAGAAGAATTAACATTAATATCAAATTTAGATGTAATGATTTCTATGGATAGCGGCAATGGTCATCTAGGTGCCATGTATGGGATCCCAATAATTTCTCTTTGGGGGGTTACTCATCCATTTGCCGGATTTGCCCCTTTTGGGCAACCAAATGATAATAGTTTATTAGCAGATAACAATAAATATACATTAATACCGACTTCAATTTACGGGAATAATTATCCCGAAGAGTATGAAAATGCAATGGAAACGATAAAACCTGAAGAAATAGTAAAAAAGGTGGAATTAGTTTTAAAATTAAAGAAATAATTAATTGCTAAACATCATCATAATCAATACCTAATGTTTCAGTAGTTGGGTGTGCTTGACAAGTTAAAATTAACCCTTCAGCTATTTCATTTTCTGTTAGTATTTGATTTTGCATCATAACAACCTCCCCTTCAGTGACTTTAGCAACACAAGATGAGCAAACGCCTCCTTGACAAGAATAGGGAGCGTCAATGTCATTTTTTAAAGCAGCCTCTAAAACAGTCTCCTTTTTTGACATTTTTATATTTTTTATTTCCTCATCAACAACAATGGTTACTATTACATTTTCTTCTTTAGCTTTTGCACTCATCTCAGTATTTTTTTGTAAAAATACAAAGGATTTATAATTTTAAACTATGCTCTTCTTTTAAAAATTTAAAATTTGCAATGCTCGGATATTATTTTTTAAGCTAATAGTCCTATATTTTTTAAAAAGAAACGTATTTTTACAGTTAATATTGAGGCGGGTACACTAAACGCGAAGCTTTTAAGTTTCAGTATTGTATAATAAAACAAAAATATTTTGAAGGGAATAATAAAAAGCACAATTTTTTTAATGGTCGTATTATTTATGGCCGCCTGTTCACGTAAAAAAAATACATTTCTAAGCAGAACCAAGCAATCTGTAACTTCGGAATTTAATATATTATACAACGGGAATATTGCTTTTAAAACAGGTAAAGAGCAATTGGCAAGAACTTATAGAGATAATTTTTGGGAAACTCTTCCTATAGAGCGAATAGAACTAGAAGAAAGTAATACTTTAACTGTCGAAAGTGTAAATGAAAATTTTAATATAGCTGAGGAAAAAGCTGTAAAAGCCATTCAAATGCATTCTATATATATAGAAGGCAAAGAATACAATCCACAAATAGATGAAGCATATATTCTTTTAGGAAAAGCAAGATATTTTGACGGACGTTTTGTACAAGCACTTGACGCTTTTAATTTTATTTTAAAGACACACCCTACAAGTAATAATATTAATCAAGCAAAAGTTTGGAGAGCAAAGACTCAGATTCGTTTAAATAACGAAGAAATAGCAATTGAGAACCTGCTTAAAATGAATAAAAACAAAGAGATAAGCAAGAAAGACTTAGCAGATGCTTCCGCTATTTTAGCTCAAGCTTTGATTAATTTAGATTCAATTGAAGCGGCAATGCCTTATATTAAGTATGCTTCAGAAAATGTTAAAGACAATGAACTTAAGGGTAGATATACATACATATTAGGACAACTTTACGATCAATTAGAAAAAATAGATAGTGCAAACTTGGAGTTTGATAAAGTTATAGCATTAAATAGAAAATCTCCTCGCGTATATATGATTAATGCTTATATCGAAAAAGCAAGGAATTTTGATTTCACAAACGAAGATCGTGTTGCTTTTTTAGCGCTTTTATTTGATTTGGAAGAAAATCGTGAAAATAGACCATTTCTTGATAAAATTTACAATCAAATCGGGGAATACTATAGAAAAAATGACAGTATAGATTTAGCTGTGGGATATTATAATAAATCAATTCAGGCCTATCAAGAAGATAGGGTAATGCAATCTATAAACTATCAAACCTTGGCAGAGATTTATTTTGATGATAGGTATTATAAATTTGCTGGGAGCTATTATGATAGCACTTTAACCAATCTTGATGAAGGAACAAGATCATGGAGAAGAATAAAAAAGAAACGAGAAAATCTTGATGACGTTATAAAATATGAAGACATAGCATTTGAAAATGATAGCGTCTTAAAATTAGTTAATATGACAGAAGCTCAACAGCTAAGTTATTTTTCAATTTACACCACTCAACTTAAACAAAAAGCTATTGAAGACTCTTTGGCAAGAATAGAAAACGAAGAAAACATTTCTAATAATGAATTCTTCACCTCAAATCAAGAAAAGTCTCAAGATAAAACAGGAGGTAGTAGTTTTTATTTTTATAATTCAACAACAATCGCTTTTGGAAAGCAAGAATTTGAAAAGAGATGGGGTAATAGAAGGTTAGAAGATAACTGGAGATTATCAGACAAAATATCTAAACTAGAAAATTTTGAAGACGAAGTAGCTGCGCCAATAGCCGAAAATGATCTTTATAAACCAGAAACTTACCTAGCCTTAATACCCAAAGATGAAAAAGCAATAGATAGCCTTATAAGAGACCGAGATTTTGCTTATTATCAATTAGGGTTAATTTATAAAGAAAAGTTTAAAGAATACGATTTAGCGACTGAACGATTGGAAGCTTTACTTTTATTTAATCCTGAAAAAAGATTGGTATTACCAACCTTATATAACTTGCATAAAATTAATGAATTAACAGGAAATGAAATACTAGCTGCTCTATATAAAAATGAGATTATAACCAGATATCCCGATTCTAGATATGCGGAGATATTGCTAAATCCTAATGTAATTTTAGCTACAGACGAATCAAGTCCAGAATATAAATATAGTGAGTTATATAAAGATTTTGAAGCCTCTAAATACCAAAAAGTAATAGAAACGAGTGAAACCTGTATTTCTATTTATTTTGGAAACCCTATAATTCCAAAATTCGAATTATTAAAAGCAAACGCTATAGGTCGGCAACAAGGATATAAATCTTACAAAAGAGCATTAGCATTTGTTTCCTTAAACTATCCTAATTCAGAAGAAGGTAAAGAAGCATTAGCCCTTTACAATAAACTACTACCTAAAATAGCGAATAAAGTATTTTTATCTGATAGTAAAAGTGAACGCTGGAAAGTAGCTTATAGTTTTAACAGTGAAGATCGTGAAGCTGCTGAAAAACTGCAAGAAAAACTTAATAAAGCAATTGAAAGTAATGATTATACTGAAATGTCAACATCAATAGATTATTATATTCCTAACACTATTTTTGTGATGACACACGGGCTAAATTCTAGGCAAGGAGCTAAAGGATTCGCAGATGTTTTAAGTGAAAGAAAAAAGGATAAGATAAAGAACAATCATTTCGAAGTTTCTTCAGAGAATTATACAATTATTCAAATTCACAAAAACCTAGAAGATTATTTAGCCATAGACTTTTCCAAAACATTAATTCAAGAAGAAGAAAAGCATAGACCAGTGGAAATGGATGAGCCATGTGCAGCACCCTGTGAGAAAAGGTCAAAGAATAATAAGCAAGAGATTCCATTCTAAAAAACTAAAAATAATATATAAAATGTTTTCAGATAAAAAACCGAGAGAATCCGAAACTCCAGGAACTGGTCAAAATCGCATTAACGATGGAACTAAACTTAAAGGAAATATAACCTCTATTGGTTATTTTAGAATCGACGGTATAATTGAGGGAAATGTAACAACCCCTTCAAAAGTGGTAATTGGTAAAACAGGAGTTATTATAGGCGCCTTAAGTTGTGAAAATGCCGACATAGAAGGTGAGGTAAAAGGAATATTAGATATAAAAGGCACACTTAGCCTAAGAGCAACAGCAAACATAGAAGGCGAAGTTGTCACAGGAAAACTAGCGGTAGAGCCTGGAGCTACATTTAATGCAACTTGTTTAATGAAAGCGGGGAATAGTTCTAATTTAGCAAATAAATTATCTTCTTCAGAAGAGAAAAAAGAAAAGATAAAAACTCAAAACCACTCTTTTGACAGAACACAAAGAAACCAAAATCCAAAAACAGAACAAGAACAGCAGAGTTAATACATACGCTAGGTTCTCGGGCATTGCTTTTCAAATGACAGCTATTATTGGGCTTGGATCTTTTGGAGGGGTTAAATTAGATGAATATTATCCAAATAAATATTCGGTATTTACCATAATATGCAGTTTAGTCTCTATAGGAATTGCTTTGTATTATGTAATAAAACAAGTGACAGACTTTTCAAATAAAAAAGATCATAAGAAGTGAATAAAGAAATTAAAGGGTTTACTATTAAACTAATCATCTTTGCCCTAATAGCATTTGGAATACATTGTATTGTCTTCCATATTTTATTTCCTGAAATGCTTCTTTTTATACCTATTTGGACAATTTACCTATTTAATAGCGTGCTGGTTTTAACTATTTTTTGTTATTTAAATTATAAAGTAGGAAAAGGAAGTGCAAAAGCATATTCAATTTTTTTAGTTTTAACACTTGTTAAGATGGCGCTTTCTTTAGTTTTTTTATTACCTCTATTTGTTGAAAAATCAGACAATGTAGTTCCTGAGGTGATAAATTTCTTTATTTCATATTTTATCTTTCTAATTTTTGAAATGATTAGTTTAAATAATTTTTTAAAAAACGATTAATCAATATAGATTATGGTTTGCCAATTCATTTAATGTTAGTAGATTTGCACAAAATTTTAGGAACACAAAAGCATTACATTGAAAACAACTAAATTCAACATCATAAAGAATCTTATTTTAGGACTGTTTTTTGTCTTAGCATCAACAACAAGTTTCGCGATATCTATAGCGAACGACAGCAAAGATTCAGAAGTAGAAGAAGAATTTAATGTAACAGATATGATCATGCATCACGTTAAAGATGCACATGAATTTCATGTTATGGATTGGGAAGGTCATGCTATCTCAATACCATTACCTATTATCCTTTGGACAGAAAATGGATTAGTTACATTTATGTCAAGTGAGTTTCATCATGATGATTTGGGCAATGTTGTGGTAGAAAAGAACGGTCAGAATTTTGTAAAATTTCATGAAGAAATTTATTATGCAAATGATTCAGCTAATGAGGAAGGTTCATACCTTACATTAAATACAGAAGATCATCCAGAAAATTCTTATCCAATGGACTTCTCTATTACAAAGTTGGTGTTTTCGATGTTTTTCTCTGTCATTTTATTGGTATTTATATTTGGCCTGTCTGCAAGGTCATACCATAAAAATGGAGTGCCTAAAGGCATTGCAAAATTTACGGAACCTTTAGTTGTTTTTATTAGAGACGAAGTTGCAATTCCTAATATTGGCGAAAAAAACTACAAGAAATTTATGCCCTTCTTATTATCATTATTTTTCTTTATTTGGATTAATAATATGATGGGGCTAATTCCTTTTTTTCCTTTTAGCGCTAACTTAAGTGGAAACATTGCATTTACACTAGTATTAGCATTAATCACATTTGTTATTACAACTATTGTTGCAAATAAAGAGTACTGGAAACATATTTTTTGGATGCCAGGTGTACCGGTTCCAATGAAATTATTTTTAGCTCCTATTGAGTTTATGGGGATCTTTATTAAGCCTATTTCTTTAATGATTCGTTTATTTGCTAACATTACAGCAGGGCATATTATCGTATTAAGTTTAATCTCATTGATATTTATATTTGAAAGTATTTGGATTGCACCAATCTCGATTGCATTCTCTTTCTTTATTAGTATTATTGAGGTATTAGTAGTTGCCATACAGGCATATATATTTACCATGTTGTCGGCACTATATATTGGATCGGCAATGGAAGAACATGAACATTAATTAATTTTTAATATTTTAGAACTATGAGTTTATTATTATTACAAGAAGCAGTGAGTTACGTACCTTTCGCAGCAATTGGCGCTGGATTAGCAGCAATTGGTGCTGGTATAGGTATTGGTAAAATTGGTGGATCTGCAATGGAAGCTATTGCACGTCAACCAGAAATGCAAGGAAAAATTCAATCTTCTGCAATTGTACTTATCGCCTTCGTTGAGGCGGTTGCACTTTTCGCAGTGGTTGTATCACTTATTGCAAAGTAAAACAAAACAAGGTGCAACGGTTGGTTGCACCTGTTTTTAGTTTTTTTATTAAAGAATATCATAAAAAATAAATAGAAATGGATTTAGTTACTCCTGACGTTGGATTGTTATTTTGGACATTTATATCGTTCGCAATCTTATTTTTCGTTCTTAAAAAATTTGCATGGAAACCAATTGTAGGTACTGTAAATGATAGAGAGCAATCTATAAAAGATGCTTTAGCATCTGCTGAAAATGCAAAAAAGGAAATGCAAAACCTTACAGCAGACAATGAGCGTATTTTAAAAGAAGCACGAGCAGAAAGAGAAATGATGATAAAAGAAGCACGTGATCTTAAAACAAAAATGATTTCAGATGCTAAAGAAGAAACAAAAGCAACTACAGATAAAATGATTATTCAAGCGCAAGAAGCAATTGAAAATGAAAAAAAATCTGCTATGGCTGACTTAAAAAATCAAGTAGCTTCTTTATCTGTTGAAATTGCTGAAAAAGTCATAAAAGGCGAGCTTTCTAACAAAGACAAGCAATTAAAAATTGTGGAAGAAATGTTAGGAGAGGCTACTTTAAATTAATATATAATGAGCGGAAGCAGAGCAGCAATACGATATGCAAAAGCGGTCTTACAAGAAACAACGGAAGCTAATTATATATTA
>Ga0308012_10001515_pt1 | contig 12339 bp, 10 predicted proteins | sample Neamet179_FD_203133 | JGI IMG/M metagenome (GOLD analysis project Ga0308012, IMG submission 203133) | Marine microbial communities from water near the shore, Antarctic Ocean - #179 | ecosystem: Environmental > Aquatic > Marine > Unclassified | place: Southern Ocean | collected 2014-07-25 | reverse complement strand
CTTTAGGTAAGCCCGTGTTAGTGATGCGCGATACCACAGAAAGACCTGAAGCTGTAGAAGCTGGAACGGTAATTTTAGTAGGTACAAACAAAGCTAAGATTGTAAAAGAAGCCAATAGCCTATTAACCGACAAAGCTCGTTATGCTGCTATGAGCACACTTCATAATCCTTACGGAGATGGAAAGGCTAGTAATAGAATTGTAGAATTTATTCAAAATATATAAGATGAGCATTCAACCAGAAGTAGTAATGATTGGATTGGGTTATATAGGATTGCCTACAGCAGCCCTAATAGCTCAAGGTGGTGTACAAGTACATGGAGTAGATATTAACCCTAGCGTAGTAGAAACTATTAACGCAGGTAAAATACACATTGTAGAGCCATCGCTAGATCTTGCAGTTGCCGAAGCCGTAAAAAAAGGTTTCTTAAAGGCTTCTACCAAGCCAGTAGAAGCAAACAATTACCTCATTGTAGTACCAACACCTTTTAAAGGAAAAAACGAGCCTGACATCTCTTTTGTTCAGGCTGCTACTAGAGGAGTTCTTCCATTATTAAAAGAAGGAGATTTATACATCATCGAATCTACTTCGCCTGTAGGAACTACAGAGAAAATGATGCGTTTGATATATGAAGAACGCCCAGAACTAGAAGGGAAATTATACATAGCGTATTGCCCAGAACGTGTATTGCCCGGAAACGTAATGTACGAACTAGTGCACAACGACCGAGTAATTGGTGGAGTAGATGAAGCTTCTACGCAAAAAGCCATTGATTTTTACAGTAAATACGTTAAAGGAGAGCTACACAAAACCAATGCGCGTACCGCAGAAATGTGTAAGCTGGTAGAAAATTCTTCTAGAGATGTGCAGATTGCTTTTGCTAACGAACTTTCTATAATTTGCGACAAGGCCGATATTAATGTGTGGGATTTAATAGCTCTTGCCAACAAACACCCTAGAGTTAACATACTACAACCAGGTTGTGGTGTAGGTGGACATTGTATTGCCGTAGATCCTTACTTTATTGTTTCGGACTACCCAATGGAAACAAAAATTATTGGAACAGCTAGAGAGGTAAATAACTACAAGTCTTTTTGGTGTGCAGAGAAAGTTCAGAATGCCAAATTGGAGTTCCAACTCAAAGAAGGGCGAAAACCAAGCATTGCAATGATGGGTTTGGCTTTTAAACCAAACATTGACGATTTAAGAGAGTCTCCAGCAAAATACATTGCACAAAAAGTACTTCAAAATGCCAATAATGAAGCTTATTATATTGTGGAGCCTAATATAGAAACACACACAGTGTTTAAGTTGACAGACTTTAAAGAAGCGGTAGAAAAAGCAGACATTATCGTCTTTTTAGTGGCTCATAATGAGTTTAAAAACCTAACTATTCCTGCTGATAAAATCGTGTTAGATTTTTGTGGGATAAAAAAGTAAGAGAATGAAAAACATTGCATTATATATATATATATCAATTTTTATAACATCATGTACGGCAATTCATTTGAATGATAATCTCGTGAATAAGAATGACGTTTTAAAACCTTTTCCGTTTACAAATGATAATATTGATAAATACGATAATTTAATTTTTGATTCGAATAAAATCCCATTACTTAATTTTAAGGATAGCTTGATATACTATCCTGTACAGTATAATCAAGTAGCTCTTCATTATTATGCTAGATATTTTTCTACAAAAAGCGATCTAGATAAAAAAGTATTTCTAAAGCAAGCTGAATTTATCAGAAATGAAATGGTTATACATAGTGACTTTGGGGTATGGGAATGTAATACATTAATAAGTCCATATAAATTAAAGACCCCGTGGCCTTCTTCTATGGCACAAGGTTTCGGACTTGGTGTGATGATTCAAGCTTATAATTTGACTAATGATTACAGGTATTTAGATGCGGGGCGATTAGCACTAAATTCATATGAGGTTGACATTGAAAATGGTGGGATTAGAAATACGTGGGATGGGTATGTACATTATGAAGAGTACGCCGACGTCAATTCTCACGTGTTAAATGGATATATTTTTTCATTGGGAGGTTTGTATTATTACTACAAAAACACGAATGATGAAAAAGCTTATAAGCTTTTTATAGAAGGAGTGAATTCGCTGTCAGTTAAGTTAAAAGATTATGATGCAGGTTTTACCTCTTTTTATAGCTTAATACCTCATACTGGACAATACCCTTATGATTCAGCAAATGGAAGTCGACCAGATCATTATCACGAATTAGTTATAAATCAGTTAATTTCTCTATACTTATGGACAAATAATATTGTGTTTTACGAATATGCTTATAAGTTCTATCAACAGGATTTAGGGCTATTTTATGATTATAAATTACCTAATAAATTTAAAGAAATTGAAGCATCGTATACGGTTGTCCCTAAAACTCATGGGGTAGACAATTTATTAAATCCAAATTGGACCTATGGGAATTATTGGAGTACAAATAAATTTCCTACAGAGTTAATTCTCGATTTAGGAGGTCTAAAGACAGATGTTACAAAACTCGTATTATATGCATTATCATTAGAAACATTGCCAAAAGACTTTGAAATATATATGTATAAAGACAGTGCCTGGACGTTGGCTAATAACTTAAATGATATTTTGCGCACACACGAAACTAAATTTCAAACAAGACATCACAAAACCATTGTAAAAGAATATGATTTATTTGGTAATTTTGAAGCTGAAAAAATTAAAATCAAATTCCTTTCTTCTAATGGAGATTATATAGCATTAAGAAATATTAATTTATTCTTTAACCAAAGGCAAGAATTTGAGGCCTTAGTGGAATTGGTTAAAAATCATCAATTCATTTACACCAAATAAGTGCAGATTCTAGAACTCTTTAAGAATAAACTTGTCAAGAATATATCGTGGCTATTTTTCGATAAAATATTCAGGATGACTTACGGGATATTTGTAAGTGTTTTGGTGGCTAGATATTTAGGGCCTGTTGCTTTTGGAGAGCTTAACTTTTCAATTGCATTCGTATATGTTTTTCTGGTTATCTCTAGCCTAGGGATGGAGCAAGTATTAATAAGGGAACTCACCCTCTCTAGGGAAGAAAGAAATAAAATAATATCTACCTCTTTAATTATGAGAGGATTGGCGTCTATCATTATATACCTACTTGTTGTAGTAATGGCTATTCGCTTCAATCCAGACATAAGTACTCATTTACTTATTATAATTATAGGTACTCAAATATTATTACAAGTTACTGATGTCTTCTTCGCTGTTTTCATGGCAGAAGTCAACTCAAAATATGTGGTTTTGTCCAGGAATATAGGCTTTCTATTTTCTGGATTAATAAAAGTAGTATTTGTATTCATTAAGCTCAGTCTTGTTTGGTTTGCATTTGCAACAGTGGTTGAGTTTTTTGTTTGCTCTTTACTAATCATCTTGTTTTTTAAGAGAAAAACAGACATCCAAATAAGTTTAAAATATTGGGATAAACAGATTGGAAAACAAATTTTAAATAGCTCTTATCCATTGATTATTTCGAGTGTTTTTTATGTTATTTATACGAAGCTCGATCAGGTAATGTTAGGCTATTTAACAAGCTCCGACGAGGTAGGATATTATGCTGTGGCAGCTAAATTATCAGAAGTGTGGTATTTTATCCCTTCTGCTATTGTAAATTCTTTTTATCCAGAATTAGTTAAACTTAAGGAGCAAAGCACAAATAGATTTAACGGTTTAATAACGAATCTAATGACTGTGTTGACTGCATTAGCCTTTAGTATTGCATTGTTTTTCACCTTCTTCTCAGAAATACTTATAGAGTCCTTATATGGAATCGAATATATTGCGTCTGGTAAGATTTTAACCATACATATTTGGTCCTGCATTATTGTCTTTTCAGCTGTAGTGAGTGGTGCATGGTTTGTTATCAATCGATTCGAAAAATATTCATTTTATAGAACAGGAACTGGGGCTATTGTAAATATAGCTTTGAACTTCATGTTAATACCTGTATATGGGGCTTTGGGAGCTGCAGCAGCAACTTTAGTTGCAAAAATTATTGCATCGTATCTAATGAACGGAATGTTTTCAAAAACAAAACCTGTATTTTTAATGCAAACTAAAGCGTACTTTAATGTAATAAAAATTCTACCTGTTTATAGAATTTCTAAAAAACTACTTCATGATATTAAGCTCAATTAACAGTTTGAAAAATAAGATTCTGCAAGAATTATCTGTCCTAATAACAGAAGACTATGCACTACTTGATATTCCTAATTATAAAAATATAGGTGATCACCTTATTTATAAAGGAGAGTTAGATTTTTTTAGGGAAATCCCTTTTAAATGCCAAACACGGTCTAGTGTTACTTTTAATTATTCTGATGAAATAAAATCAAATATAATTTTGCTACAAGGAGGTGGGAACTTCGGTGATTTATATCCCATTCATCAAAGGTTTAGAGAAAGGGTTATTTGCGAAAACGCTAATAAACGAATTATTATATTACCGCAGTCTGTTCAATTTAATAAGGTATCTGAGGCTATAGAAAGTGCTAAGATTTTTAATAACCACCCAGACCTTACCATTTGCGCAAGAGACCAATATTCTTTTGAGTATTTGAAAAAATACTTCGGAAACTGTAATATAATTTTGGTCCCAGATATGGCTTTCTGTTCTCAATATAAAAAATCTAAACAAGCAAGTAAAAACTTGCTGATTATGAAGCGTAGAGATTTTGAGATTGGTAATTCTGATCAGGCTAAAATAAGTAATGAGTATTCAGTATCTGACTGGACTACATTTGAGCCTACTATAACTGAAAGTCTCGCTAAATTCTACGAGAAAGTAAACAATAAACTCTCGAAGGTCTTTTTTAGTCAAATTAAAAAAGATAGTGTTTTTGGTTTATTCCCTCTAAGAACAGAAGAAGAATACACACAACTAGGTATAGACCTAGTCTCGGAGTACCAGTTTGTTATCTCAACTAGATTACATGGTCATATTTTATGTATGTTACTAGGTATACCCTCTATTATAGTTGATAACAGTTATGGTAAAAATAAAAGGTTTTACGATACTTGGTTAAAAGATGTTGAGAAGTCATATTTTGCTAATACAATAGAAGAAGCGATTGAACTTTATAACAAGATAGAAAATGAAAAATAAAACTCCCTTTTTATCTATCGTTGTTCCCGTATACAATGTGGAAGACTATTTAGTTCGATGCTTAGAGTCTATACTTTCTCAATCGTTTATTGATTGGGAAATGATAATTGTAGACGACTGTTCACCTGACAATAGTCAGGCAATTATTCAAAAATATCAAGCTCAAGATTCGAGAATTAGATGTATCATCAACCAGAAAAATAAGGGGCTCGGGGGTGCTAGAAACATAGGGATTTCTCATTGCCAAGGAGCTTATATATTATTTATAGATAGCGATGATTATATAACTGACGAAAAAGCCTTAGAGCAATTATGCGCAATAGCTAATGTGCATAATTTAGATGTAATCGATACACCGTATAGAGTATTAAAAGACGATGTAGAAATAAATTTATTACCGAAATTTTTTAATCAATTAAACAACAAGGTATATACAGGGATAGATTATATGAATCGTATTCACATTCTACCAATTGTAGCTTGGAATAAACTCTATAAACGGATTTTTCTGGAACAGAATAACATCCTTTTTAAAGAGAGAAAATACGAAGATATATGCTTCACCTTGGAGGTAATGTATAAAGCGAATAGAGTACAAAATACAAATACGCCTTTTTATAATTATATAATTCGCGAAGGATCGATAATGACATCCAAAGTGAGTAAAAGCTCTGTAGATGACGCAATGGAATTGTGCTACGACTTGGAGTCTTTGTACAACGATGCAAATAAGAACACTCAAATTGAAAAAAGTTTTTTCTATGGATTTATTGGCTTACAAAAATTACTTTCGGAATACGAATCAAAGAAACACAAGAGAGAGGTCGATAAACTACTAAAGGCGTTACATAAGAAGTATTGCTGGTCAATATTAAAAGCAGACAAACTTGGCTTAATTCAAAAATTATCATTGTTTGTCACCCCTAAGCTTACCTTATTCTTAATTAAAAAATCTAAAGGGTGAAAATAGCAATAATTACATCAAGGTATCCTAGCGAAAACAATCCATATAACCACATGTTCGTTCATATGAGGTCTAAGGAATTCATTTCTCAAGATGCACAAGTAGTCATTTACGTTCCAAGTTCTGAAACATGTGAATATATATTTGAAGGGGTATTGGTAAAAAAAATTCCATCAAAGAAAATAGTTAATTCGCTGAAAGAGTTCGATGTACTTTATCTTCATCTGTTACACTTGTATCCATTTACGAAAGAAGATGGATGGCCAATTTATAAGTCAATAATGCAAAACCAATACCCCTTTGCAATGTATGTGCATGGGTCTGAAGTTCAAAAGTACTCTGCAAGACCTTTTGATAAAGACAATTCGATTAAAGGGATGTTAAGAAGGTTTAAAAAAGATTTCATACTTGTTTATTTTATGAGAAAATTTGTAAATAATTCGCACAAAAATAGTTCCGCACATTTTTTATTTCCCTCTTTTTGGATGAAGAAAGAAATGGAAAAGAATTTAGACCTAGTGATTTCAAGATTTGATATCGTTGCAAATGGAATTGAAACAGACTTATTCTCATTTTCAAATAAATTTGAAAAAAGACATCAATTAATTGCATTGAGGCCACTATCAAGCATGAAATACGCTGTTGATGTGGCCATTGAAATTATGAGATTTTTACCTGAAAAATACACCTTAGATATTTTCGGGAAAGGACACTATGAAGAATGTTTTACAGATTTGATAAAAAAATATTCTCTTCAAGGGAGAGTAAATATTTATAATAAATTTATAAATAAAGTTGACATGCCTAATCATTTCTCAAAATATGGAATATCAATGTCAACTACCCGAATGGATGCTCAAGGTGTAAGTATGTGTGAGGCTAATTCGTCTGGCTTATTAACTGTTAGTAATAATAATACGGCAATCCCTGAATTCATCAAGGATATGGAAACAGGGATTTTAGGCGATAACCCAAAAGAAATAGCAAATAAAATATTAACGGTAACCTCAAATGAGAAATTGTTTAAAACAATCACTGAGGCTGGAAGAAACAAGATGGAGAAAATTGATGTGACTCTGACATGTAAAAAGGAATTATCTATTCTTAAAAAACTCACAAATAAGTATTATTAAATATGCTTAAATTAAAAAAATTAGATGCATTAATAGTATTGTTAATGTTCGCATTACTCCCCATTGACATGATTAATGGTATAATGCTTAGAAATGCGATTATACTTCCAATAACACTTGGTCAGGTATTTAAGCTAATCATTATAGCAGTCCTCTTTTTTCGCTTCTTTATATTTAATTTTAAATTGTTGGTTACTTCTTTTTTAATGTTTTTGATGCTACTGGCACCTACTTTCTATCAGATACTTATACACGTTGACGCCAGTTTTTTATTTAGTGATATAATTAAAGTAAGTAAATACTTAACTCCCTTATTCAGCTTCTTCTTTTTTAGAGATTATATTAATCGTCAAGATGCGATAGAGCTTAAACAGCTCTTTAAATTGGTTAGATTTTCTTATATAATTTTAGTCGTAAATATTTTAATAAAATACATTGGATTAGGCTACCCTATGTATAGATATGGGGACATAGGGAGTAAAGGATTTTTTTACGCAGGAAATGAAACATCTGCCTTGTTAATTATCTTAAGCGCTATATTGGCTCATTCAATATTGTTAACTAGTAAAAGATGGAAGTTTTACGCCTTCATGACCTTTAGTTTGGTTGTAGGCATAAGTATTGGCTCTAAAACGGGAGTCTTAGGTATCCTTCTACTTATGCTGCTCATCCCTATTAAGCAATCCTCTATTAGATTAAGCTCAAAGGGATTACAAAAACTTAACTATAAGTTATTTGCTTATGTTCCGTTAATAGGCTTTGGTGCTTGGTTAGCATTAAAAAGTTCAGCTGGTTACGAGCGAATTAGTTATTTTTGGAACAAACTAGATGTATTAACGTTTGTATTTTCACATCGAAATTTTTTCTTTTTAGATGCCTACAAAGTGTTTAAAGAAAAATATAAGCTAATGGAAATGTTTATTGGAGTTGGTCAGACTAAATATGAGTTCTTGAATAATTCTAAAATTATTGAAATTGATATCGCTGACATCTTTTTTACATATGGCTTAATGGGGATACTATTATTTATATTTTTAATCGAGAAGTTACTCACTAAATCCTTTAGGTTTTCTAAAATTAAGGAGTATAAGCACACAAACTTTGTTTTTTTAATGGTGTTCATTTTACTTGGTATTTCTTCCATTTCCGGTCATGTGTTTAGCTCAGGGATGTCCGCTATTTTTATAGGGCTTTTATTCAGTTTAATGTATTTAAAAAATTATGGTCTTGCTAAAAAATAAGGTTCTACCACTAATTTCTTTTGCTTTTGCTTTTTCGCTTCCTTTTGCAAATGGAGTAAATAATTTTGTGTTAGCTCTATTCTATTTTGTTGTTTTGATACTGGTTTTTTCAAAGCATCTTTCCTTACAAAAATTGAATCTTCAAGCCTTTCTATATTCTACGGCTTTATTAATTTTTCCTGTTTTCTGGAGTATATTTATTGTGGAAGATAGCTCAGATGTTATAATCGCCCTCGAGAGGAGATTAACCTTTATATTAACCCCTATTAGTTTTCTATTTTTACCTAAAGACCATTTATCAAAAATAAAGGTCTACGCATTAAAAGGCTTAACCTACGGAGCAATACTCTCTTCTGCATTCTTACTAGTAATGGTATTTAGTAAGTACTATACTATAAAACCAATCTTTACAATCGATAATGACTTATTTAATTACTTTCATACAAACGCACATTATACAAATCCGATTGAGATTCACCCATCCTATTTCGGGGTGTACTTATTGAGCTCTTTAGCGGTACTGTTTTTTACAACAATTATTAATTTTAGAAGATGGAAGGCTCCGATTATAGGGCTTATTTCTCTATCCATAATATTTGTAAACTCACGAATTGTTCTTGGACTCTATATTCTTTTGATCATAATATATTGTGCTAAGTATTTTCATGCTAAGTTCAAAAACAAGAAAACAACACTAATTAGTACTGTAACATTAATAACCATAATAATAGTCGTCTTTTTGTGTCTCTTTAAAAACACCTATTTAATACAACGAGCAACGAATGAAGTAGCTTGGGATTTATCTCATCAAATAGGAACTAAATATAATGAAAAAGGAAGTGGAGATTCTAGATTAGCTAGATGGAGTGGGGCAATAGAGCTAGTAAAAATTAAACCAATTTTTGGTCATGGCGTGTCCATGGAAACTACAGTATTAAAGAAGCAATATATTAAAATGGGTATGAATACTGCAGCCAAAGAAAACTATAATTCTCATAATCAATTTTTAGGTTTTGCTGTTGAATCTGGATTTATAGGGTTAGCAATATTATTATTTTATTTAATCCTAAATTTAATTATATCATTAAAATCTCGCGATTTACTGAGCTGTTTCTTTTTCATTACAGTAACTTCAATCTGCCTTGTAGAAAATTACTTAGTTAGGAATGCGGGAATAACTTTTGTAAGCTTTTTCGGTGGAATTTTTCTTTTTTCAAATTTTAATACCTTCAAGAAATAATTCTTAAAAGAAAAATAATCCCATAGAATATATACTTAAAACTTTTAGGATAATAGTCTAAGAAGTGACGATTCTGTGACAATTTCATTACTTTTGCTAGAACGAATTGAAATTACTCATTTCACCCCCTCTATCTCCATAATAAATGTCTAACAGAATACATATACTCAATACAGTAATCGATAATTTATCGATGGATGAAACCCTAGAAATTATAGACAAACGTATTGTATCTAAGCAGGGCTTGCACCATGTGGTTGTAAACGCTGGGAAAATTGTTGCAATGCAAAGCGATGTGGAATTAATGCAGGCGGTAAACGAAGCCGATTTAATTAACGCTGATGGACAAGCTGTTGTTTGGGCTTCTAAATTCTTGGGGGAACCTTTAAAGGAAAGAGTTGCTGGAATTGATTTGATGACAAATCTAGTAGAGCTAGCACACACTAGGGGATATAAAATTTTCTTTTTGGGAGCCAAAGAAAAAGTGGTAAAAAAAGTGGTGCAAACATACAGACTACAGTATTCAAATAATATTATTGCAGGCTATAGGAATGGCTATTTTTCTACTGAGGATGAAAAAAAAATAGCACAACAAATAAGAGACAGCGGAGCACAAATACTATTTGTGGCTATTAGCTCCCCTACCAAGGAAAACTTTCTTTACAATTATAGAAAAACGCTAGCTAAAGTTAGTTTTGTAATGGGTGTAGGAGGAAGTTTTGACGTAGTTTCTGGCTTAGTTAAAAGAGCCCCTCTGTGGATGCAAAACACAGGACTAGAATGGCTGTACAGGCTAATTCAAGAGCCGAAAAGAATGTGGAAGAGATACTTAGTTGGAAATACTAAGTTCATTTTGTTAGTAATTAAAGAATGGTTAAAAAAATAGTTACATTCAAAGTTGTAGATTGTAACAATAACAAACAAAATTGTGCATAGAGGATATTCTAATTTACTAAAACCTATAATGGCCTTAATCGACATGTCGATTATTAATGTGGTGATGTATTATATGAACCCTGTTTTGTACTTAGACTTGGTTTATATTCTGTTCTTTAATACAGCTTGGTTGTTAATTTCGTTCAACAATCAATTTTATAATCTTTATAGAAATGCACGTCCATCAAAAGCTACTTACCTAATAATAGCACAATTTTCTACATTTTTCTTAGCATATTTTACGTATTTCGGAATTTTTAAAGAAGGGAATGCTGTAAATGACCAACTAATTACTTTAGTCTTAATTTATTCACTTATTATAACAAACAAGCTAACTATAGCTGTACTCTTAAACGGGTACCGTATTGCGGGGGGTAACTACAGAAATGTAATTATTATTGGTGAAGATGAAAGTGTTTCAGTTATTAGAAAATATTTTATATCTCGTTTAGAGTTGGGATATAGACTTAAAGGATACTTCTCTGATTCAGGAAATAATGATGCCGATCTATTAGGTAAAATCTCTGAAAGCTTCAATTTTGCTATTGATAATAATATCGATGAGATATACCTATCTATGAGTTCTATTTCTAAAGAACAGATCAAGGAGTTTGAAGTTTTTGCAGATAATAATTTAATTACCTTAAAATTAGTACCCGACTACAAAGGGGTGTTTAGGCAAATGGGGGCCGTAGAATACTACGACTATTTACCTGTAATATCTTTTAGGCAACGACCATTAGACGATATTTTCAGAAGATTTATAAAACGATTATTTGATATTGTCTTTTCGATATTAGTGCTAAGTCTTTTGCTGTCTTGGCTAATACCAATTATTGCGTTTTTAATTCGCTGGGAATCCAAGGGGCCTATATTTTTTAAACAAAAAAGAGATGGACTCAATGGTCGTGCTTTTGGTTGCTATAAATTTCGATCAATGAAATTAAACATGGAAGCCAACCAAGTACAAGCGTCCAAACAGGATACTAGAATTACTAAAATAGGAGCGTTTATGCGTAGAACAAGTATAGATGAATTACCTCAATTTATTAACGTACTCTTTGGAAGTATGAGCGTGGTAGGACCTCGCCCACACATGTTACAACACACTCAGGAGTTTTCAAAAAGCGTAAACAAATATATGGTGCGTCATTTTGTAAAACCCGGAATTACTGGCTTGGCACAAATTAAAGGCTATAGAGGAGAAATCAAAGTTAAGACTGACATTAACAACAGAGTGAAATTTGATATCTTTTATTTAGAAAATTGGTCTATAATTCTAGATCTTAGAATCGTTTTACAAACTGTTTCTAACGCGATAAGTGGAGAAGAAAATGCCTACTAATAGCGCGCCTTATTAATGTTTTAGCATTAATTTATTTAAACCTATTTTATGTCTAATGCAATTCGCAATTCACGCAAACAACTCAAATACGATATCGCCTATTTAAAAATGTCTTTAGAATGGGCAAATTTATCCTATTGCGAACGTAAGCAGGTAGGAGCGTTAATTGTAAAAGATCGTATGATAATTTCAGACGGCTATAACGGCACCCCCTCAGGCTTCGAAAATGTATGTGAAACCGATGCGGGAGACACCAAATGGTATGTTCTACACGCCGAAGCAAATGCAATTTCGAAAGTAGCAAGATCTACACAA
>Ga0308012_10001503_pt1 | contig 12373 bp, 10 predicted proteins | sample Neamet179_FD_203133 | JGI IMG/M metagenome (GOLD analysis project Ga0308012, IMG submission 203133) | Marine microbial communities from water near the shore, Antarctic Ocean - #179 | ecosystem: Environmental > Aquatic > Marine > Unclassified | place: Southern Ocean | collected 2014-07-25 | reverse complement strand
ATTATCCTTTATAAAAGAGAGACAATCTGTCCAAACGGATTCTGCAGTGAAATTCATTTTATTAACGCGGGGAATTATTGGTTTTTATTTTGGTGAAAAACACCATTATTCTTTAATTTTCTACAGCGCGCTACACCATTACTTGCAAAGGTGTTTTATTAACTAGATCGAAATTTTTAATTTCTTGCTGTATTTTTACACTACTATTAAGGTTGGAATTTTGTTTATTTATACTACGATTATGTTCTAGTACTTTATTACACCTATTTAAATACCCTTTATGATAATGGATCTATTCTTGTAGTTTTCTATAAAAGTAGGATAGAAGCATTATGAAAATTAATTTTAGAACCCTTGTAAAACCACTCAATTAAATATTAAGCACACTTAATTACCACTCATTTATTTCTAAATCAATGTATACAAGCTACTTAACCCTGTCGTTAAAATGAGTAGTGTTCCAGAAAATTAATTAAAGCTAGAGAGATAGCTCGTTAAATCTGTTTTTAAATTGGTGATATTTAGTTTTTTTCTAAGTCGTGTTCGTGCATTTTCAACAGATTTAAAAGATTGTGCTGTAATTTGAGAAATTTCTTTAGATGTTAAGTCCAATATTAAAAGTGCACACAATCGCTTGTCTTTTGATGTTAAGTCGGGGTATGCTTTTGAAAGGTTCTTGTAAAAGGATTCATGGACTTCTTCAAAACGCAATTGAAATTCTTGCCAAATACTGCTACTTGTATTTGTTTCTAATCTCTTTACGACACCTGCAATTTCTTGTTTTGTTTCCTTTTTTAAAGCCTTTAGTTTTATATTTTTTAACTCTTGTAATATTTCATCAATGATTTCAGTTCGATGAATTTCGGTCATTGCTTTACCAATAAGTTCGTTACTCTTAGTTTTTAAACGCGCGTTTAATTCCTTTCTTTTAACTAACATCAGCTCTTTCTCTAATTGAATCTTATTCAATTTAGCTCGATTCCTAACAAGTAATGTAATTAATAATAATAATATTAATAAAAAGATTAATCCCCATATAGAATTACTTAAACGTCTTTTACTTTCATTTAAAGAGCGTATTTTTTCTTTTGATTTATAACTCTCTTGAATTAATATTTTTGCAACATTTGTTTTTTTAGCGACGATGTTTACGCTATCACTAATTCTAGTATAGGAATCAAAAAAAACAATAGCTTTTTCAAATTCCTTATTTAACTTATAGGCATTATATAATAATTTAACAGTTTTAAGATTTTGTACAGTATAAGGAGCAAGACTGTCTGTGATTTTAAAAGCTTTACGAGCATAGTAAACACTTGAATCAAGTTTCTTTTGCTTTAAATAGAATTCTGAGAACTCATTATAAATCCAAGCTTTATTTACAGGACTCTGATCTTCTCGTAAGGATGACAATGCTTTATTAAAATGTAATTTAGATTTTTTATATTGCTCTTTTTGACTAAACACCCTCCCTAAGTTGGTCTGCAGATGAAAATACAGACGATTGTTGTTTAATTTTTCTTCAATTTTTAAGGCCTTTTGAAAATAAACAACAGAGGAGTCAAGGCTGACGCTAGAAAGGAAGTATAGATTACCTATGTTATTTAATGATTTAGCAAGGGGTAATGAATCTTTTTGTTGTTTATTATACTGATAAGCACGTCTAAAAAAAACTAAAGCATCATCAAAATTATATACTTGAGCATAAAGAGTCGCTAGGTTAGTCTCTATAATATGTTTTCTTGGAAGATTAGTTTCCTTGTAAAAATCATATGTCTTTAGGCAAAAGTCTAAGGCTATATCATAGGCCTGATTTTTGGAAAAGATATTCCCTGCTTTTTCTAAATAATCTGCATACACTTGAGGGTCGTCAGAGGCTAAAGCTGATACTTTAGCAACCTCCATATAATATTGTGATCGTTTCCAATCCTTATTGGACAATTCCATAGCTATTTTTAGGCTAATTCTAGACTTTTCACTTTCACTAGAAACAATAGATAAACTATCTAATAACTGATTATCAATCTCTTGCGAAACCGCATGCTGAGTGATAAATAAAATGAAAAAAGAAAAAACACAAATAGCTTTAATGGCTTTCATACGTAAGGGGTTAATCTGTCAAGATAGGTTATTTGTTTAACTAAATAAGATATAATTAATCAATACGAAATGAATCCTTTTGATGTTTTAGTGTTAAGGGCTGAAAGAATACTATGTGAAAAGATAATGAGTTTAGTGCGTTTTTCTCAAACAGAACAACCAATAACTGATTTGAGTAATAAGATTAAGTACAACAGTGATAGTATGGAATTATATTACGTGTCATCGAGACGAGAAAACAAAGAATATATAAAACGACCTTAAAAAATTAGAGTAGTTTTTTTGCGCATCCTTTTTTTAGCGCCTTAAAAAAAAGAGAACACATCTGCGACCACCCAAGTTCACTCACCTTCTTTAACTGCGTTGATTCATTTTCAAACAAAGGGATATCAGCTAATTATTAGATTAAATCTTTTAGTCTTTTTGATGCATTTTCTGCAGTAATATCTCTTTGTGGCGAACCAAACATTTCATAACCAACCATAAATTTTTTAACTGTTGCACTTCTTAATAAAGGCGGATAAAAACTCATGTGCCAATGCCAATGTTTGTTTTCTTCTCCATTAGTTGGCGCTTGATGAATTCCGCTAGAATAAGGAAAAGAGGTTTCAAATAACTTATCGTAAGCTCTTGTTATAACAGCAATTGCTTCCGCAAAATTAGCAGCTTCGATCGTATTCATTTCCGTGATATCTTTTTGCGCTTTTTTAGGCGCAATCATTACTTCGAATGGCCAAATTGCCCAAAAAGGTGTCAGTACTACAAAATCATCATTTTTAAAAATAATTCTTTCATTCACTTTTAATTCTTGCGCTAAATAGTCTTCTAACAGACTGCTATTTTCTTTTTCGAAATATTTTAATTGCTGTGTATCTTTCTTTTCAACTTCATTTGGCAAAGAAGACTGACTCCAAATTTGTCCGTGAGGATGTGGATTACTACAACCCATTACGGCACCTTTATTTTCGAAAATTTGCACGTAATTAATTTCTTTATTTTCACCTAAAGAAATAAATTCTCTTTGCCAAGTATGCACAATTTTCTGAATATCTTCAACGTCCATTTCTGCCAAACTTTTAGAATGATCTGGACTAAAACAAATAACTTTACAAATACCCATCTCGCTTTTAGCTTTCAATAAACCGTCATTTACTTGAAATTCAGGCGAATCTTTTTGAAGCGCAGCAAAATCATTTGTAAAAACAAAAACATCTTTATAATCTGTATTTATTTCTCCGTTAACTCTTGTATTTGTCGCACATAAATAGCAATTTTTATCATAAGAAGGTCTTTTCTCTTTCGAGATTTCTTCATTTTGTCCTTGCCAAGGTCTTTTTGATCTGTGTGGCGAAACCAATACCCACTCTCCAGTTAAAATATTAAATCTTTTATGTGAGTACTCTTGTAAATTCGTATCCATCGCTACTTTTAGTCTTTTATGATTCTTGTTCCTTTAGATAATTTCACTTGATACATAGAACATTCGGTCTTAAATTCTTCCTTAAATTTTCTTGAAATATCTTCTTTAAACTGAGCAACTTCAGTCTTTTTTATCAAGCTAATTGTACAGCCTCCAAAACCACCACCCATCATTCTCGAGCCTAATATGTTTTTATTTTTTTTAGTTTGTGCAACCAAAAAATCGAGCTCTTTACAGCTAACTTTATATTGCTCGCTTAAACCTTTATGAGATTTATAAAGCAGTTTCCCTAACGTTTTTAATTCGTTGTTTTTAATTGCTTTAGAGAATAATTTTACACGATTATTTTCTTGAATAACATACAAGGCTTTATTGTAATCTTCTTCAGAAATCTGCTCTTTTATCTTTTCTAAATCTTTTTTAGAGGCATCTCTTAATGCTTTGATGTTTAACAATTCCGAAACTTTTTCACAAACTTCTCTTCTGTTATTATAAGCACTTTCAGACAAATCGTGTTTTACATTGCTGTTAATTAAAAGTAGTTTGTATTTCTTAAAATCTATTTTAAAGGATTTTGCTTTTATAGTTCTACAGTCTAAAAGTAAAGCACTTTTTTTCTCACCGAACATACTTGCATATTGATCCATAATTCCGCATTTTACACCCACAAAATTATGTTCTGCTTTTTGTGAAATTAAAATCATCTGTTCTTTCGTTAAGGCCAAATCAAATAATTTATTCAACCCAAAAACAACACTGTTTTCTAATGCGGCAGAAGAAGACATCCCTGCGCCACCTGGAATATCTCCTGCAAAAACTATGTTAAAATTATTTATTTTTATCCCTAAATTTTGAATCTCTGCAACAACACCAATAATATAATTTTTCCAACCGCCATTTTTTAAAGGTGAAATTTCATTCACTTTAAAAGAATACATTTCCTCTTTATTTAATGCGTAAACATTACTTATATTTTCTTCATTTTTCTGGATAGCCAATACAATTCCTTTATCAATTGCAGCCGGAAAAACGAAGCCATCATTATAATCTGTATGCTCACCGATTAAGTTAATTCTCCCTGGAGAAAAAACCAACAATGGTTTCATTTTAAAATGATTCTTAAAACTTTTTTTTACTTCTTTTATTAATTCTTTATTCATTTTTACTAGCTGTTTTTAGAAAAACTAAGATTCCACTTTACTTCATAACTTTCATTAGGTTGCAATATTTGTAATCCTTTTTTATTGTTAAAACTATCAGAAATCCCAGTCATTGGCTCTATTGCAATCACTTGCCTATTTGGCGGCGTGTATAATTGTAAATAATTGTCTTTTGTGTTCGTATCCAGTAAAACACAGTATAATGGTGTTGATAATTCAATTGAATTATTTCTCAAAATATAGCAATCGTCTAACTGATTATCCTTTATTCGATAAGGTGTTTCTTCTTCAAATTCAATAATTTTATCCGTAATTAAATTGGTGTCAAATTGTATTTTTTGAGCACTATTAAAATACAGAGAACTATTGTACAAATCTGTAGAGATAAAATAAGGATGCCAACCCAACGTGAATGGAAATGATTGTTTATCAGTATTATTTACTTTTACAGAAACCTTAATTTTATGTTCTTCTAAGGTATATTTTATGCAGATATCATACAGAAAAGGAAAGCCTATTGATTTTTCTTTTTCTTGATATAATAAGGTTACTGCTCCCGAATTCACATTTAATTCTTGTTCAATTACTTCAAATTTTTTATTGTAAACAAGACCATGTAAAGCGTTTTTATTTCCGCTTTCGTTGCAATTAAATTGATGCTCTTCGTCGTTAAAAGAATAGCGTCCGTTTTTTATTCTGTTTGCAAATGGAAACAAAATAGAAGAAGCAAAAGTGTCTTCATATTTTTGAGACACTTGATCTTTAATTACTGAAATTCCATCAAATTGCAATTCTTGTAACCTTCCGCCTTCATGCAAAGAAATGATAGCCTTTGTATTATTGTTTGAGTTTTTTATTTCTAAAAAACTCATTTGATTCTTATATATTCTATTGACAACAAACATCTTTATAAAGATTTTCTTAAAATGATGCCACTTGGATTGGCTATTTTTACTTGCTGATTATTTAATACCATTTTTGCTAAATTTTCTCCCATCAAATTAAAATCTGTAGAAATTGTTGTGATTCCGCCTTCTACAATTTCTTTAAGCATTGTTTCATTGTAAGAAATAACACCGATATCTTTCGCTAAAATTAATTTTTCTTGTTTAATTTTTTTAATAATCCTAATGAGATTCTTATCATCTAAAATAAGGTATAATTCTGACTTTTTAGGGATTCTATTTTCCAGAGACGAAATAACTTCACTGTTTAGATTGTTCTTTTTACAAAATAAATGAAATCCATTTAGCAAACCCTGAGGTTGTTTTTCTTTAGAAAATAACAACACTAATTTTGTGTATTTTTTTATCTGAGAAAACCCGTTTTGTAAGCCATTATAAAGGTCTTTTTCAAAATTTTGAAATATCCCTGGATATTGAGATAGCTCTGTATGCATTTGATCTAAAATATAAACCTTCTCTTTTGGTAAATTTTGAATTGTATTTTCTGTTCCTTCTAAATTTGCAGGCATAATTACATAAGAACTGTAATTCCCAATATTGTCGTTAATCAGTTTTGTGAAAACATCATTATTAAAGTGATGGAAAAAAATATCAACCTGAATATTATCACCTAAATTCTGTAAAAAGGAATTGTATAAATCTTCTTTAAAGGAATTTAACTCATCAAACAATAAAAATATTTTTTTGGAAACTGCAATGTATTCTGTAGAAACGTAATATCCTTTACCAACTATAGAATGAATAATCCCTCTATTTTTCAACTCATTAAAAGCACTTAAAACAGTATCTCTAGAAAGTTTATGCTCGTTTTTAATGGTATTTAATGACGGTAATTTATCTCCTTTTTTTAGTAGACCAGTTACAATAGCCTTTTCCACAGCGCTAATTATCTGCTTGTATTTAGGTATTCCAGGTTTTTTTTCTAGTACTAAAATTCTCATAGTACAAATATAAAATAATATTCACAAAAAACAACTGGTACGAACTGGTTGTTTTTTGTGAATATTATTTTATATTTGGGAGCGATACAAAACAATGGCATGATATATCCTTTTAAGAAATGGGATGAAAATTGAATAGCAAGTTTTAACGTATAAAAATTAATAATAACAAAAATGATGCAAATTTTAACATTTTTAGGTTTTACGGTACTTGTTGCCGTAATTTCTTATTTAGCAACAAGAAAAACAGAAGAATCTTCTTCAGATGGATACTTCTTGGGCGGAAGAAGTTTAACGGCAGGTGTAATTGCAGGTTCTTTACTTTTAACAAACTTGTCTACCGAACAAATTGTTGGACTAAATGGAGCTTCATATCAAAGTGGATTATCTGTAATGGTTTGGGAAACTTTAGCCGCTATCGCAATGGTTGTTACGGCCATGTTTTTATTACCTAGATATTTAAAAGGTGGTTTAACTACAGTACCTGGGTTTTTAGCAAAAAGATTTGACACCACAACAAAAACATTAACATCGGTATTGTTTTTATCAGGTTACGTGGTTGTTTTATTACCCGTAATTTTATATTCTGGATCATTGGCAATAAGCGGAATGTTTAATATTCCCGAATTACTCGGTGTTACACACACGCAATCTATTTGGATTTGTGTTTGGGGAATCGGAATTATAGGTTCTATTTATGCAGTTTTTGGAGGACTAAAAGCAGTTGCAATTTCAGATTCTATTAATGCTATTGGTTTATTAGTCGGTGGTATTTTAATCCCAATTTTCGGATTAATGATGATTGGTGATGGTAGTCTTTTGGATGGATTAAACATATTAACGACAGAAAATCCTGAGAAATTTAAATCAATGGGAGGTCCAACAGATCCTGTTCCTTTTTATACCATTTTTACAGGAATGATGTTGGTTCAGTTATTCTATTGGGGTACAAATCAGCAAATTATACAAAGAGCTTTGGGTGCGAAAAATCTAAAAGAAGGTCAAAAAGGACTAGTATTAGCTTCTTTTATAAAAATATTAGGCCCAATAATCGTGGTATTACCAGGTATTATTGCTTACCATTTATTCGAAGGAAATTTAGAAAATCAAGATAGTGCATATCCTATGTTAGTAAATAAAGTATTGCCAGATGCTTTTGTAGGATTTTTTGCAGCGGTACTTTTTGGAGCAATTTTAAGTTCTTTTAATAGCGTTTTAAATAGTTCTGTTACCTTATTTGGAATCGATGTTTACAAAGAACATATAAACAAAGAGGCAGATGAAAAAACGATTGTGAAATACGGAAAAATATTTGGTGTTATTTTAGCAATTGCAGCGATGTTTATTGCTCCTTTAATTGCGAACGCAGGTAGTCTTTTTGATTATCTACAAGAAATTAATGGTATTTACAGCATTCCTATTTTAACAATTATTGTTGTTGGGTATTTAACAAAACGTGTTCCAGCAATTGCTGCTAAAATAGGATTGGTTTCAGGATGTCTTTTATATATTATCAGCCAGTTTTTTATGCAACCTTACTTTATTGATTCCGCTTTAGCAGAAGCAACAACAAGTGGCATAACTGACGCAGCAGCATTGGCTTTGATAAAAGTGCAAGCATATCCACACTTCTTAGACGTAATGGCTATTTTATTTGTACTAAACATCATCATTATGTTGATTATAGGAAAACTAAAACCAAGAGAAACAGATTTTGTTCAAGAATACACACAACAAGTAGATATAGAACCTTGGAAACATGTAAAAGCTGCAGGTATTGGAATTTGTATCATTGTATTAGCGGTCTATATTTATTTCGCTTAGAAATAAAAAAATAACTTAAAAAGGGAAATGATATAGTTGCTTATAATGAAAGTAATATTAGTGAAGACCAATTAGATCAGCTTACAAGATGGTCTGAAAACGACGTTAATGTTAAGTTTTAAAAAAAAATTAATGATACTATGCATTATTAGCGTGGTTTTACAATCTATAAACAACCTTTTGATGATTATTTCCCAGATGGATTAAATGTAGATGATGTAGTAAATCATCGAACTGTTGTTTCTTATCTTTCTGAAACCACAAGTAGAACTGGAAATTACCCTTATACAGTATTTAAGGTAGAGCCTATTTATAAATAATCCTTTATTGAAAATATTAGAAGTCAAAAAGTAGATTTTCTAAATAAGCAAACTGTTCAAATTAACCCTTTAAATATACTGTTAAAAGAGACAGTTTGCTACTTTTGAAAATATAGACGAAAACAGACGATTTTGTTTAGCTACTGGGTTAAATATTTCAATGCAAAAAAGTGATAGTATTTTGTTATCACATACAGGGTTGAGGTATTATTTAAAAACTGATATAAAAATCAATAACTATTTTAAAACCCTCCTGGTGGAGGCGGTCCTGATTGTGCCTGTGATTTCTGAGGATTTAATATCATAAAAGTACCCAGTGCTGTAAGCGCTGCGTACTTCCCTATTTTTTTTACGGCATCCTTTCTACTAATATCTTCAGAAGATTGCTTGTTCTCTTTTGTACTCATATTAGTCTATCTGTATTTTTTTAGTAAGTAGTTGGTTGTTAGATTTTAGCTGTATTACATAAATACCACTACTTAATCCATTTGTAGAAAGCGTTTCATTAGAAGAGATAAGTGTTTTAATACGTACTTCTTTTCCTAAAATATTGTACAACTTAATTGTAGCTTTATTTCTTAAGCCCTCTATGCTGACAAAATTATTTCCTGCACCTTTAAATACCTTTACCAACGATGTATTTAAGCTATCTTCATTCGCAAGCACAGTAGTCGTTAAATGAATATAAAATCTACCTGCTCCACTAATTTCGTTTTGAGTAGTTAATTCAAAATCTTGTTCTTGGAGTAAGGTCATTGTGCCGTTTAAAGTGTCTTCTAAATACACATTTATATCTTCTGAAAGAGTATTGTTTGCAATACTTACTTTAATTTCTTGCCCTTCTTCTTGGTGTATAGCCAATGGTATTATTGTGCTATTCATATGCGCAACACTCATTGCGTTTATAGAAAAATTAATTCCTTGTTCTTCTTCAACTAACCTTGAAGAAATAGGGGCTGTTTGATTAAAAGCACCTGCATCATAGCCAGGGTCTAAACCTAAAGTTAAACCTTCTTTAAAGTAAAACTGTGTTGCACCTATTTTAGAAGTATTGTTGTGTATTTCTAAATCCAATTGATAGCTTGTATTTACTGACCTAGCTGCTATAAAATCATCTCCCCCAGTAACGGTTTGCATTGCTTCTGTAAAACTAACCGTATCTGAATTGGTATTAGCTGCTGCAATAAAAAAGGCTTGCCCTGGAGCAATATAGAGAGCTGTGCTAGAGATTTGGTTATAAATTGTATAACCAGTACCATCTGCATCATAACCATAGATTGCCTCAAATGAGTCGTCTAATTTCAATGTATTTACAGTTAAAAAGTTGTTTGTAGCATCTGCATCTACGTTTCCATAAATGTAAGAAGGAAATGGGTTTGCTACCAAGTTCCAACGTCTACCAGCACCTGAATTCGCTGCATCGTTGTTTTGAATTGCAACGGTTTGGTCTGCAGTTGCAACAGTTCCTGTAAAAGCGAGTGTCGTTCCACTTGTTGTTGCCATTTGGTATCCTTGTCCTAAATTTAAATTCCCTGTAGTCGAGCTAGTGGCGTTTGTCCAGGTATCTGAAGTATTATCATAAGAACCTACTGCATAATTTCCGCTTCCATTTGTGGCTATAGGTGTGTCATTAGTCGTTATAAAAGAATTAATAGTCAACCCAGATACAGGAGACCCTATTAAATCCCACCCAGTAGCACCTACTATATTTACGTATCTGTTGTAAATAATGTCCCCTGAAGAGCTACCTCCAACAATCATAGAAGAAAATTTATTTGAATCTGAATTTAAAGTAACTGTGCCGCTGTTGGAAAAGTTTCCAGTCATCGTAAGTGACGCATCTTTGTTTATTGTGATACTCTCCCCACTTGAAACAGTAACGTTTCCTTGGCCTTGAACAACGAGTGAGGTAAATAATAAAAATATAAATATTTTTTTCATCGTTATTTATTTGAAATTAACTTTTCTACCAACGCCTCTAATCTTGAAATTTTAGCATCTTGTTCTTTCATTTTAGCATCCTGTTCTTTAATACTATTGATAAGTACAGGAACTAACCCTTGATAGTTTACAGATTTAATACCATTATGTTCTACCACTAATTCTGGAAATACTTTTTCGATGTCTTGTGCCAGTACTCCAATCTTTTGTTTTTGTGTGGCATCCCTTTTCATTGTGTAGGTCTTTCCATCTATTTGCAATAGCTTATAAAGTGTGCTGCCTAAAGAAATGATGTTTGCTTTTAAACGCATATCAGAATTTACTACTACATCGCCATTTACGGTTAAGTCATTACTAACTGTAGCATCTCCATTAAACATTACTTTAAAGGCATCTGAAGTAGCTCCCGACACTCCATTTCCAATAACAAAAGCAGTGTTTGCTGTATTAAAGGCTGTTGCATTATTTGTAACAGATGAACCTGCTGAATTGTATTGTCCTATTACTACAGAAGCGTAATCACTTGCTGTTGTACTTCTTCCCATTGCTGTAGAAGCATCTCCATTTGCTATTGTAGAAACCCCCATTGCTGTAGAATACAATTCACTTGCTGTTGTGCCATATCCCATTGCTGTAGAATAAGTTCCACTTGCTATTGTGTTTCTTCCCATTGCTGTAGAAGTATTTCCACTTGCTGTTGTGCTTCTTCCCATTGCTGTAGAAACAGAACCACTTGCTAGTGCTTCTCTTCCCATTGCTGTAGAATAACTTTGATTTGCTTCTGTGCCATATCCCATCGCTGTAGAATTACTTCCACTTGCATCCGTACTACTTCCCATTGCTGTAGAATTACTTCCACTTGCTTCTGTGCCACTTCCCATTGCTGTAGAAGTACTTCCAGTTGCTTTTGCATTACTTCCCATTGCTGTAGAATTACTTCCACTTGCAGTTGTGGAATATCCCATTGCTGTAGAAGTACTTCCACTTGCAGTTGTGGAATATCCCATTGCTGTAGAATTACTAGTACTTGCTATTGTGTTTCTTCCCATTGCTGTAGAATAAATTGCAGTTGCACCCCTCGTTGTACTTGCACCATTTGAATAACTTAAATCTACTGCATTAGAACCTATATCTCCGTGATTGGCAGCAGTAGAAGTAGATAGCCTTTGTCCTGTATTACTGCCTTCCGTAACAGTTGCTAATTGAGCATTCATACTAAATCCGATAGTTAATGCTATAATTGTAAATATTTTTTTCATAGTGTTTTTTATATATAATATTTTCTAAGTACTTAGATTAAGTAGTATGCTACTTATCTTTTTTAGTAGGACTACTTGTTTTTATTTATTTTACCACCCTGGACTTGGTGGTGCTGATGTTGCTTGTGCTTTCTGAGGATTTAATATCATAAAAGTACCCAATGCAGTAAGCGCTGCATATTTTCCTATTTTCTTAACGGCATCCTTTCTACTAATATCTTCAGAAGATTGCTTGTTCTCTTTTGTACTCATATTAGTCTATCTGTATTTTTTTAGTAAGTAATTGGCTGTTAGATGTTAGCTGTATTACATAAATACCACTACTTAATCCATTTGTAGAAAGCGTTTCATTAGAAGAGGTAAGTGTTTTAATACGCACTTCTTTTCCTAAAATATTGTACAACTTAATTGTAGCTTTACTTCTTAAGCCCTCTATGCTGATA
>Ga0308012_10001502_pt1 | contig 12374 bp, 10 predicted proteins | sample Neamet179_FD_203133 | JGI IMG/M metagenome (GOLD analysis project Ga0308012, IMG submission 203133) | Marine microbial communities from water near the shore, Antarctic Ocean - #179 | ecosystem: Environmental > Aquatic > Marine > Unclassified | place: Southern Ocean | collected 2014-07-25 | reverse complement strand
TAAAAACAAAAAATTAAAAATTAAAAATTAATAAATCACACACCTAAAGAATCCCGGAATATGGTTGCGCTCTATTAAAAATCCCCTTATATTGTACTGAAAAATTGTCCCACATAAAAACACCTAAAAGTCGGTGTTTAAATTGCTAGTCTTAATAATACATGGAGTATGTATGAAATTTAAACAGACACTCGTCTCTTTAATTGTTGCTTTTACCCTCTCGGCCTGTACGGGTTCTGACTCTGAAAGTCCCCCGGCACCGATGCCAGAACCTATCCCCTCACCAGAACCGACACCAGAACCGAAACCAGAACCGGAACCAACACCAGAAATATTCTTATCGGGGAAAGCTGCCGATGGTTATCTTAATGGCGCTAATGTTTGTCTTGATTTAAATAATAATAAAGAATGTGATACTGATGAACCTGCCACAACAACGGGCGACGGTGGTGCATTTACTTTAGCAGTTATGACTCAAGCACAAATTGATGCGAATCCTTTATTAGTAGAAATAGTCGCAGGCGTAACTATCGATGAAGATGCCCCTGGTGTAGTACTAGAACAAGCTTATACATTAAGTGCTCCAGCCGGTTATACCTTTGTTAGCCCTTTAACGACAATGGTACAAAATGAAGTTGATAATGGTACGGATATCAGTGATGCAGAAACAGCTGTACAAGGAAAACTAGGTACTACACTTTCACTTGATACTGATTACGTTGCAGGTAAAACGAGTGATAACAATACAGAAGAATTTGAAAAGTTACATAAAATAGCACAGGTTACTGCAAATATTATTGCCGATAATATGGAAACATTAAAAACAACAGCAGAAACAGAAAACATACTCCTGGATGATTTGATTTCGCTGATAATAAATGAAGTTTTTTCGACACTTCATACTGTTACCTCACGAGTTGAAGAGGTTGTTGCTGACGATACGTTAACATTTGATGCAGACATTATTGCAACCGAGATCAATGTTAGCATTGCAACTGAAAACCTCACTGAACAAGTCGCATTAAACACATCCACTGCTGCTAACCTTGGAGATTTATTTAGCGATGGATTTCATTGGTTTAATGGATGGCAAATCCGGAGTCAATTTTACCTTGATTACGGTATGGTGAAACTGAACAGTGATGGTAGTATTACTGATATCGAATATGAAATTAATGAACAAGGCATTTCACAAGAAAAAAATAATATTGACGGTATAGAGCTTTTGTTAACCAGTGAGGGTTGGGTTGAATCAGACTATACAATCGCTGGTATTGATCTTAATGATAATGGGTCAGCAACATTAAAGAGGAAAACATCAGCACTCAATGAAATAGTAACGGGTACAACAATAGTACTCGATAGATTAAATGTAAAAACTGCACTGTTACGTTCTGGCGATTACGACGACGATGGTGCGTTGTGGGCGAGCACTGTTGATGAAGGATTAGTATTTCCAGCAGGTGCAAGTGCATATAAACTTGCATTTGAAAGTAAAGCAGATTTAAATTATAAAATTTATTATGGTTGTTCTGCGCCATACAACCCTGATCAGAACGATGGATGGTGTAGTGGAGTACAAATTGAGGGTTGGAGCTACGCTACAGACCTTGACTCTATGATTGACACAGGTATTTATTTGTTCTATACCGATGATGGTCCAATATGGGCTAAAATGACCGATAATGGGAGTGTTAATTTTTATCAAGGTTATCAACTCGACACAGTACTAACATCAATAGGAACATGGAAAGACATTACCGTGCACGGTCAAACCTTAAGGAAGCTAACGATTCCAACAGCTATTGAAAACATGAATCTATATTCAAATTATAATAGTTTCTCTGTCTTCTATACTGTTGATCATGATTACGTTAGACGCGTTTACCCGGATTACACCACGTTAGATAACGGCGAGTATTCTTTTAACCAGATAGCAAGTCAGTTCATTTTGGACAATGCAAGTAGAGATAACCTTCCTGAACTTTTCACTGAACAGGTGACAACTTCAGATGGAATTACCCGTTCAAAAGTATTTACCAAAGCATCATCATTCACTTCAGAAAGTGCAGTGGGTATTTATGACATGCAATTTGATGAGGTTGGTGTGATTGTAGTCACAATTGCTGCGGATGGCTCTGGTACTATAAACTTTGGAACAGATGAAAATGGTGAAGCCGAAATTGGTCAACTTACTTGGGATATCGCTGATGGGGGTTCACTAGATTTTACTGAAATAGCATCAGATGGTGAAATATCCCATTGGTCTATAATTATGGTAGAAGCTTTTGATGATATGCCAGCTAAAACAGCTTTAATTGAAAAGATTAAATTTGCTGATGAGATTAATACCTGGTTTGATAAAACTACAGTTATATTAAATACCTTTGTAAAACGTTAATAAATAATTAACAACTTACGGTTTAAAAGGGCTAATAATTTTTATTAGCCCTTTTTTGTACCTGCTAATTTAAAACCTAATAAAATATAAGTAAAAATCGAATGGGTCTTTACAACTAAATAGAGCTAAAAAAATCTAAATAGACATTGATAAACAGACCGACTTAAAAATAACATGACTATGTAGTTAGCTACTTAGCCGTTAAGTTATTTAAAGTTGACTGTCTAAATAGAGAAGGCTGTTTGATGATTCAATCCATCTTTGCAACGAATAATATGCTCAAACTACCTCCCCTTCACGATACAATCTAGACCTTTATTAAGTCCAAATACTCTAATTCCGAAATAACTTTAACCCCTTTATCTCGAGCAGCATTTATTTTATTTTCACCAACTTTATCACCTGTGACTAGAAAGTCGGTCTTGCCGGAAACCGACTTGCCTACTTTAGCTCCAAGTAATTTTGCCTGTTTTTCCATGTCTCCTCTTGCCCCTTGAACCATAGATCCAGTAAAGACTACCAGCTTTCCTGATATGACAGAATCATTTCCAGTCTGTTCTGATTGTTTTGGAGTAATAGATAAATTAAAGCCAAGCTCATACACTTTAAAAAATTCCTCTCTAACATTCTTTAAACCTTCGACGATTGCATCTGAACTTTGCGCTGCAAAGCCATCAATATTAACCATTTCATCTGCTGATACATCCATTAACTCTACTATTGAATGGTGTTGAAGTAACTTTTCACAGTTGCCTCCCGCAAGACGGCTAACACCAAAAGCAGCTAGAAATCTCCAATCTTCTATTTCTATTTCTTGGCTTGCCTTGAGTTGTTCAACTAAATTTTTAGCCGTTTTTTCTCCAAATCCATACCCTAAAAACTTATGCTCTCGACCTTTATAAATTTCATGAATTCGCTTCATGCCAGATTCATGCAGTTTTTCTATCACTTTAGGACCAAAGCCGTCATTGTTGCCTAAGGTTTTAAAAAAATGAACGAGTGTATTTTCTGTTTGAGCTGGACAGTCAGTCTTATTAGGGCAAATTAAATGATCAGATTCCCATATAAGGTGTGAATTACAACTTGGGCAATGATCTGGAAGTTGAGGCTCGACTTGTTTTATGACTTTTTCAATCTTAGGTATAACCAAGCCACTTCTAACGAGCTGAACAATAGCCCCAGGGCCAACGCCATTAGTTTTTACCATATTGTAATGATGAACTGTTACCCTACTTATAGTTGCCCCACTCAACTTTGTTGGTTCTAACTCTGCTACAGGAGATATACGGCCAGTTCTGGATGTTTGGGGGTGTATTTTAATTACTTTAACTTCAGCTGAGTCTTCGTTAACTTTGAATGCTATTTGCCATCTATGATTGCGCCTTGTAGAGCCCATGTGTTTTTTTATCGCTTCATGTGTAGTCTCTAGCACTATTCCATCAATATCAAAATCTACAGATTTCCACATTTCTTCTACGATGGAGTCAAAATCAGACATTATTTTTGAAAAGTGATCTGTCTTATTATTGATTAATGCAAAGGGATAAAATACGCAAGCACCTTGGTCTATAGCTTTCTGTACATTTTTGTCTACTGTCTTCTCAGCAATGATTGCCGCTTGAATGTTTCTAGAGTTATCAAATAAATCACTAAGAACTTCATCAAAATAACTTTTCTTAATAACTATTTCTCCGGGACCTAAACCTCTTTCTCCACCATCAGCTACTTTCAATCCTCGTACAAAAGTTCTGGTAATATCTTGCCCTCTAAATCCATCTCCACGCGTATAAAGAGTAGTTCCATCATCATATGCTGCGTATCCGTCTAATTTAGGCGTTACACGTATATTTATGTCTTCTTCAGGTACTTGAATTTCTTGAGCTGCTTTAAGAATTCGCTTTAACCATTTATTAATGTCATCTACTGAGTATGCTTTTTCTGTAGATAACATTCTTTTAGGAAGCTCAACTGTTTTAGCTTCAGCTAAAACTTCTGGTTCTACTTGATTCAGGTAGGGATGAAGGTGGTTTATATTGCTTAATAAAGAGATGTATAAATCATATTGTTTATCATTAATTATGGAGAAACCTTCACGGTAAAGCGCATTAGAGGCTTTCAATACAATCACTAATTCATCTGAATTCAGCTCGGGTTTTCCAAAAAGTTCAGTTAATTTATTTGGTTCTAATTCTTTATCAAACCTTTTAAGTACTTCTAATTGTTTACTTGTAAAAATTATTTCTAACATTTAACTTATCCTAAAGGAGCTAAAATGGAACTTCTTTGTAGTTTCATATTTGATAAAATCAGGTGTTTTGACCCAATATAGTACGTAATATTCATGATTTAATTGCTTTTGGGTTGGGCTAATATTTCCTTCGGCTTTCAGCATAATAATTCGCTAAGGTAAATAACTCACAAAGGTAAAATTATTTATATGGGTCATTTAAAGTTGTACTAAGAATATGACGCAATTTGAAGTGTAGTTATCAAGAATTGAATTCAATTATATTAAAACGAGCAGAAGCCCGTTATAACAATAAAAAAGGGTGTGGATTAACTGTTACGATTTATTCCATATTAGCAATACGGCTCATTCTATCGAATTCGCGTATTTTACTTACATAGTGTTGCTCAGCTTGTTTCGTCATAACATTACGCTTATCATCTAGTACTTGTGCATTAAACTCTTGTGCTAATTGTTTTGCCGCATTGAGCATTTGTTCGAAAACAGAAAAAGAGTCTCCCGCATTAGGTAAAGTCATAAATAAACTAACACCACGTGTTGCAAAAGTTTCCATACTGTCTAAATCGAATGAGCCTGGATTCATTATATTAGCCAAACTAAAGGTCACTTTACCGTGACCCGCGTTGTCTTGATGACGATGAAATATATTCATTTCGCCATACTTTAAGCCAAGGGTTAATAAGCTCGGTAATAATACTGCACCAAACATTTGCTGATTTGCTGGCATAACCACAGATAAAATGATGACCTGAGGATCTAATTGTGTTTTAACTTTTTTCGGCTTAATTGGCTCTACATTAGGCTGATTATCAAAATCTATTTCTATCTGATCACGTTTTAATTCAGCCTTTGATGCTCTATTGGTAACTTTATTAATTAGTGCTCGGTCAGGTTTAGCTCGTGAAACAGGCTGTGCATATAAGGGTTCTATGTGAACTGCTTTTTTAGGTTTTACCGACTCTTTTTTGATAGTTTCAATAGGGGCCTGAGTAACGGGTATTAACTCATCGCCTAATTCATCTTTAGTGAATTCACTATTATTCATATTCTGAAGTGTTTTATCTTGAGTCACTACACGTGATTTTTCTTCAGTTTCATCCTTGAACCAGTCACTTTCAATACTGCTATCTAACGTATTATCCTGAACGCTATCGTTTTCTTGCTCAGTAGAGCTAGTATCTGTTCGAGTTTCTTCCCTTACAGCAAAAACATCACGTTGTTGTATAGTTTGACTTCTACTTAGTTCTTTGCGGTAATTATGCGTTTCTTGAGGCGATAACAGACTTTCATTTTTAGTTACTTTTACTTGGCTTACACCATCTTGGTCAAAGCCTTTTTTATCAAAGTCTCGAGTAATTGGATCAACTTTATTTTTCGATGCTTTTAATTTATAGGGATTCTTTTGTTTTCTAATTGTCCATAACCCGTGAATGAATATTCCGGTAATGACAATAGCACTAAGTATAATTAATACGTTTCTAAAGTTATCTTCCATTTTGTGCCTATTTACTCACTTGGTTTCTATTTTCAATGTGTATTATATGCAATTTTTATCGCACTATATTAACAGGAAACTTTATCAGAAAATTAAGACATTTGTAACAAGTTAATGTTGTAAATGTATGAAAGAAGGTTTTATACTCACGCGATTAATATCAGTCACTTAGGAATAGTTTAACCGAATGTCACTCTCACCTGAACAACCAATAAATTCAGCGACGCCACATAGTGGTGCTAGCTATTTTTTTAAAGGCTTTAATTTAATAAGACAAAAAGGCATACGACGCTTTGTTTTTATTCCATTGTTAATCAATATATTGTTATTTAGTATTGCTTTTTACTCTATTTATTTAGAATTGAGTAACTACATTGAAAGCATGATGGCATGGCTACCAAGCTGGCTTAATTGGTTAAGTGTTGTGTTATGGCCTTTAGCTGTAATTACCATTTTAGTTGTTTTTTCTTTTATATTTAGTACCGTTGCTAATTGGATAGCAGCGCCATTTAATGGATTATTATCAGAAAAAATGGAAGCTATTTTACATGGCCAAGCGGTACCTAAAGGAGAAATATTCGATATTGTGAAAGATACACCTAGAACATTGAGTAGAGAATGGCAAAAATTGTGTTATTACATACCACGAGCCATTGGTTTTTTCATTTTATTGTGGATATTACCTGTTATAGGACAAATCCTTTGGTTTTTATTTATAGCCTGGATGATGGCAATACAATATAAAGATTACCCTTTTGACAATCATAAAATCTCCTTCACTCAAATGAAAAAATTATTAAAAGAGAACCAAGGTGTTAGTTATAGCTTTGGAATAACGGTTGCTGTTTTCTCTATGATCCCCATTGTAAACCTAATAGTAATGCCAGTCGCTATTTGTGGTGCTACCGCTTTATGGGTAGATTATTACGAAGGCAAGGTATAATGGACTGTAAGTAACAATCTTGTTAGTAAATGCGTAACTCTTTTGTAGTTTTTTATGCTATTTGTTGTGCTATTATCGAGTTATTGCTAAAAATCGTATATATTAAAATTATATAACAAAAAACTTGAACGGAAGTGACTTAAATGAAAGTAAAACAAACTGTTAAGCATTTAACATTACTTAGTATGATAGCAGTTAGTATTACTGCTTGTTCTTCGATGGAAGAACAACCTACTCAAGCCCCTGAAGTTGTAGAGCCAATTATTGAAGAGCCTTACTTTGAAGAGCCTAAAGAAGTTGTCAGCGCGGTAATAAATAATGGTGTCATTGATATTCCAGTATTGGAAGGTGCTCAAATATTTGCAGAATTTAGTGATGAATTGCCTGCAGTTATCAATTACTTTACACTTTCAACCGAACAACAAGTAATCGACTTTTATCAACAATCTTTTGGTGAACCACTTTCTCAAGAACGTAAACGCGATAGGTTAACTCTAAAATACCAAGAAGGTGAAGAATTAATGCGAGTGGTCATTTCACAGCAAAATAAAAAACGTCAAGTTGATGTTATTATTGAGAGTAACATCTAACCTGATTGAGTTATAAACTTCCGGTTTAAGCTTATATAATGTAAGCGTATGGGGAAAGGCGTCTAGCCTTGCTTGATGTTCCAAGGCAGCAAGTACTCTAGGCTCTCTGGCTTTTTAGCCAGCTCATTTAAGCAGGTTTGTAAATAGCTATCGACCAACAAGCCATTGGCTTTGGCGGTTTCTATAAAGCTGTAGAGTATCGCACTGGCATTAGCACCACGAGATGTATTTGAGAATAACCAGTTTTTTCTACCAATAACAAACGGCTTTACTGCTCGTTCAGCACGATTATTATCGATGTTGATACGACCATCTTTAAGGTAGGTTTCGAGTTTATGGGCTTGGTTATGCCAATAGGTTAAGGCTTCGCCTAGTTTACTTTTCGGTGGTATTTTTTCTTTATTGTTCGTTACCCATGTATTTATTTTATCAAGTATTGGTTTTGACTTACCTTGCCGTACTTGGTGTTTTTCATCGCTAGTTTTCGTTTTGATATTTGATTCAATTCCGTAGAGCTTACCTATCAAGCTCAATACCACATCCGCTTTACCTGTTTTGTTTTTACCTTGCGCGGTTTTTGCATCAATGAATTTACGACGCGCATGCGCCATACAGCCAGCCAATATCGCATCCGTTTTTCCGTACGCCGCATAACCATCAACTTGTAAGTAATGGCTATAACCGTCAAGAAACAGGATAGGGCATTGCGCTGCTCGGCTGTTGTGATAATCATACAGGACGATGTTTTTTGTTTTATTGTTATTCAACTTATCCTCACCACAGCAATACACCCACATATAGCTTGTAGTCTTTTCTTCTCGAATAACCTTTAACGGGGTTTCGTCTGCGTGAATTACAGCTTGCGCAAGCAATTGGCTTTTGAATACATCATAGAGAGGCATCAGTAACTCACTGCAACGCATTAACCAATCTGACATCGTTTGACGACTTAAGCTTATGCCATAGTCGTTAAACATACTTTCTTGTCGATAAAGTGGTAAGCCATATTGATATTTGGCCGTGATAAGCTGGCTAAGTAAACTTGCTGTAGCAATACCTTTGGGAATTGGTGTTGGAGGCATTGGCGCCGTTTTAATGTGATTGGCGGTACCTGTTTTCTCACACTGTTTACAGGCGTACTTGGGGCGAATGGTTTCAATAACCTTGATGTGCGCAGGTACAAACTCAAGCTTTTCACTGCGAGACTCACCGATTTTATGTAAGCTACTTTGACAGCAATCACAAACTTGTTCATCAACAGATAAATCTATCGTTATTACTTTACGCGGTAAGTTTTTAGGAAGCGGTTTTCGTTTTGGCTTGTTTTTAATGGTTGGTGTTTTTTTACTACCAACCTCGGCTAAGAGCGTTTTATCCGCTTCATCTAAGGTTTCTTCGGCTTCATTGAAGGTTTCATCTTCGCCAGGATTTTGCTCTGAGCTTTTTCCAAATTGCTTACGTTTGGCTATTTCATAGCGCTCAATAAATTGATTGATTTGAATAGCCTGGTCGGTAATTATTTTATCTTTTTTGATTAGCTCTTTATTTTTTACGGCCACTGTTTTCTGCAACTCAAGTAGCATTTGCTTGAGTTTCTCTGGGTCGCTGGGTAAGGAGTTAGTCTCTATTTTCATACCTACAGTTTAGCAAGAATTTTATCTACAATCTCCTTTACGCTTCAGATAGCATAAGAGCTTTCGTACACGATCATTGACTGTGAATATGATCGTGTTAGAGCACAGATTCATAGTGTAATGGCTCGTGACCAATCACAGTATAACCCGATAGTAACCATGCTAACTGTTGCTCGGTAACTTCGAACGCTTGGCTTGATACTTTACTTGGCCATTTGAACTTCTGCTTTTCCAGACGTTTATACCAAAGGGCAAAGCCTGTTTTATCCCAGTACAAAATTTTCAGCTTGTCTTTGGCTTTATTACAAAAAACGAACAATGCGCCAGTATAAGCATCATGTTCAAGTTCATCTTCGACAATACCAACTAAACCATTTATCGATTTACGAAAATCGACAACATCTCGGTGTAAAAACACTTCGGGGGCATCTACAAATATATTCATTAAATCAATGCTCGTAAAACTTGGCCCAAGTAGGTGGCACTAGTACTTGAAGGTAGCCTTAATATTCCTTTATCTAACGTCAACTCAATGGGTTGCTGTTGTGATATCAACTCAACTTGTTGGGTGACGTTGGTACGAACGAAGCTATTTGACGTGACACCCAGTTTTTTGCGAAATACATAAAAACTAGATGTTGCTAATTGATGTTCACGGCAATAATCAATAATAGTTAGGCCGCTAGCTTTTTGTTCAGTAAGGATAGTTCGCCATTGCTCATGGCTTCGAGTTATTTTCATAAGTGACTCCAAATAATTGTTTGAAGTAACTTAACTTGATCACGACTGATTGTTTAGATGCTCTTTGCCGGACGCTTACGTTATTACCGAAAGGTTTTTGTTTAAACTTAATGCTTCTAAAGTCAGTCTCTTGGATTGGGAATGGATTGAATGGAATTAATAAACTGTTATTCACCCTTATAGTTAGGGGGGCGTTGTGCCTCTGCATAAAACGATGGAAAATAATAGAAAGGTGCTGAATTACATCTTCTGAAATTTCTTTAACTAATAGACTTTTTCTGTTTTTTTCTGATAAATAATCTTCAAATTTATATAAACCTTTCCAGATTATTAAAGTCTTTGCCTGAAAACCTAATACAGGTTCATTAAAATCTTGTGCTAATTTATTATATTGAGATATAAAAGAGTGTATTTCTTCATTGTCATTAATTTTTACCTGCCACTTTCCTTGTTTTAAAACTTCCAAATCCCAAGTTCTAGCCTTAAATGGAATGTTATAATCATCGGTAGATATTACTGTGAAGTTTCGAGTTTGAGAGAAGGAAGCTGTCTTCATCCCAAGCCCAAATCTGCCCATGTCAGATTTATTTCTTTCAACATCAATCGATTGACTTGGAAACTTCATAGCATTGGAAAGAGTTGTCTCATTCATTCCGTCACCATTATCAGCAATATATACAGAAAACGGTTCTTTCTCTGTATCAATGATGACATCAACATGTGATGCTCCTGACGAAATAGAATTATCAATCAAATCAGCCAGAGCTGTAGACAATTTGTACCCTTGCTCTGAAATAGATTTTATTAAATATTCAGGGTTAGGAATTGCATCTTCATACATATTGAACTTCCTTATACTATAAACTTCCACAGATATATGAAGTCTCCAATAACCAATACTTTACGTTATTGGAATTGAGAGAGTTACAATTTCTATTTCATTTGGTACTTAATGAAAAAAGTTGTTAAATCATATAGGATGTAAGGTTATCCAATTGTTTTTTTTTGTCAACAGAAAGTACCTTTAATAAGAATAATTTTGTTTGAAATCAATAAAATAACCCTGTGAATGATAGGTCTCAAGTTGTAGGGGAATTAGTTCTAATAAGACTTTGTCTAAACAGTTAAACTTGCTCCAAATTAAGGCATATTACTTATTAAAAATATCTTATAGGGCCATCATTCTCAAAGGATAGCTCTATGTTAGTGCCCCCAAGCAATATAGTAGCCCTATGGATTAGTAAAAAATAAGGTAAACCATAACGACCTATATATATTGGTAGTTTTAAGTGTTATTGCTATTTCGAAGAGGTTTAACTTTATGTTTTATAGAATAAATGAGCAAGTGTAATTTTATGTTCTGAAGAGCGTAAACGTAACTTCTTATCGAGCTATGCATACTTCGCTCGCAAAATAAGATGGTAACTTTAAACATTAAAAGCCGATTGTTTTATAGCTTGCTCAGCTCGGCTTATCCCCAGACGTTGTGCTACTTGTTGCCACTGCTTTACAGCATTTATCACTACATTGTAAATTTGTGTTGCTTCGTCCTGCGATAGCCTGAAAAAATCTTTTACATCAAAAGCGAGCTGATAGTCGAGAGAGTTGTCTGTATCGGTAATATTAAGGTGCAGACCATGCTTACCCACAATCGGGTTTAAATCATAAGCTGGCGATAACTTCCAGCCTTTATCGGTTAGCAGGAAACCGTGATTTCGTAAATGATCGTCAGTGTTAGATATAGCGATATTAAATACAATTCGCCGCCATAACTGTGCTAAATCGTTTTTGGTTTGTGAGCTTTGAGTGGAAAGGAACTCTGCAATCTCAAGGTAACTTGCACCGTGCGAAGATTCTTCATCATAATATTGTAACGGCGTCATTGCCGATGAAAAATGTAGTCGCTTTCCTTTCTCTCGGTCAAAGCGCTTAGCTAAAGTATACAAAGTCTCAAAGTAATAGCTATGATGGTGTATTACAGCTAAATCTGTTGATATTAAATAATTTAGAAAGAACAACAGACCTTAGTAAAATAATACTAACTCATTGGATCTATGTATTTACTTTTAATTTCAATGTTTTAAATAAATCCAAGTGTTTTTCTGTATCAACACAAACACTTAATAAATCATCAATAAAGTGATTAAGCGCTCGGTGTTCTATGGCTTGTATCTTTTGTTGTTGTGCGGAGGTTAACATTTGATAACTTGTAGCGGCACCAAAATCCCCAAAAATAATATTACCTTGGGCGCTATCAAACAAGGTGTTATGGGCGTACAAGTCCCCGTGGCATACTTGGTTTTTGTGTAAATGCTCAAACAC
>Ga0308012_10001497_pt1 | contig 12418 bp, 12 predicted proteins | sample Neamet179_FD_203133 | JGI IMG/M metagenome (GOLD analysis project Ga0308012, IMG submission 203133) | Marine microbial communities from water near the shore, Antarctic Ocean - #179 | ecosystem: Environmental > Aquatic > Marine > Unclassified | place: Southern Ocean | collected 2014-07-25 | reverse complement strand
GTGGTCTGGATATTGAAGTGCCTTATCAGCAATGCCTACTTTTTCCAATAACTGCATCGCCTTAGCATGGGCTTCAGCCTTAGATTGGCCTAACACATGAATAGGGGCTTCCATAATATTTTGGAGGATAGTCATATGGTTCCAAAGATTAAAACTTTGGAATACCATACCTAATTTAGTGCGAATACGATCAACTTGTTTTTGATCAGCAGGCAAACGGTTGCCCTTGCTGTCAGTCTTCATTTCCATAAGCTCGCCATTCACCCGCACTTCGCCACTGTTGGGTGTCTCTAGCAGATTAATACAACGCAAGAATGTACTTTTACCGGAGCCGCTGGCACCAATTAGAGAAATCACATCACCTTTATTGGCTTCTAAAGACATCCCTTTTATCACTTCGATTTCATTAAAGCTTTTGTGCAGATCTGTAATGGATAGAGCTGAAGTCATCGTGTATCCTGAACCTATGGGCTAGTGTGAAAAAACCAAATTTTGCCATTATATTTGCTTAAACCCTCAAGCTCAAGCAGATCCTACCTTGGACTTATAGCTAGGTCGCTTTGTGTTAAGTTTAAGTCCATGTGCCGCAACTTTTACATTGAAATATGCACTATGAGGCACCCGCTAGAATTGGTACCATAATAACTGCCTGTATCTTAACACCCCTATTGTAGCTACTTATGTCATATAATCCTATTGAACAGAACATTCCCCAAGCTTTAATACGCACTCAACAGCGGATTAATGAAGCTTGCCAAGCATCTGACCGAAGCGCGAATGACGTCATGTTATTGGCAGTCAGTAAAACCAAACCACTAAGCCACGTTATTGCAGCTTATGATCATGGCCAACGCCATTTTGGAGAAAATTATCTACAGGATGCTTTGGATAAAATTGAGCACTGCCCACATCATAATATTGTATGGCATTTCATAGGGGCTATTCAGAGTAATAAAACAAAAGCCATCGCTGCCAAGTTTGATTGGGTTCACACCCTGGATAGAGAGAAAATTGCGATGAGGCTAAGCCAACATAGGCCACCTCATTTACCCCCGTTAAAGGTGCTCATACAAGTTAACATTAGCAACGAAGATAATAAAAGTGGTGTGGCACTGGAACAATTAGACGCACTTGTAGAGCAAGTGTCACAATTACCTAACCTATTGCTGTGTGGCTTAATGTGTATACCTGCTGTAGCTCAAACTGACTCTATTCAGCGCCAGGCTTTCAATAAAATGGCAGCCGCTAGGGGTAAGCTTAATAGTACTTATCCCCACATGAAGCAGCTTTCTATGGGTATGTCAGGTGATTTAAATAGCGCTATTGCTTGCGGTTCAACCATAGTTCGCATTGGCACAGATATATTTGGTGCCCGCACTTCGCTGAACACTACGCCTTAATTGATAAGCACCTATGGCAACCTACACTAACATATAACAACTAGGACCAGACTATGCCACAGACTCCTCACATTGCCTTTATCGGCGCCGGCAACATGTCGCAAGCTATTCTTAAAGGTATGCTTGCAGCGGGATACCCGCAAAGTAAAATTTCTGCCAGTGGCCGTACGCAATCTAAATTAGACGTGTTGGCAGCAGACACCGGAATTCATACCAGTACCGATAACTTATCCCTTTGCCACCAGGCGGATGTCATTGTTTTAGGTGTAAAACCTCACATGATGGGAGACTTGGTACAAAGTATTGCTCCAGCTGTAGATACTACAAGACAACTGATCGTTTCAGTAGCTGCTGGTATTCTAGCCAGTAGTATAGAAACATGGCTGGGCCAAAAAGCGTCTATTGTCCGCTGCATGCCTAACACCCCATCTTTGGTAGGCCAAGGAGCCGCAGGCTTGTTTGCCACAGAAGGCGTTTCTGACGCACAAAAACAAACTGCCAGCATTATTATGCAATCAGTAGGATTGGTATTGTGGGTAGAAACTGAAGCTCATATTGATGCTGTCACCGCTGTTTCAGGAAGTGGCCCCGCTTATTACTTCTTAATGATGGAAGCCATGATTGCAGGGGCTGAAGAACTAGGATTAAGTAACGAAATGGCAAAAAAACTGGTCCTTCAAACAGCTACTGGAGCTGCTCAAATGGCCCAACAAAGCGATCTAACACCAAGCCAATTGCGAGCGGCTGTCACCTCACCCAAGGGCACGACAGAACAGGCGCTCAACACCTTTAATAACGGTGGTTTTCACCAACTTTGCAGCCAAGCTATGGCTGCTGCACATCACCGATCTAAGGAATTAGCGCAGCTATTTAAAGCCTAATTGCGATACAAAAAGCGCAGCCCTCGATAATCACAGCCATATCAAGCTAAGCCAACACATATTAGATACCCAGGCTTAGGTTTATATGGCTTGACTAAAAAACACCTTTAAGCCAATTTTTTATACTTCACTCGAGTAGGCTGATGATCTTTACCTGTACGGGCTCTATAGTCCTCAGCATATTCTGAGTAGTTGCCTTCAAAGAAAGACGCTTTCGAATCTCCTTCGTAAGCCAAGGTGTGAGTACACACACGATCTAGGAACCAACGATCGTGAGAAATCACGATAGCAGCACCAGGGAAGGCTAATAACGCCTCTTCTAAAGCACGTAGAGTTTCTACATCTAAGTCGTTCGTTGGTTCGTCTAGAAGCAACACGTTGCCGCCTTGCTTTAGCAGCTTGGCAAGGTGTAGGCGGTTACGTTCACCACCAGACAAGTCTTTAACAAACTTCTGTTGGTCATTACCCTTGAAGTTAAAACGCCCCGCATACGCACGTGATGGCACCTGATAGTTACCAACGGTGATAATGTCCTGGCCATCAGACAATTCTTCCCACACCGTTTTAGTACCATCTAACTCACGCGCTTGGTCTACATGGGCTAGTTCAACAGTATCTCCTATTACAATACTGCCCGAATCTGGTTGTTCGCTGCCCGTAAGCATTTTGAACAAGGTTGATTTACCCGCCCCGTTGCCGCCAACAACACCTACAATAGCGCCTTGGGGCATACTAAATTCTAAACCTTCCACTAACATTTTATCGCCAAAAGCTTTGCTCACGCCCGTCACGTCAATCACTTTGTCACCTAAGCGCGGACCAGGTGGAATATAGATTTCAGAGGTTTCATTTCGTTCTTGGAATTCACGCGAACTCAGCTCTTCAAACCGAGCTAATCGTGCTTTAGATTTAGCCTGGCGACCTTTGGCGTTACTACGCACCCAATCTAATTCTGACTTTACTGCCTTTTCGTGCGAAGCTTGTTGGCGGCCTTCTTGAACTAAGCGTGCTTCTTTTTGTTCTAACCAAGACGAGTAATTGCCTTCGTAAGGAATACCATGGCCACGGTCTAGCTCTAAGATCCAGCCAGCAGCGTTGTCAAGGAAATAACGGTCGTGTGTGATGGCCACAACAGTGCCATTGTAATCTACTAAAAACCGCTCTAACCACGCCACAGATTCCGCATCTAGGTGGTTAGTTGGCTCATCGAGTAACAACATGTCTGGCTTGTTTAATAGCAAACGACATAACGCCACACGGCGACGTTCGCCGCCTGATAAATACTCTACTTTTTCATCCCACCCCGGCAAGCGCAAAGCTTCAGCCGCCACTTCTAAGGTGCGTTCTAGGTTGTGGGCATCACTGGCTTGTATAATGTCTTCTAGTTTTGCTTGCTCGGCTGCAAGAGCATCAAAATCGGCATCGGGTTCTGCATAAGCTGCATATACAGCATCTAATGCTGTTAAGGCATTTTTTGCTTCAGCAACCCCTTCCTCAACTACTTCACGCACAGTTTTAGAATCATCCAGCTTTGGCTCTTGCTCTAAGTAACCCACATTAATACCCGGCTGGGGGCGTGCTTCACCGTTATATTCTTTATCAACACCTGCCATTATGCGCAAAAGGCTAGATTTACCAGAACCATTTAAACCTAGAACACCAATTTTGGCGCCAGGAAAAAAAGACAAGGAAATGTTTTTTAGAATTTCACGCTTGGGAGGAACTACTTTTCCAACCCTATTCATCGTATATACAAACTGCGCCATGTGATTTCCTGATTAATACAAAAATATGCCTCCATTATACCCTGAGACGCCATTAAAAGGGGGAAAGCACCCCCCTTAGTATTTTGCCGTCCAGTCACTTGTGATATGGTTTGCAGCCCCCACTAAAGGGGGGTACTATATTTTGATCATCGTTGTTGTTAAAGGAATTTCTGTGCCTACATCACATGTCGCCTCCTCATTGCTACCCACCCCTTATGGCACTTTCGATATGCATGGTTTTGCCGATAGCGAAACTGGTAAAGAGCACCTCGCCCTGAGCATGGGTGACCTGACTGATAGTACGACTGTGCTGACGCGTTTGCACTCCGAGTGCTTAACAGGTGACGCCTTATTTAGTATGCGTTGTGACTGTGGTTATCAGCTACAAGAAGCTCTAAAGCGCATTTCAGAAGAGGGCCGCGGGGTAATATTGTACTTGCGCCAAGAGGGTCGTGGAATTGGGTTATTGAACAAAATCAAGGCTTACAACCTGCAAGATCAAGGAGCAGACACCGTAGAAGCTAATGAGCGCTTAGGTTTCGATGCCGACATGCGCAAGTATGGCATGACCAAGGATATGCTTGACCACCTACAAATCAAGTCGGTGAAATTGATGACTAACAATCCACGAAAGATTAAAGCGCTCACCGAACTTGGCATTATTGTAGAACAACGCCAAGCATTAGAGGTGGGTGAGAACAGCCATAACAAAAGCTACCTAGCCACCAAGGCTAGTAAGCTAGACCATTTATTCGGCCAGTAAACTGGCCTGCCAGGCCTCAATTTCCGCGGTGATAGCCGCCTTAGATAAACCCGTATTGTGCAACACCTGTTCACGGGTACCATGAGGTAGCGCTGCATCTTTGTGACCTAAGCACAACAATCTAACACTAGTTTTTTGCTGAACTAACCACTCACTCACAGCAGAGCCTGCGCCACCAATAAAGCTATGATCTTCGATGGTGACAAAACTGGTATGGTGCAGCAGCAATTGTTTTAATAGCATTTCATCTAACGGTTTCACAAAACGCATATCCACAAGCGTCGCATCAGCGGTGTCTGCCACCATTATTAGTTTGTCTAATAAAGCCCCAAAATTGAGTATGGCAATAGCATTAGATTTACCCGACGAGCGGATCACTTGGCCTCTACCCAATTCGATGGGTGCCGGGGAGGACGGCCCCTCTAGCGCCTCACCACGGGGGTAGCGCACTGCAACCGGGCCACAATAAGCATAACCAAAGTTTAGCATTGCCGTAGCTTCAGCCGCATTACTTGGAGCCATCACCACCACATTAGGCAAACAACGCAAAAAGGCTAGGTCATATGCACCTGTATGAGTTGCTCCATCTTCACCCACAACGCCAGCTCTATCAATGGCTAATAATATATCTAAATTTTGCAACGCAATGTCGTGAATGAATTGATCATAACCACGCTGCAAAAACGTAGAATAAATGGCGACAACGGGCTTAGCACCTTCACACGCCATGCCGGCAGCTAATGTGATTGCATGCTGTTCGGCAATGGCTACATCAAACAGACGCTCACCAAATTCTTTGGAAAAAGACTCAAGGCCGGAACCACCTAACATAGCCGGCGTAATTGCCATTAACCGGCCATCTATGCGTGCTTTCTCACAAGCCCACTGACCAAACACATGAGCGTAAGTGGGAGACTTTTTAATAATTATAGGTTCAATGGGGTCAATTTTAGCCAACGCATGGTAGCCCACTGGGTCACTTTCAGCTGGCCCATAGCCCTTACCTTTTAGGGTGTTGATATGCAGCAGCTTGGGCCCAGGAAGGCTTAATAACTCAGTAATGATCAACATTAATTGTGGCAAGTCGTGGCCATCCACAGGGCCTCGGTAGGTAAAGCCTAAGGCCGTAAACCACTGGGATGGCCCACCAAAACCATGGTGGTCGTCCAAAAAAGTAGCTAAACCACCTAAGTTTGCATCGATGGCCATATCATTATCATTAACAATAATGAGCGCGTTAGCTTGGCAGTGCGCCATATGATTTAATGCTTCAAAGGCCATGCCAGCCGTAAGTGCTCCATCACCAATTACGGCAATATGGTGAGCTAGCGGGTTTTTGTTTGCCAAAACCATACCCAACAAAGCACTAATCGAGGTGCTGGCATGACCTACACCAAAAGTATCAAATACACTTTCATCTCGTTTAGGGAAGGGTGCTAAACCACCTGCCTGACGCATACTCAGCATGGCTTTTTTACGCCCTGTGAGCATTTTATGAGGGTAGGCCTGATGACCCACATCCCAAATTAGCCTATCGTTTGGTGTATCCAGCAAGTAATGTAAAACGATGGTGAGCTCTACCACCCCTAAACCAGCGCCTAAGTGGCCTCCAGTTTGGCCCACACTATATAACAAGGCCAAACGCAACTCATAGGCTAATTGAGGTAATAGTGCCGGCTTTAGCATGCGTAGGTCTGCTACACCGTCTACTTGATCAAACAAAGGTGTGGCTGGTGCTTGCCGCGGAATGTTTAGGATAACTGGGAACATGTGACTAATGCTTACGGGTAACGATGAAGTCTGCCAACCACACTAGCGGTTGAGCTGCAGCACCAAATTCTGTGACAGACTCTTTGGCCTGCTGATGTAATTCCATCAAACGCGCCTTGGCAGCGGTCATACCCAGCAACGCAGGGTAGGTAGATTTATCATTTATCATATCAGAGCCTTGCGCTTTGCCAAGAGTTGCCGTGTCACTCTCAATGTCCAATATATCATCTTGCACCTGAAAAGCTAAACCGATCGCTTGTGCATAGGTGCGCAAAAAGTCAATTTGCTTAGTGCTAACATGGTTCTGTGACAAGGCACCAATTTCTACACTAGCAACAATCAAAGCCCCTGTTTTTAAACTATGTAGACGTTCCAATTGAGCCAAATTAACTGCATCATGGGCTGCTGCCATATCGAGCATTTGCCCAGCCACCATGCCTTTAGCACCAGACGCCTGCGCCAAACATGCCACCATAGCTAAACACTGCTCCGCACTTATTTGTGGCCCATGGGCTTTGACTAGTAATTCAAAAGCCAGCGCTTGTAAGGCATCGCCAGCTAATATTGCAGTGGCTTCGTCAAAAGCAACATGACAACTAGGTTGACCTCGGCGTAAGGCGTCATCATCCATAGCTGGAAGGTCATCATGAATCAAAGAATAGGCATGCATCGCTTCAACGGCAGCAGCCAACGGATCCAACGCTGCAGCATCATCAACGCCACACGCACGGGCAGCACCATAAACTAAGGCTGCCCTCACCCGCTTACCACCTTGCACCGCACTATAGGCCATGGCTTGAGACAAAACCCCACTGGCACGGCGTTTACCAATCGCCGTATTGAGGTATGGCTCTACACGGTTTTTAGAATGGTTTAGAAAGTCGTCTAATGATTCAAAGTGCAAACTTAAGGTTCCTTACTAAAGGGCTGTTCTACAACACGGCCTTGGGCATCTTGCATCAATACATTAACCTTTTGCTCAGCTTGAGCAAGCGCAGCTTGGCAGCCCCTCGTTAATGAAATGCCACGTTCAAAGGCAGCCAAAGAATCTTCTAGGGTTAAGTCGCCCTGCTCCATTTGTTTCACCAAAGCTTCTAACTCGGCTAATGAGGCTTCAAAATTAAATACGCTTTCAGTTTGATCCTTAGTCATCACTATAGCCCCAATACCAAACCACGCGGCATACCAAAGGTAGACGCAGCATTCTGAATCACCAGCATGTCCACTAAGTTAATCATAATGAAAACCAAAATAGGTGAAAAATCTAAGCCGCCAAGGTTAGGCAACATGCGTCGCACAGGCGACATAACTGGCTCTGTAAGTTGATGCAATAAATAGGCCCCAGGATGATTAGTTTGAGGCGCCAGCCAACTCAAAACGATACTTGCGAGTATGGCAAAAAATAATAAATCGAGCACTTGAGAAGCTAAACCAATAAGGCTCCATATCGCCAAGCTCATAGGGTTAGGTAGATCAAAACCAGCAATTAATAGTACAACAACGATTAATAATAGCTGTACTAAAAAGGCTAACACTAAAGTAGCAAGGCTAAACCGTCCTGTGCGTGGCATGACTTTTTGCAAAATAGTAACGAACGGTTGTGTCATTTTCACTACTGCTTGAGCTAAGGGATTATAAAAATCAGCCTTAGCCAACTGCAACATAAAGCGAATAATAACCAGCGTGAGGTATAAGCCAAAGACTGTTTGCACTAAAAATACACCTGCATTTGACATAATGAAACAACATCCTTAATAGGCTAAGATAGATTAATAAAGAAGCCTTTAGCCGCTCTATAAATCTGGATCGATAATTGATGTTAATAGTGTCTCATATTGGATGCATGGAGACTACTAGGGATGTGCCTTCAAAGGTGCTTTAAACGTTTGGTTAACAAGAGCCCGCAGTCTTTTAAATAAACCTGTCTCATCAAGATTATTGGCAGGCCAGCACCTTAAGTTTTCAACAGCGGCATTACAGGAGCCAAAACCTCTTCATTGCTCCAGTAATTAAGATATTATTTATTTCATCTTGCTCTTGATTTAGCTTTTACTTTTTGCAACGAATCACGCACACTTGGTAATTCATAAAACGTCCGATGTGCGCGTCTAAAGAAGCCAGAAAACCATGAGTCTTAAAACACACCATAGCCTTATCTCTCGCTTAGTGCTGGCTTCACTAACACTTTCGTTTGCGTTACCTAGCTTCGCAGAACAGGCCATCCATAGCCAAAAATACGACATTCATTATAATGCCTTTAACACCATGATAGTGACACCTGAAGTGGCTCAAACTTATGGCTTCACTCGTGCAAGAAACCGCGCATTACTCAATGTGGCAGTGATTGACAAAGCCACAAAAAGACCTCTTGCTGCCATGGTCACAGGCACTAGAACCAACATTATTGGGCAAGTATTACCGTTAGAATTTCAACAAATAAAAGAGCAAAATGCTATCTACTACATTGCCCAATTACGTTTCACAGAAGAGGAAATGTGGCGTTTTGAGCTAAAGATACAGCCAGATTTAAATGCAAAGGCAATACCGTTAAAGTTTAGTCAAACATTTTATTTGGAGCAGTAGCTCCATAATTAAACTATTTATTCAAAATAGCTTAACAGGTCATTTAAAAAGCGCCAACCGAGGGGAGTAGCCTGAAGCCTATCTGGCATCATCAGTCCAGCCTTTCTAGCTAATGCAATTGCACCCTCTACTTGAGCCAACGATTGCCCAGTTTTGGCTAGGTAGCTAGCTGAAGAAACGCCCTTTTGAAGACGCAAAACATTCATAAAAAATTCCAGCTTTAGCTCTTCTGGGGCAACACAATGGCTTGACGCCAGTGGTGTAATAGATTCCATATAAGCCTTAGGTTGGCGCAACTTTACCCTGCGCTCTATAACCATTTCACCATCATGCCAACGGCTCACTTTGCCATGGGCTCCAGCTCCAACACCAATGTAATCGCCAAAGTTCCAGTAGTTAAGGTTATGCTGTGCCTGACTCGCTTGTTTAGCATAGGCCGAAATTTCATACTGACTTAACCCAGCCGCTTCTATAAGTACTTGGCCTTGATCTTGAATATCAACCAAAATGTCTTCATTAGGTAAGTTAGGAGGGCGGCTATGAAATTCAGTATTGGGCTCAATAGTGAGCTGATACCAAGAGAGGTGATCAGTGCCAAATTCCAATGCTTGCTGCAAATCGGATAACCCACTCTCCACACTCTGCCCAGGCAAACCATGCATCAAGTCTAAGTTGATGTACTTAAACCCTAATGTCTGAGCTTTACCAATAGCCAACTTAGCTTGGGTAGCATCATGTATGCGGCCTAAAGCTTGTAAACACACATCGTCAAAACTTTGCACACCAATAGACAAACGGTTAATACCCTGTTCTAGAAAGCCAGCAAATTTTGCTTGCTCAAAGGTTCCTGGGTTGGCCTCTAAGGTGACCTCCATACCGTCTTCGCAATTAATATTTGCTTTAACAAAATTTAGGATTTTACCGATGCCCAAAGCGCTCATTAAACTCGGGGTGCCTCCACCAATAAAAATACTATGCAAAGTACGACCACTGACAGCCGCCAGTTCTTTACTAAGGTCTGCAAGTAATGCCCTAATATAATGAGTTTCAGGGATGGCCTCTCCACCCTGAGTGGCATGGGAGTTAAAGTCACAATAAGGGCACTTGCGCACACACCAGGGAATGTGCACGTAGAGGCTAAGGGCAGGTAGCACTATCTGGTTGCTAAGGGATTGCATTAATTTTGCGCTAACGCACGCTGTAATTGAGACAGGGCTTTGCCACGGTGGCTGATGGCAATCTTTTCTATAGGACTTAGTTGCGCAGCACGGCAGCCTTTTTCTATCACTTGAAAAATAGGATCGTAGCCAAAGCCATGGTCGCCTTGGGCACTATCCATAATTACACCTTCCCACGCAGCCTGGCAAATAAGTGGGGTGGGATCGGCGGCATGGCGCATGTACACCAACACACATTGAAATCGAGCAGTGCGCTGGCTTAGTGGAATATCTGCCAGGTTAGCAATTAGTTGGGCGCTATTGGCGGCATCTTTAGCGGCACCCTTTAAATTAGAGTCAGCATAACGGGCAGAATAAATTCCTGGAGCACCACCTAATGCATCCACCTCTAGACCTGAGTCGTCAGCTAAAGCAGGCATACCCGATGCTTGGGATGCATGGCGCGCCTTGAGAATTGCATTTTCAACAAAAGTAAGGCCCGTTTCTTCCACCTCTTCTGAAACAAACTGGCTTTGGGGGACTAACTCAATACCCAACGGCACCAAACACTGGCCGAACTCTTTTAACTTACCAGCGTTGCCGCTTGCCAAAACCACTTGTTTCATTTTTAGGCCATTGTGAATGGGGGTTTAGGCTTAGAGTGCAACACACACCCAAAGCACTAGCGCATCTTCTTTACTGGTTGATACCACCGCATGACCCATAGTGCTATCAAAATAAGTGCTGTCACCTTCGCTAAGTGCCAGCGGCTCATATTCTTCTGTATACACTAGCACATCGCCGTCTAGCACAAGCAGCAGCTCTTCGCCTTCATGCCTTACCCAGCCACCAAATTCATCCAACGTGCGAGCACGAACACGGCTTTTAAAAGGTACCATGCGTTTTGAATCCAATTCTGTAGCCAACAACTCATGTTCATAAGTAGCTGTTAGGTGCTCGCGGCCTTCCTGTTTTTTAGTCACAGTCCGGCGACCAGAGATGCGCACTTCTTTTACAGGTGCAAACAGCTGAGGCATATCGATAGCCAAACCAACAGCTAGTTTTTGCATCAAATTAAAGGTAGGTGACAGCTGATTATTTTCCATCTTTGACAAAGTGGATTGTGCTACACCTGTCACTTTGCTGGCCTGCTGCAAAGTCATTTGTCGATCTTGTCGCAAAGCCCTGAGGCGTTCACCAAAATTACCTTGCTGCGCAGCCGGGCTTGGAACAGGAGGTAATATGCCCGCTTCGGGACGCAGTGTAGACATACGTTTCTCCTCCCTTGTTAACAGTTGGTCACGTTGACTGCAAGCCCCCCGCGGGAGGTTTCTTTATATTTATCCTGCATATCAGCACCCGTTTCACGCATGGTCTTGATTACGTCATCCAGCGATACCAAATGTTCACCATCGCCACGCATAGCCATATGCGCAGCATTAATAGCTTTAATAGAACCCATAGCATTACGCTCAATACACGGCACCTGAACCAACCCAGCAATAGGGTCACAGGTAAGGCCTAAGTTGTGTTCCATGCCAATTTCAGCAGCATTTTCAACTTGCTCAGGAGTACCGCCTATCACTTCAGCTAAGCCGGCAGCAGCCATGGCACAGGCGCTACCCACCTCACCTTGGCATCCCACTTCTGCCCCTGAAATAGATGCGTTGAGTTTGCATAATATACCCACGGCAGCTGCCGCCAATATGAAGCTAACAATACCCTTATCATCAGCTGATGGATAGAAATTATCGTAATAATGTAACACAGCAGGAATAATACCCGCAGCACCATTAGTGGGCGCGGTCACAATACGACCACCAGCGGCATTTTCTTCATTAACAGCCATAGCATAAAGGTTTACCCAATCCATGGCGGATAGCTGTGGGGTAATCACTTTTACAGATCCCAAGCTACTAAGTTTTTGATACAAGTCTGCAGCCCGACGCCTCACATTAAGACCACCGGGTAAGACTCCTCCGGTATGGCAACCATTGTGCACGCACTGCTGCATCACCTTCCACAGGTGCAAAATTTTACTTCTTACTTCTTCTTCTGTGCGCCAAGTCTTCTCATTCTCCATCATTATCTGACTAAT